>Ga0209702_10000092_pt1 | contig 155765 bp, 139 predicted proteins | sample FRY01_FD_187210 | JGI IMG/M metagenome (GOLD analysis project Ga0209702, IMG submission 187210) | Freshwater microbial communities from Lake Fryxell liftoff mats and glacier meltwater in Antarctica - FRY-01 (SPAdes) (version 2) | ecosystem: Environmental > Aquatic > Freshwater > Ice > Glacier...
AACGAAAAATGACAAAAAATAGCACTTTGAAAGCTAGAAAAAAACAGTATCAAAATTTTTAACTAAATTAGCAGAAACCTCTCTTAAATTTTGAGCGAAAAAGTTCATTTTTATTTGACTACATACACTCTTGTACCGAACCAGCACGCATTAGTATAGAACCGAATGAATTGATCGTTTCTGAAAAATATTCCATTCTATCATTTAGCTTTCTTTCTCTCATTTCGCAATATGATATCTCAATTTATGATATAACTCTTTATACATAAAGTTACTCAAAATTCGGCTTTTAAAGACGAATCCGATAGGTTTATTGATAATTTCACGTATCTTTTTAGTTTTTATTTCTAATTTGAACTAGCGTAAATTTGCATCAGGGTATAGCTGTAGAACTTTTGGGTGAATATGTTTTTCAAACATCTCAAAACCGTTAAGATCAGGCATAAGTATGTCTGAAATAATAAGGGCTGGAATCTCTTCTCTTATCGCCAATGTGTCTTCTACAATTAGTATTTTATACATACACTGTGTTTAAATTTTTGGAATTTTTACGACAAAAGAGGTTCCATCCCCTTCAGTACTATTAACAATTATTTCCCCTCCTATTAAATTTATTGCTTCTTTTACAATTGATAAACCCAGGCCTGTTCCCTGAATTAAATCTACATTTTTTCCTCGAGTAAAAGGGGTAAATATCTTTTTAAGTTCCGATTTTGGTATTCCAATTCCGAAATCTGTAATTGAAATAACGGTGTATTTTTCTTCAGATGACAACTCTATAACAACCTTTTTAGCATCCGGAGAAAATTTTATAGCATTACTTAGTAGATTGACAAAAATATTTCGCCCTAATTTTTCATCAATAAAAATATCCTCACTTTTTAATTTTTTAGTATCAATTAGCACTATTTCATGCGATTTTTTGTAAGAATGATACACTTCTTTAATTATTTCACCAATAAAGTCTCCAAGATTTAAAATTAAAGGATTGTTTGTCATTCTACCCGACTCAACCTGTCCAATAATTAAAATATCATCTAATAATAATGTCATAAACGCAACTTGATCTTCTATTTTAGTTAGCTTCTTCTCTATTATACTTGGCTCCATTTTAGCCCAGTATTTTTTTATAGTACCGGCAGCAAAATTAATTGCTGATAACGGAGTTCTAAACTCATGAGAAGTTGTTGAAACAAATTTCGATTTTAATTCGTTTAATTCTTTTTCCTTTTTTAATGCTTTATTTAATTTTAAGGTTCTTTGCGCTACCTTTAATTTTAACTCGTTACGATACCCAGCCAGCTCTGTAATATCTTTTCCTATGCCTAACACACCCGTAATTTCTCCAGCTATATCTCGTCGTGTAGTTGTGTTTACGAGTAATATTACCTCCTGTCTATTTTTGGCACGTGTAATGAACTCATAGTTCTTTGATTGGTTTCCTTTTAGAGTATCGCTTACTACTTTTATTGCGGTTTCTACAGAACTTTTGGGAATAAATTTTACCCAATGAGATCCTAATACTTCGTCTTTTTTATATCCAGTAATTTGTTCAGTAGCTTGGTTCCACTCGTTAATATTACCTAAACTATCTATACCAAAAATAGGATTGTTTGCGGTGTCTATAAACTGTCTTAATTCTTTGGCAATAGAATCTGCTGTGGTGAGGGATTCAATAAAAGATTTGACTAAAATTGAAACAGCAACAAAGATAAACACTGCTCCCAATAAATAAGTGAGCGAAAAGTTAATCCATACAGGTAAACTAGCTGCGTATTCACTACCATTATAATCAAAAATAATAAAACCTTTAACGCTCAATGTGGCAATTACTACGACAGAAATAAATGTGACCATGAGCATCGCTAAACCGATTCTTATATTAAAAAGGACAACAGATAAGGCTGGGACTATAATAAACCATGCACCAGCGGCGGCAAGTAAGCCGAATTGCAACAAGCCTGTTAAGGCAACAAAATAAAATACAAAAATAAGATGAGTAGCACGAAACCAATAAGGCAAGCGCTTTCTTACAAAGCAGGACACCCAAATAGACATCGCTAAAAAAACCTGAATAAGCATGGCGGGTTTTATGCCAATTTCAAACGCGCGTGACAAACTACCAATAAGAGTAGGGATAGACACCACAGCAATACTAATCAATGCGCCATCGCATATATTAGACTTAATTTCATCTATTTTATCATTGCTATATGTAATAGAATCTTTTCTGAACAATACAGATAGATCGCTGAAAATTGATTTTATGGGGTTCATTAATTAATGTTTACGTTAATTAGAGAGTATAATTTAAACCCTGTCTATTCCTTCTTGGTTTTGAGTTAATATCCAACTCTATTCTATTACCAAATTTAATAAATAATTATTGATTTGTAAAGCCCTAATTTGTTAATGGTGGTATCCGCTTTTTTTTGATGCTCTTTGTGGCAATATATACCAACTTTAAAAATGCCATATGATTGGTGAAATCACCTTTAGTTTTGGGTACTTTTCTTACCTGTCGGTGAAATCCTTCGACAGCATTGGCCGTGTCAATAATTCTTCCCTATTGCGCTACTAACTTTCTGTAATTACTGGGTATTTGTCACCTTATAAACCAGTTTTAAATCTTTCACAAACTCTTTTTGGTTTTTAGAAGCTATATGCTTTAAAGGGTTTATAATTTAATAAACAATAGTTTTTTGTATTTTTGTTTTCGGAAAAATACTTAAAAAAACCTACTGTCAATAACTGATTTAAAGCCTTTTTTTCGAAGGCTTATTCTTCTTGGATATCCATATTTCTGTTTGAATAAAATTAAGGCTTTTTTTATTCAAACAGAATTGAGTTTACAGTCTCAGCTTTTTTATTATTAGTTTGATCGCAGTCGAGAACTACTAAAACATCTCGACTTACTTCGTAAGGTCTCTTCGTTCAAAATATATTTTATTGTCGATTGCCCGATGAGTCATTTATTTTCTTTTCTGATTTAAAGGAACTGGCCTTTCAACTTTTGTTACAGGCGTACCGTACAAATCGTAATCTCCAGCTTCATGAATGGTGATGTCAATAAACTCACCAATCTTAATATAATGTTTGGTTGCATCTACAATTACATCATTATCAACATCTGGCGAATCAAATTCTGTACGTCCGTAAAAGTATTCGCCATCTTTTCTATCGAATAAACAACGGAATGTTTTTCCTACTTTTTCTTGATTCAATTCCCAAGAAATCTGACTTTGAATTTCCATAATTTCATTTACTCTGCGAAATTTCACATCTTCAGGAACATCATCTTCCAAAACATAAGCACCCGTGTTTTCTTCATGAGAATATTCGAAAGCCCCCATACGTTCAAAACGCATTTCTTCTATCCAATCTTTTAATTCTTGAAACATTTCTTCTGTTTCTCCTGGATAACCAACAATTAACGTAGTTCTAATTGCCATTTCTGGAACCGCTTTTCTAAACTTATGAATTAAGTCCACCGTTTTTTCATGCGTTGTTCCACGTTTCATCGATTTCAACAATTCTGTATTGATGTGTTGCAGCGGAATATCTAAGTAATTACACACTTTTGGTTCGCTTTTCATCACCTCTAACACATCCATCGGAAAACCAGTTGGAAACGCATAATGCAAACGAATCCATTCAATACCTTCTACTTTGACTAATTCTTTTAGCAACTCTGCTAAGGCTCGTTTTTTATAAATATCTAATCCGTAATAGGTTAAATCTTGCGCAATTAACATTACTTCTTTTATTCCTTTTTCGGCTAATTTTGTTGCTTCTGTAATAATATCTTCAATTGGAGTAGAAATGTGTTTTCCTCTCATCAATGGAATTGCACAAAACGAACAAGGTCTATCACAACCTTCAGCTATTTTTAAATAGGCATAATGTTTTGGTGTTGTTGTTAAACGTTCACCTATTAATTCGTGCTTATAATCTGCTTCTAAAACCTTTAATAAATTTGGCAAATCGTGCGTACCAAAATACTGATCTACATTGGTAATTTCTCTTTCTAAGTCTGGCTTATAACGCTCACTTAAACAACCTGTTACAAAAACTTTATCAATTTCTCCTCGTTCTTTACGTTGTGCGTAATGCAAAATAGTATCTATAGATTCTTCTTTGGCTTTACCGATAAATCCACAGGTATTAATAACCACAATATTTCCGTCGTCATTTTCATCTTCATGTACCACATTTTTTCCGTTAGCTTTTAATTGCCCCATTAAAACCTCACTATCGTAAATGTTTTTAGAACAACCCAACGTAACTACGTTAATTTTGTTTTGTTTGATGGTTTTTGTACGCATATTTTTATTTTAAAGTGCAAAGATACAATCTTAATCTACGTTTTTAAACATATAAGAATGTTAATAATTATACCCAAACTTAAATTCAATTCAATTTTTTTTTTTGGTAACTTCGTATACTCAGAATATGATTAGCTAAAACTAAATACGAAATCATATTCTTAACATAGAAACCAACTAATAATGATAGAAGGTATAGAAAATATTAAGCTTGAATATTTAACTCTAGACGATTATAAAGAGTTGAAAGAGGCAATGATTGAAGTGTACTCTAGCATGCCTGGTTCTTATTGGAGTGAAAATCAAATAAAATCTTTAATAGAAAAATTTCCTGAAGGTCAAGCAGTTATAAAAATTAATGGTGAATTGGCTGGTTGTGCTCTTTCGATTAAATTAGATTACGACAGTTTTGACGATGGTCATACGTATGAAGATATTACAGGTAATTATACATTTGATACTCATGATGAAGATGGTGATGTTTTATATGGGATAGACGTTTTTATAAAATCTGAATACAGAGGTTTACGTTTAGGGAGAAGATTATATGATTACAGAAAAGAATTAGCTGAAAAATTAAATTTAAGAGGAATTGCATTTGGTGGTAGAATTCCTAATTACCATAAATATGCTGCAACTTTAACGCCAAAAGAATATATAGAAAAAGTAAAGCGTAAAGAAATCCATGATCCTGTTTTAAACTTTCAAATATCAAATGATTTCCATCCATCAAAAATATTAAAAGGATATTTAGAAGGTGATGGTAATTCTGGAGAATTTGCTGTTTTACTTGAATGGGATAATATCTATTATGAAAAACCAACTAAAAAAGCGCTTACTAAGAAAAAAATAGTCCGTCTTGGATTGATACAGTGGCAAATGCGATTGTATAAAGATTTGACAGAATTAATGCAGCAAGCAGAATATTTTATTGATGCAGTTTCTGCGTATCGTTCAGATTTCGCCTTGTTTCCAGAGTTTTTTAATGCGCCTTTAATGGCAGATAATAATCACTTACCAGAAGCCGAAGCAATTAGAGAATTAGCAAAATATACACCAGAAATAGTTCAGAAATTTTCAGAATTAGCAATTGCGTATAATATTAATGTAATTACCGGAAGTATGCCTGAAATAAAAGACAAACTTCTTTATAATGTTGGTTATATATGTAAAAGAGATGGAACTACAGAGAGATATGAGAAACTCCATGTTACACCAGATGAAGCTAAGGTTTGGGGAATGCAAGGTGGAAACGAACTTAGAACTTTTGATACTGATTGTGGTAAAATTGGTGTATTGATTTGTTATGATTCTGAATTTCCAGAACTAAGCAGACTTTTGGCTGATGACGGGATGGATATTTTATTTATTCCTTTTCTAACGGATACTCAAAACGGATACTCGAGAGTTAGACATTGTGCACAAGCAAGAGCCATAGAAAATGAATGTTATGTGGCAATTGCTGGTAGCGTAGGCAACCTACCAAAAGTTCATAATATGGACATCCAATTTGCGCAATCTATGGTATTTACGCCCTGTGATTTTTCTTTCCCTGCAAACGGAATAAAAGCTGAAGCAACCACCAATACAGAAATGATATTGATTGCTGATGTAGATATTAGTTTATTAAGAGAATTGAATCAGTTTGGCAGTGTTCGAAACTTAAGAGATCGGAGAACTGATATTTTCGACCTTAAAAAAACTGTTCGTAACTAGATAAATAATAGTTTTAAAGCCACTTTCTTTTGACACCCAATTTAAAGATATTGTACTTGACAAAAATGAGACTAACGAACTTTACTCAAAAGACCGAATTTAACAAAACGAAAAACAAGTTAACTAAAATTGATTCTCAATTCAATTTTCTGTAACTTAGCTAACTACAATTATAAAATAGTATTAGATTCAATATATATTCACAAAACCAAACCGATGAAAAAAACAATCTTTCTACTCATAACAATTCTTTACTTACTAATAGAGCAACCTTTATTTAGTCAAGCGTATAGCTCTGCACAAATAGATTCAATTGTAGAAAAAGCAATGTCTATAGGACCCAATGCAGGAATTGCCGTTGCCGTTGTTAAAGACAATAAAATAGTCCATTTAAAAGGATACGGCGTTACTTCTACCAATAGCAAAGAAGCAGTAAATGAAAATACGCTTTTTGCAATTGCATCAAATTCTAAAGCATTTACAACAGCAGCGTTGGCGATGTTAGTTGACCAAGGAAAATTAAATTGGTTGGATAAAGTAGTAGATTATATTCCTGAATTTAAAATGTACGACTCTTATGTTACAGAAAACTTTAACATTCAAGATTTACTTACACACCGAAGTGGTCTTGGTCTTGGTGCGGGAGATTTAATGTTTTTTCCTGATGGATCTGATTTTAATATTAAAGATGTACTAAATAGTTTTCAGTATCAAAAACCAACATCAGCTTTTAGAACAAAATATGATTATGACAATTTATTGTACGTTGTTGCTGGTGAAGTAGTTGCTAGAGTTAGTGGAATCAGTTGGGCAGAATTTGTGGAAGTTAACATAATGAAACCACTAGGAATGCAAAGATCTGTTGGTGTGTATCAACGATTAAAAGACAAAAGTAATGTAGCATTTCCGCATTCAGTAGAAAATGGAAAATTAAAACAGCTTGGTCATTATATAAAGAATGACGAATCTTTAGGAGCTGCAGGTGGTATTTATGCTAGCGTCAACGATTTGAGTAAATGGCTTATTATGCATTTAAACAATGGTGCGTATGGTGAAAACTTTAGCCAAAAAATGATTTCTGAAAAAAATCATGATGAACTTTGGAAACCGCATACAAACATTGGCTTTAATGTAATGCCAAAAGCCCCTTATAAAACGCACTTTAATGCATATGGATTAGGCTGGAGAATTAGTGACAAAGGAGGTTATGTTACTCTTGAGCACACCGGTGGTTTACCAGGAATGCTTTCAAGAACAATTCTAATTCCTGAATTAAATGTGGGAATCGTTACACTTACTAATACAGCCCCTGGAGGAAATAGTTATTGGACAATTCCTAATGAAATTATGGATGGGTATTTAGGAGTTGAAAAAACAGATTGGATTTCATTTATGGAAAAAAGCTTGCAACAAAATGCAACTCAAAGTGATTCTGCCACGAAGGCAGTTTGGAAAACAGTTTCTAAAGCAAAAAGCAATACGATTAACTATTCTGACTACGTAGGAACTTATAAAGACAATTGGTTTGGCAACATTAAGATTTGGGTAAAAGACGATAAATTGTGGTTTAAATCAATAAGATCTCCTAAACTTACTGGCGAAATGTTTTTCTACAAAGCAAACACTTTTGCTATTAAATGGAACTATCAAGATATGCCAGCAGATGCAATGGCAATGTTCAGTTTAAATGAAGATGGAAAAGCAATCCGTATAAAAATGAGAGGAATTTCTCCAAATATTGATTTTAGTTTTGATTTTCAAGATTTAGATTTAAAACGAGTTGAGTAATAAAATTAAAATACTTAGTCAAAAAGAAAAAACTCCTTTCTAAACATTAGAAAGGAGTTTTTTTATGCACCAAATTTGTAGCTTATTGATAATTTTTTGGCAGCACTCTTGCTTTTGTTAATTGCTCAAAAACATAACCCGCTTTTAACAAAGTTCGTTCAGAAAATGGTTTACCAACAAAAGTTAAACTAATTGGTTCCCCGTTCTTTTTATATCCCATTGGCACTGTTAATGTTGGATATTTCGCAACAGCGGCCACACCAGAATGATAATTGTTAATTGATAAGATAGCATCTAAATCTTTATCATACAGGTCTTGTAAAAATTTCTTTCCTACAGTTTGTAAACCATCTTTTATAACTTCTAATTCTGTTATTGTTGTAGAATCCTTTACAATTCCGTCAAACAATTGTTGTCCGTAAGGAGCACGCAAAACCGAATCTTGTAAATTAAAAAGTGTTACATCTTTTACCGATTTTACCACTACATTTTTATCCGCATTATTGGCTAAATAAGTTGGTAAATCGTATTTCATGTCGATATTTAACAAGGTTGTAAAGCCTTTAAATTGAGCTCTTTCTGGAGATATTTCTATCATTTCCGCACCAGAATTTTTCATTTTCTGTACCGTTATATTATAAATAGAATCGCTTAACAACTCTTTTAATACACCAAATCGTTTTCCTTTTAAACTTGAGCTTAAAACAGATTTCTCGAAGTTGTTTTCGCTTAAATTTTCATCAACCGAAGCAGCATCATTTAAATCATAACCCAACATGGCTTCTAAAAATATAACGTTATCAATCACACTTTTTGTCATAGGTCCTGGCGTATCTAAAGTGCTAGAAATTGGTACAATTCCGGTTCTACTCAATACTCCTATTGTTGGTTTTAATCCTACGACAGAATTCATACTAGATGGCGAAGTAATAGAACCCGAAGTTTCTGTTCCTACAGCAGCTACTGCAAAATTTGCAGCAACCGTAACTCCGCTTCCAGACGAACTTCCGCCTGTTTCAAAAACTTTTCTTCCGTACGGATTTAAGGTTTGTCCGCCAACTGCAGAATATCCTAGCGGACAACCAGAACAGAAAAAATACGCCCATTCGCTTAAGTTTACTTTTCCTAAAATCAAAGCGCCTTTTGCTTTTAGTTTTTCAACAATAAAAGCATTGTTGGTGTTTTTATTTTCTACCAAAGCAATTGCTCCAGCTGTTGTTGGCATATTGTTGGTATTGATATTGTCTTTTAATAAAATTGGCATTCCGAATATAGAATATTCAGAACCTTTATTTTTTTCTTTGTCTTTTTGACGTGCTTCTTTTAATACATTCGGATTTAACGCAATGATAGAATTCAACGATTTTGTGCTATCACTTTCAAACTTTCTAATTCTATATAAATAAAACAGCGTTAGTTTTTCGTAAGATAAATCTCCGTTTGCAACATGTGCTTGTAGGGTCGGAATATCACGTTCTAAAATCATTGGTTTTAGCGCGTTATATTCATCTTCTGAAAAACTTGATAGGTCTTTGTTAAAAGGAGCAAAAACGTCATTTAGATCTAAGTATTTAGATTGCATGAGTTTGAATTGCATTGTTTTACGAGAATGTTTTTGCTGCTCAACTAATTCAGCAGATTCATCATATTTTTTAAATTTTAATGGTGGTGGTTTTATTGTACAAGAAATGATTAGAAGTGCTACTACAAAAAGGTAAATCAGTTTTTTCATTGGTTGATGGATTTTAAAAATCAAATATAATTCTTTTATTAAACAAATCATCGAAATACTTTAAACAAGATGCTTTTTTAAAGCAATTAAATTTCAGTATCTTTAACAACTCACTGATATCAGATTAACTATAAAACCAACCAAAAAATGAAAAAAGAACTCAATATCTTCAGTACTTTTATTTTCGCAACTATATTGATTTCCTGTAATCTTCAAAACACAAATCAGCCAAGTACTGAAAAAATAAAACATTCTTTTGTTGACACCTACAAAGCTGCAATATTTAAAAATGATAAAAGAATAGAAAAGATAAAAAGTGTTGCTCCTAAATTATTAAAACTGATGGAAGAACACGCAATAAAAGAAAACATTCCTGGCATTTCCTATGGTATTGTAGTTGATAATGAATTGGTTGTTTCATCTGCAACAGGATTGATAAATATTGATTTAAAGTCACCCGCAAAAACAAGTTCTTCATTCCGAATTGCTTCTATGACAAAAAGCTTTACAGCTATGGCGATACTAATGTTAAGAGACCAAGGAAAACTATCTTTGGGTGATCCCGTGAGTAAATTCATTCCAGAAATGAAAGGGATTACCTATTTAACTGCTGATGCTCCTAAAATTACAATTAAAAACTTATTGACAATGACTGCTGGTTTCCCAGAGGATAACCCCTGGGGAGACCGTCAACTGCATCAACCAACTAAAATGCTATTGGACTTAATTAAAGATGGTTTATCGTTCTCAAATACTCCTTCATATAGCTTTGAATACAGTAATACTGGCTATGCAATGCTAGGGGAAATCATTTCTAAAGTTTCAGGTACTTCCTATCAATCTTATATGAAATCAACTATTTTTGAACCCTTAGGTATGCATCAAACTTATTGGGAAATTGACAATGTTCCTAAAGAACAATTGGCTATTGGATATCGCTGGGAAAAAGGGCAATGGAAATTAGAACCCATGTTACACGATGGAGCTTATGGCGCAATGGGCGGTTTAATTACATCTATTGAAGATTTCAGTAAATACGTAAGTTTTCACTTGGCTGCTTGGCCTCCAAGAAACGAGGAAGATAAAGGTCCTATTAAAAGAAGTAGCTTAAGAGAAATGCAAACACCTCAATTTTCGAATTTATATCCCAATGCTAGAAGTTTTAAAGGAGATCCTTGTGCATTGATTTCTGGTTATGGCTACGGATTAGGAATTGCTAAAAATTGTGATGGATTAATACGTGTATCGCACGGTGGTGCTTTACCTGGTTTTGGAAGTAACTATGTATTCTTCCCAGAATATGGTGTTGGTGTCATGGCCTTTTGCAACTTAACTTATACGACTCCTTGGCCATTTGACAAGATTGGTACATTACTGTTTGACGAACTAGGCATTCAACCAAGAACATTGCCTGCTTCTGATATCCTTATAAAAAGAAAAACACAGATTATTGAATTGATTCAACACTGGGACAAAAACCTAGAAACTGAGATCCTTTCAGAAAATTTTTATATGGACTTAGACCGAAAAGATCGTATAGAGGCTGTGCAAAAGGTATTAAAAGAAGCTGGATCTATATTGAATGTTGATGCACTTAAACCAAGCAATCAGCTTAGAGGGAACTTTAAACTCCAAACCAAAAACGGTGCAATTACAATCTACTTCACATTAACTCCAGAAAAAGACCCAAAAGTACAAGACTTAGAGCTTTCATTTCAAATGAAAAAATAATAAAGCAATTGCTCTCTTTTAGTATAAAAACTTAGAACTATTTTTATCGGGAATGACAATCCGTTTTATTTAAAGAAGCTATCTACAAACTCGTGTTTGTTAAAAACTTGTAAATCGTCAATTCCTTCTCCTACTCCAATATATTTTACAGGAATTTGAAAGTGATCAGAAATACCGATTACAACGCCCCCTTTTGCGGTACCGTCTAATTTGGTAACTGCTAATGAAGTAATTTCTGTTGCTTTGGTAAACTGTTTTGCTTGTTCAAAAGCATTTTGCCCGGTAGAACCATCTAAGACTAATAACACATCGTGCGGTGCATCTGCAATCACTTTTTGCATTACTTTTTTAATTTTCACTAACTCGTTCATTAAATTGACTTTGTTGTGTAATCTTCCGGCTGTATCAATAATAACAACATCTGCATTCTGACTAACGGCAGATTGTAAGGTGTCATATGCAACAGAAGCAGGATCTGAACCCATTTCTTGATGTACAAGTTGTACATCTACTCTATCTGCCCAAACTTGCAATTGATCAATAGCTGCGGCTCTAAATGTATCGGCAGCTCCTAACACAACTTTTAATCCTTTCTTTTTAAACTGAGAAGCCAACTTACCAATTGTTGTTGTTTTTCCAACTCCGTTTACACCAACAACCATAATTACATAAGGCTTTTTATTAGCAGGAATTGTAAAATCTGTTTCATTACCAACATTAGTTTCAGATAATAAACCAGCGATTTCTTCTCTTAAAATTTGATTTAATTCTTCAGTACCTAAATATTTATCTTTTGCTACACGTGCTTCAATCCTTTCAATAATTTTCAAAGTGGTATCAACGCCAACATCAGAGGTAACCAAAACTTCTTCTAAATTATCTAAGACGTCTTCATCTACAGTTGATTTCCCTGCAACTGCTTTTGACAATTTATTCAAGAAACTAGACGTTGTTTTTTCCAATCCTTTGTCTAAGATTTCTTTTTTTTCTTTTGAAAATATATTTTTAAAAAAGCTCATTCTTGTTTTTTAGAATACCAAAAATACGGTTTTATTAAACATAAAAAAAGCTACTCTCAATAGAAAGTAGCTTTGTATATTTTTGTTGTAAAGTGATTACTTTTTAGCTAAAAAGCTATCTACTTTTTCTGGATCCATGATTGCTTCAACAAAAGTATAAGCTCCTGTTTTTGGAGATCTTATCATTTTTATTGCTTTTGATAACCTTTTAGATCCTGTCTGTAACGATGCTACTGATTTCTTTGCCATGTTTCCTTATGGTATTATTTGACTTTTACTTTCGTAAAACTCTAAATTATTTAATTTCTTTATGAACTGTCATTTTCTTCAAGATTGGGTTAAATTTCTTAACCTCTAATCTATCAGGAGTGTTTTTCTTATTCTTAGTTGTAATGTATCTAGAAGTACCTCTTTCTCCAGAAGCTTTATGCTCTGTACACTCTAAAATTACTTGAACTCTATTTCCTTTTTTTGCCATCTCGGTTTACTTTTTTAAGGGTTGGATTATTTAGTTAAAAACCCATTAGCTCTAGCTTCTTTTAATACAGCTGAGATTCCTTTTCTATTAATATTTTTTAAAGCAGAAGCAGAAATTTTTAATGTAATCCATTTATCTTCTTCTGGAATATAAAAACGCTTCACCATTAGGTTTACGTCAAATTTTCTTTTGGTTCTGTTCAATGCGTGAGAAACATTATTCCCAACCATTGCTTTCTTTCCTGTAAGTTCACAAACTCTAGACATCTTCTGACAGTTTTTAGTATTATTTCTAAACGAGGTGCAAATTTAACTAATTTTTACACATACCACAAAACAATTTCAACTATTTTTTATTATTTCTTTATGTAAAATTTCTAACGATTTATTTACAGTTCTATTTATTACTTTTTCTCTTGGTTGCCCAAAATTAAATTCTTCTACAATAACGGTTGTTTTTGTTGCTAATGCTATAAAAACCACACCAACTGTTTTATCAGTCTCATCAGTTGTTGGACCTGCATTTCCTGTTGCTGCAATTGCATAATCTGTATTTAATTTTTCTCTTGCAGCAACGGCCATTTCTTTTGCTACTTCTTTACTTACTACTGTAAAAGTTTCTATCGTATTCTGAGAAACACCTAACATGCTTTTTTTAGCTTCTGCGGAATACGCTACAAAACCACCTTTAAAATAAGTTGATGCGCCAGAAACCGAAACTAAACTAGAAGCAATACTACCTCCAGTTAAGCTTTCTGCTATTGCCAACGTTTTTTGTTGCTGAGTTAACAACTCTCCTACTCTTTTTTCAATTGAATACCCGTCTTCTAATCCAACAATAATATCAGAAATTAAATATTGAATTTCAGAAACTTTTTCTTGCAATTCATTTTCTAAAGTTTCTTTATCATTTCCTTTCCCAGATAAGCGCAATCTTACTTTTCCGAAAGATGGTAAATAGGCCAATTTAATGTGTTTCGGTAATGAATTTTCAAAATCCTCAATCCGTTCCGCAATAATACTTTCTCCTTGACCATAGGTCATAATCGTTTTATGACTGATAAATGGCAACTGAAATTGCTTTTGAATTCTAGGCAAAACCTCCAACGTCATTAACCCTTTCATTTCATATGGGACTCCAGGCAACGATACAAAAACGGTGTCATTTTCGTAAAACCACATTCCTGGTGCTGTACCATATAGATTTTTTAAATAAGTTGCTTTTGATGGGATTTGCGCTTGATATTTTTGAATTTCTCTAAACGGATGATTTATTTTTTTGAACAATACTTTAATGTGTTCAACAACTTCTGGATATTCTATGAGTTCAGTATCCTTAAAAAATTCTGCAATTGTTTTTTTAGTAATATCATCTTTTGTTGGACCTAAACCGCCAGTAATAATTACAATATCTACTCGCTCTTGCGCCTCTTTTAAAGCATTTAGAATATGTTGTTTATCATCTTGAATAGAAGTGATTTGATACACTGAAACTCCAATTTTATTTAACTCTATTCCAATCCATTGCGAATTGGTGTCTACAATTTGACCAATGAGAATTTCATCTCCAATGGTAATAATTTCTGCGTTCATGTTTTTTTAAAGTCTCAAAGTGGCAAAGTTTCAGAGTTACAAAGTTTGACTTTGCTTCTTTGCAACTTCTTTATTTTATTTAAATATTCTCGATATAATTTCACTTTTTATTTCGATTCTTCTCAATCAAAAATAAAATCACTCGAACTAACAACTGATAATTGATTTTATTTTACTTTTATCTGAAAAGCTTGATTTCCGTCTATAGTTCCAGTTAATACATCATTTTCTACAACTTTTCCAACTCCAGCTGGAGTTCCTGTAAATATAATATCGCCTTTTTTTAAGGTGAAAAACTGAGAAACATAAGCTATTAATTCGTCCGTTTTCCATAACATGGCATTGGTATTTCCGTCTTGAACAAGTTGGCCATTTTTGAATAATTGAAATTTCAAATTATCTAAATCGAATTGTTCTTTCGGGTAAAATTCTCCAATAACAGCACTTCCATCAAAAGCTTTTGCTTTTTCCCAAGGCAATCCTTTTTCTTTACATTGTTCTTGAATATCTCTTGCTGTAAAATCGATTCCTAAACCAATTTCATCATAATATTTATGTGCAAATTTTGACTCGATGTGTTTACCAACTTTATTGATTTTTATCAAAACCTCAACTTCATAATGTATATCATTAGAAAAAGGTGGAATAAAAAAAGGGTTTTTTCTTGGTAAAACTGCAGAATCTGGCTTTAGAAAAACAACTGGATTTTCTGGTTTCTCATTTGCTAATTCTTCGATATGTTTGGCGTAATTACGCCCGATACAAATTATTTTCATCTTTATTATTAAAACGTCATTGCGAACAAAGTGAAGCAATCTTTTGATGAGATTACTTCGTCATACTTCCTCGTAATGATAATTATTTTCTCAAAACTGTTAACTGTTAACTGAAACCTACGGAATCCAAATTTTTGGGAAATTAGGCTTACGCTTTTCTAAGAACGCATCTCTACCTTCTTTAGCTTCATCAGTCATGTATGCTAAACGTGTTGCTTCTCCAGCAAATACTTGCTGCCCAACCATTCCATCATCCGTTAAGTTCATTGCAAACTTTAGCATTTTTATAGATGTTGGCGATTTTGCTAAAATTTCTTGTGCCCATTCAAAAGCTGTATCTTCTAATTCATCATGGGGAACTACAGCATTTACCATTCCCATTTCATACGCATCTTGAGCAGAATAATTTCTTCCTAAAAAGAAAATTTCTCTCGCTCTTTTCTGACCCACCATTTTTGCTAAATACGCAGAACCATAACCACCATCAAAAGATGTAACATCTGCATCAGTTTGCTTAAAAATTGCATGTTCTTTAGAAGCCAAGGTTAAATCACAAACTACATGTAAGCTATGTCCGCCACCAACTGCCCAACCAGGAACTACACAAATTACTACTTTTGGCATAAACCTTATTAATCGTTGAACTTCTAAAATATTTAAACGATGATATCCATCTTCACCAACATAACCTTGATGTCCACGTGCTTTTTGATCGCCACCAGAACAGAAAGAATACACACCATCTTTAGTGCTAGGTCCTTCCGCAGATAATAAAACAACTCCAATTGAAGTATCTTCACCTGCATCGTAAAATGCATCGTACAGTTCTTTTGTTGTTTTTGGACGAAATGCATTCCTTACATTTGGTCTATTAAATGCAATTCTTGCAACTCCGTTTGATTTTTTATACGTAATGTCTTCGTATTGTTTTACAGTTTTCCAGTCTGCTTTTATCATAATAACTGTTTTTTATCGGTATGCTTTTAAATCTATAAAGAACTTTATATTTCTAATTACAAAAATAGGATATTAAGAACTATTATTTACAATTTTATAAAAGGTTTGTAAATAGCCTCATTATTGAAAAAGAAAATGGGGTCATTTAAAAACGTATGGAGAAATGATTTTATTAGAATGCACAAAGAATGCTTAGAGAAGGGTAATAAATTAGTTTATCAATTCTAAACCGTCTTCTTTAATAAGTATTGTTTTTTCTTTATATAAAGTACCAACTGCTCTTTTAAAAGCTTTTTTACTCATTAATAATTCACGCTTAATGTCTTCTGGAGAACTCTTATCTGTTAAAGGTAAAAACCCATCATGATCATAAATTGCTTCTACCACTTTTTCTGTATCTAAAGAAATTACATTTCTAAACCCTTGTGGTTTTAAAGAAACATCAATTTTACCATCTTCCCGAATGTTTTTTATAAACCCCGAAACTCTTTGGCGCTCTCTTAGTTCTTGAAAAATCTCGTTTCTATATAACAATCCTTCAAAATCTTCATCAATCCAAACATTAAAACCTAAGTCTGTTTCTGATCCAATAATTAAAGATACTTTATCTCCTACTTCTAAATCCATAATTCATTATTTTAAAAAATTGAAATACTCTTTTAGTATTGTTTCGTTTACTTCTTTATCAGTAAACACCTCTAATACTTTTGGCTTATCTGAATCTTGATAAAATCCTTTTAAGGCTAATGTAAGCTCTTTTGAATTTAAAACCGAATTGTATTCTAATTGATACATTTTACATAAATGCTCTGCTGTTAATTCGTGTGAAGTTTCAAAATATTCTAAAGCATTTGTAGATTTTGGCCCAGGAATAAATCTAAAAATTCCGCCACCATTATTATTGATAATAATAATTCTAAAATTAAACGGAATATAGGTATTCCACAACGCATTACTATCATAAAAGAAACTTAAATCTCCTGTAATAAAAACTGTTTGTTTTTTACTTGCAAAAGCAGCACCAATTGCAGTACTTGTGCTTCCGTCAATTCCGCTTGTTCCTCGATTACAAAACACACGAAATGAGTCTTTTATATCAAATAATTGCGCATATCTAACAACCGAACTATTTCCTAATTGCAATTGAGAATTCGCTGGAACACTTTCTAATACTTGTTCAAAAACCTTTAAATCAGAATGCGCGAGTTTACTTAAATATTGTTGATGTTTTTCTGCTCTTTTCTCTTTTTCTTGCAACCATTTTTGCTGATACGTTTCAACGGAGCCTGTACTGAGCGAAGCCGAAGTGCTCAACATGAAATCACTTTTATCATGCTGAACTTGTTTCAGCATCTCAAGAAATTTAGTTGGTTTTTCTTGAATAAACTCTGATAAACAATGAAATGTATTCATTGCTCTTTGCTCGTCTAGATGCCAATGATGTTTTGGTTGGTGCTTTCTTAAAAACTGTTTTATTTTTTTAGAAACGATCATTCCGCCAAACGTTAACAATACTTCTGGTTGTAATGCTTTAAATTCTTCTTCTGTAAAAGGAAAAATCAGTTTATCAATAGAGTTAATCGTTTTATCTGACGCTAAATTTGAAGTAGTTTCTTTTAAAATGATTACAGAAGAATCATTTTTAAACTTTTTTACCAAGTTTTGAAGTTGTTTATTTGGATATTCAACCCCAACTAATATCATTTTTTTTAAGGATGAGCTCCAGATTGAAGCTAATTTTTTAAAATCAAAAGATTGCTTCACTTCGTAAGCAATGACTTGGTCAAAATGAAAACTATTAAGTTTATCAACAGTTTCGTATAAAGGTTCATCAAAAGGAACATTGATATGAATGGGTCCTTTTTTTGTTATTGAAATTTGTAAAGCTTCTGTTATTAAATTGATATTAAACTCTGTCTTTGTCTCATCTTCTATTAAATTTGCAGAAAACAAAATATGATTTTGAAATACATTTTCTTGTCTAATTGTTTGTCCGTCGCCAATATCAATTAAGTGTTTTGGTCTATCCGTAGAAATAATAACTAACGGAATATTACTATAAAATGCTTCTGCAATTGCCGGATAATAATTTAACAAAGCTGAACCAGAAGTACACACAATTGCTACTGGATTTTGAGTTTGTTGCGCAATTCCCATTGCAAAAAAAGCAGCACAACGCTCATCAACAATACTCAATGTTTTTATTGTTGGATGATTTAAAAACCCAATTGTTAACGGAGCATTTCTAGAACCAGGAGAAATAACAACTGTATCAATGTTATATTGATGACAGCCTGAAATTACAATTTGTGCGAGTTCTTTTTTTGGATACATTTTTTAAAAAATGAGATTCCCGCTTTCGCGGGAATGACAATACTATTTAGACCAACTGCGTTGGTTAATTTCCTTTTTTATAATCTTCTAAAAACTTAGCCAAGCCAATATCTGTTAAAGGATGGTTTAATAACCCTTCAATAGCGCTTAATGGACCAGTAATTACATCAGACCCTAATTTAGCACAATCAATAATATGCATTGTATGACGCACTGAAGCCGCTAAAATTTGAGTTTCAAATCCGTAATTATCATAAATCTGACGAATTTCAGCGATTAAGTTTAATCCGTCTGTAGAAATATCATCTAAACGACCAATAAACGGAGAAACATACGTTGCTCCAGCTTTTGCAGCCAACAACGCTTGACCTGCGGAAAACACTAAAGTTACATTGGTTTTTATTCCTTTTGATGAAAAATATTTACATGCTTTTATACCCTCTTTAATCATTGGTAATTTTACCACGATTTGTGGATTTAAAGCAGCCAAAGCTTCTCCTTCTTTTACCATTCCAGCAAATTCTGTTGAAATAACTTCTGCAGAAACATCCCCTTCTACCAAATTACAAATTGCTTTGTAATGGTTGATAATATTTTCTTGCCCTGTAATTCCTTCTTTTGCCATTAAAGATGGATTTGTAGTTACTCCGTCTAAAATACCCAAAGATTGCGCTTCTTTAATTTGATCTAAATTCGCTGTGTCAATAAAAAATTTCATGTGTGTGGTTTTAGTTTTACAAAATTATACTTTATAATGATTCATTAATAATTTTTCGTACATTTTATCTGGTAAAATTCGTTTTAAAACGATTGAGAATTTTTCCATAAACCCACCAACTTTATAATGAATTTTAGGATTCTTATTTTCAATAATAGTAAAAACTACTTTTGCCATCACTTTTGGATTCATGCCACTATTAACATGCGAATCCATCAAGTTTAAATTTTCTTGATATTTTTCTTTATACGCAGAGTTTTCAAAAACTGGTGTATGATATCTACCTGCTGCAATATTTGTAGCAAAATCTCCTGGAGCAATATTTACAATCTGTACTCCAAATTGCTTTACTTCCATTCTAGTTGCTTCTGTAATGATTTCTAATGCTCCTTTTGTTGCAGAATACACTCCGCGAAAAGGCAATCCCATATAACCTGCAATTGAGGTTACATTAATTATTTTACCTGAATGTTGTTTTCGCATTTGTGGTAATACCGTTTTCATTACATCAATAGCTCCAAAAAAATTGGTATTAAAAACCTTTTTCATTTCTTCTGTTGGTGTATCCTCAATGGAACCTGTAATTCCCATTCCAGCATTATTTACCAAAACATCCAATCTTCCTTCACTTTCAATAATATCAGAAACTGCTTTTTGTATAGAATTTACATCTAAAACATCTAAAGCAATCATTTTATAAGGAAAAGAAAACTCTTCTTCTTTTTTTCTACTTGTTCCGTAAACAATCATTCCTTTTTCAGAAAGATAGTTTGCAATGGATTTTCCAATTCCTGAGGAAGCACCAGTAATAAGAACAACTTTTGGCATTTGTTATTGAAAGATTAAATCATTAAAAGTCCTTTCCTCTGGAAAGGATATAGGATAGGAGCAAATATCCGAAAACTAAATTTAGTAATCTAAAAATTGTAAAAGTAAATAAAGTTATTAAAAAGTTTTTTTGAAGTCCTTTCCTCTGGAAAGGATTTAGGATAGGAAGAAGTTGAGAGATACTGAAACAAGTTCAGTATAAAAAAATGGCAAGCTACCTACATCACACTGCTACAACCTAATACCCTTGCTGCGTTCCCGCCCTGGGGGGTTCAAAGGGAGCTAGTTGTGTAGGACTTGCCGCTGCAAATTTACAATCATTTTTAAAGTTTCGCAATGTTTTTTAAGCAATTTTGTAACAAATCTTATACTTTGGTTACTAATCTAATAGTAAATAGTAAATATTTCAAATTTGAAATATTTATCTTTGCCTAAAATGAATATCATATATTTGTATAACTACTAACTAAATATCAAAATACAATGGAAAATCAAGCATCTAGTAAAAACATTATTTTAAATTATGGTTTATACCTTGGTATAGCTTCTGTACTAATTAATTTAGTTGTGTATGCAACTGGAGATTATTTAAAACCACATTGGTCTGTTAGTGTATTAAGCGGTCTCTTAATGATTGCTATGATTGTATTTGCTTTTAAAAAATTTAAAGAAATTAATGGCGGTTTTATGTCTTGGGGACAATCCGTTAAAATTGGGGTTGGTTTAACAGTTATTAGTGCTGTAATTGCGATTATATACCAACAACTATTTCAAAATTTTATTGAGCCTGAATTTATACAACAAATGATGGTAATACAGGAAAAAACTTGGATAGACCAAGGAATGTCTAGCGATGCAATTGAAACTGCTAAAGAAATGATGCAAAAGTTTCAAGGCCCATTAATTTCATCAGCAATTGGAATTGCTGCTGCTGCATTTATAGGTTTTGTTGTTTCTGCAATAACTGGAGCAATAATGAAACAATCTGCTGAAGAGCAATACTAATTTTTAAGAAAAATTTAAACGATTTAAAGGTAAAATATCTTCGGATGTTTTACCTTTACGTTTTTACACAACCTTATAATTTTGAAACGAATGGATATATCGGTAGTTATACCTTTATTAAACGAAGAAGAATCTTTACAAGAGTTATATCGTTGGATTGCAAAAGTTATGCAATCCAATTCTTATGAATACGAAGTGCTTTTTATTGATGATGGTAGCACAGATACTTCTTGGAATGTAATCGAAAAATTATCTTCAGAACATACCCAAGTAAAAGGAATTCGTTTTCAAAGAAACTATGGTAAATCTCAAGCATTAGACGCAGGTTTTGAAATAGCAAAAGGAGATGTTGTTATTACTATGGATGCTGATTTACAAGACAATCCAGATGAAATCCCTGAATTATACGATTTAATTATTAATGAAAATTACGATTTAATTTCTGGCTGGAAAAAGAAACGATATGATAATATTATTACTAAAAATATTCCGTCAAAACTATTTAATTTAGCTGCCAGAAAAACTTCTGGTTTAAAATTGCATGATTTTAATTGCGGTTTAAAAGCCTATAAAAACAGTGTAGTTAAAAGCGTAAAAGTTAGCGGAGAAATGCATCGATATATTCCTGTATTAGCAAAAAACGAAGGTTTTACTAAGATTGGAGAAAAAATAGTACAACACCAAGCAAGAAAATACGGGGTAACAAAATTTGGTATGAGTAGATTTATAAACGGGTTTCTAGATTTAATTACTATTTCTTTTTTATCAAAATTTGGTAAAAGACCAATGCACTTTTTTGGTCTCTGGGGAAGCATGGTTTTTGCAGTAGGTTTTTTAGCTGCTGGATATATTGGACTTATAAAATTGTATAAATTATATGCAGGATTAAAAACCATTTTAATTACAGATAATCCTTGGCTGTATATTTCTTTAACAGCAATGATTATTGGTACACAATTATTTTTAGCTGGTTTCCTTGGAGAGCTTTTAATTAAAACAAAAAGCACCGAAAAGCATTATACAATAAAAGAAACCTTAAATATCTAAATCCGTATCTTTGCGGACAAGAAATTTTTTACATGAAAGAGATTTTAGAACATGCAAAACTTTGGCTTTCTGACACGTTTGATGCAGAAACAAGAAATGAAATTCAGCAATTAATCGATTCTAATCCTGATGATTTAGTAGATCGTTTTTATAAAAACATGGAATTCGGAACTGGCGGAATGCGAGGAATTATGGGTGCAGGAACTAACCGAATTAACAAATATACTTTAGGGAAAGCAACCCAAGGTCTAAGTAATTATTTACAAGAACAGTATCCTAACAAACAATTAAAAGTTGCTATTGCTTTTGATTGCAGACACAACAGTAAGGAGTTTTCTAAATTGGTTGCAGATGTATTATCAGCAAATAACATTCAAGTATATTTATTTGAAAATTTACGTCCAACTCCAGAATTATCTTTTGCTGTAAATTACTTAAATTGTGATGCAGGAATTGTATTAACAGCCTCTCATAATCCACCAGAATATAACGGTTACAAAGTATATTGGAATGATGGCGGACAGATTGTTCCTCCTCACGATTCAAAAATCATTGATAAAGTAAACAGTTTACAGTTTTCTGAAATCAACTTTAATGCAAATGAAAATTTAATTACCACCGTTGGAGCAGAAATTGATGAAGCTTTTTGGAAAGCATCAATCGAAAATGGAACATTTGATGTTCAAGGAAGAGAAGATTTAAAAATTGTTTTCACTTCGTTACACGGAACCTCAATAACGTTAATTCCTGAAGTTTTAAAACGTGCCGGCTATACAAATATTCATGTTGTAAAAGAACAAGCAGAGCCAAACGGAGATTTTCCAACTGTAAAATCACCAAACCCAGAAGAACCAGAAGCATTACAAATGGCTGTTGATTTAGCCAATAAAGTAAATGCAGATATTGTTATTGGAACAGATCCAGATTCTGACAGGTTAGGAATTGCAGTAAGAGATTTAGAAGGAAACATGAAATTGTTAAACGGAAATCAAACGATGAGTATGATGACCGATTTTCTAATCAAACAATGGAAAATAAACGGCAAATTAAATGGAAAACAATTTGTAGGTTCTACCATTGTATCAACAAACTTAGTCAACGAAATTGCTGCGAGTTACGGAGTTGAAACCAAAGTTGGTTTAACCGGATTTAAATGGATTGCTAAAATGATTGTAGATTTCCCGAATCAAGAATTTATTGGTGGCGGAGAAGAAAGTTTTGGTTATATGGTTGGCGATTTTGTAAGAGATAAAGATGCAGTAACCGCTACGCTACTTGCTTGTGAAATTGCAGCAAATGCAAAAACAAACGGAAGTACTTTTTATAACGACTTATTAGAATTATACACCAAAAATCATTTTTACAAAGAGCATTTAATTTCGATTGTAAAAAAAGGAATGGATGGCGCAGAACAAATCAAACAAATGATGATTGACTTACGCAATAATCCATTTACAGAAATGGATGGTTCTAAGGTTGAATTCTTATTTGATTATCAATCGTCAATTCAAAAAAACTTAATTACTGGCAAAGAAACTGTAATTGATATTCCAACATCTAACGTATTAATATATCAAACAGAAGACGGAACAAAAGTTGCTGCAAGACCAAGCGGAACAGAACCAAAAATAAAGTTCTATTTTAGCGTAAAATCTAAATTAGATGCTGTTGAAAATGCTGTTAAAGTAGAAAATGAATTGGATGCTAAGATTCAGCGAATTATAAAAGAATTAAATCTATAATGAATTACTTTAAAAAAATATTACGATTTGCAAGACCATACAAAAAATATGCGATTTTAAATGCTATCAGTAATGTTTTTTATGCACTTTTTAGCACGTTGAGTTTTGTTGCTTTTATTCCGATGTTAAATATTCTATTTAAACAAACTGGAGAAGAAATAACTGTAAAACCTATTTATGATAATGCTACCGGAATTAGTGGTTATAAAGAGCATTTAGAGCAATCTTTAAATTTCTTTTTAAATCATCAAATAGAACTAAATGGAGAAATAGCTGCATTGGGTTATATCTGTGGCGCAATGATTTTACTTTTCCTTTTAAAGAATATTGCTAATTATGCTGCCTTGTTTTTTATTACTTTTTTAAGAAACGGAATTATAAAGGATATTAGAAATGCGCTGTATAACAAACTTGTAACGCTACCTATTTCTTATTTTACAGAAAAACGAAAAGGCGATGTAATTGCACGTATGACTTCTGATGTTCAAGAAGTAGAATGGTCTTTTTTAATGGTATTAGAATTGATAATTAGAGATCCGTTAACCATAATTTTCACGTTGATTGCAATGATTTCTATCAGTGCAAAATTAACGTTATTCATTTTTATTTTTTTACCATTAGCTGGTTTGATTATTGGTTTTATAGGAAAAAGATTAAAAGCAGATTCTGATGTTGCTCAAAAAGAAAATGGTTTTTTCTTGTCTTTAATTGAAGAAACCTTAACTGGTCTTCGAGTAATTAAAGGCTTTACAGCTGAAAAACAATTCACAGGGAAATTTCAAAATTCTACCAATAAGTTATTCAGAACTATGAATAGTTTAATGAATAAAAAGAATTTGGCTTCTCCAACAAGCGAATTTCTTGGCGTAAGTGTAATCGTTATTATTTTATGGTACGGAGGTAAAATGGTTTTGATTGACGAAACTATTTCTGGTGGTGCTTTTATTGGTTTTATGGCACTTGCATATAATATTTTAACTCCAGCTAAATCAATTTCAAATGCTATTTATGGGATTAGAAAAGGTGATGCTTCTGCACAACGAGTTTTAGAAATTTTAGAAACAGAAAATACTATTTCAGACATAGAAAGCCCACAAATAAAAACCACATTTGATAGCGAAATTGTATTTGATAATATTTCATTTAAATATAAAGATGAATACGTTTTAAAAGATTTTTCGTTAACAATTCCTAAAGGCAAAACGGTTGCTTTGGTTGGGCAATCGGGAAGTGGAAAATCTACCTTAGCAAATTTAATTACTCGTTTTTATGATGTAAATTCTGGAGCTATTTATATTGATGGAGTAAATATCAAAGACATTACAAAAGATTCTTTAAGAAAGTTGATGGGAATTGTAACACAAGATTCTATTTTATTTAATGATTCTGTGGCAAATAACATTGCTTTAGGATCAGAAGAAGCTACTGAAAACAAAATTATTGAAGCTGCAAAAATTGCCAACGCACACGAGTTTATCAAAGACTTACCAAACAAATATAATTCTAATATTGGTGATAGCGGAAACATGCTTTCTGGTGGACAAAAACAACGATTAAGTATTGCAAGAGCCGTTCTAAAAAACCCGCCAATAATGGTGTTAGACGAGGCAACTTCTGCGTTAGATACAGAATCTGAACAACTAGTGCAACAGGCACTAGAAAAAATGATGAAAAACAGAACTTCTTTAGTAATTGCACACCGTTTATCAACAATCCAAAAAGCAGATAGTATAGTTGTCTTAAGAAAGGGAGTTATAATTGAACAAGGAAAACACGACGATTTAATGGATGCTAAAGGTGATTACTTTAAATTAGTAACCATGCAAAACTTAAGTTGATGAAGAACTTTTCTTTCTATGTTACTAATATTTTTAAATCTTTTGTTCCTAACTATTTTTATCAAAAAAAATTAATTTTTTGGCTTTCTAATGCAGAAAATTACCCCTCAGAAGAAGTTAATGAAAGACTGAATTACTACATTACAAGAAACAAAGGAGAATTAAGTAAAGATGCTATTCTTTTAAAGGATTTTAAACGTCCAAAAAAAGGAACAATGTATTATTTTGACTTGGTTCAATACACACGGTATTTTAGTAACAAATTAAAAATTAAATTCAAGTTTGGAGATATTCAAGACAACCAAGATACATTAACCATTGTAAAAAGCAGACCAATTGACCACACAGGAAACTCGGTTTTAATGAAGCTAGATGTGTTAAGGCATTATTATTTTGTCAACGATAAAATTTCCTATTCAGAAAAGAAAAATGAAATAGTTTGGCGTGGTTTTATTCATAAAGAAAACCGAAGAAGTCTCGTAGATAAATTCTACAATCATCCAAAATGTAATATTGGTAATATAAGATTACATAACGAGAATCCAGATTGGGAAAAACCTTTTATTTCTATTGAAGAACAATTACAATATAAATTTATTTTATCTATTGAAGGAAATGATGTAGCAACAAATTTAAAATGGATTATGCATTCAAATTCTTTATGTTTTATGCCAACTCCAAAATTTGAAACATGGTTTATGGAAGGGAAACTGACACCAAATGTACATTACGTACATTTAAAAGATGACTACTCAGATATGTTAGAAAAAATGGAGTATTATGCTACACATGAAGAAGAAGCTTTAGATATTATTAAAAATGCTCAAAACTGGGTTGAGATGTTTAGAGATGAGAAATTAGAAAAAACACTTTCGTTAAAAATATTGGAACAGTATTTTAAAGCGACTAATCAGCAACTTTAACCATTCCTAAATCTTTTCCTTTCTCTAACATAAACTGATATGAAGCTTCGTATTCATTCGGAATTACACCTTCTAAAATAGCTTCCTTTATCGCTTCTTTTAATTGACCAATTTCTCTACAAGGTTCTAAATTAAATGTTTCCATAATGATTTCACCAGAAATTGGAGGCTGAAAATTACGTACTTGATCACGCTCTTCAACTTCTTTTATTTTATTTCTAACCAATTCGAAATTCTTGTGATACCTTTTAAATTTATTTGAATTTTTAGTAGTAATATCTGCTTCACATAACGTCATTAACGAATCAATATCATCACCAGCATCAAAAATTAATCTTCTTACAGCAGAATCTGTAACTTCACTTGCCAACACAATTGGTCTTGAACTCAACAATACCATTTTCTGAACAAATTTCATTTTGTTATTTAATGGCATTTTTAAACGTTTAAACAATTTAAAAACCATTCTAGAGCCCACAAATTCGTGTGCATGAAATGTCCAACCTATTTTTTTATGAAACTTTTTTGTTGGTGCTTTTCCTATATCGTGTAACAAAGCTGACCAACGCAACCAAACATCATTTGTGTTTTCAGAAATATTATCTACAACTTCAAAGGTGTGATAAAAATTATCTTTATGCTTCTGCCCTTCAACCTCTTCTACTCCTTTTAAAGCAATTAATTCTGGTAAAATAAGTGGTAATAACTGAGTAGATTCTAATAATAAAAATCCAACTGATGGTTTTGCAGAAAGCATTATTTTGTTCAACTCATCTACAATTCGCTCTTTGGTAATAATTTTTAATCGTTCTGCATTTTTAGAAATCGCTTCTAAAGATTTAGACTCAATTGTAAAATGTAATTGACTTGCAAATCTAATTGCACGCATCATGCGTAAAGGATCATCAGAATAGGTAATATTTGGTTCTAACGGAGTTCTTATAATTTTAGCTTTTAAATCTTCCACTCCATTAAACGGATCTAACAACAAACCGAAATCCTCTTTATTTAAACTTAACGCCAAGGCGTTTATCGTAAAATCCCTTCTGTTTTGATCGTCTTGTAAGGTTCCTTCTTCAACTTCAGGGTTTCTACTTTCTTCTGAATACGATTCTTTTCTAGCGCCAACAAACTCAATTTCAATGTCTTTATAACGCAACATTGCTGTTCCGTAGGTTTTAAAAACTTGCACTTTTGGTTTTGTTGGTAATAATTGAGCCACTTTCTCAGCCAATTCTATTCCGCTTCCTATAGCAACAACATCAACATCTTTTGCATTTCCTCTTTCCAATAAATAATCACGTACAAAACCACCAATCACATAGCTTTTTATTCCTAATAATTCTGAAGCTTTAGAAATATAGCTAAAAATGGAAGCAGAAATTGCGTCTTTATAAATTTGCTCTTGCATGTACTTTTACTCTTTTTTAATATAGAATTTATTTATTTCTTTTAAAGCAGTTTTTAGCAAATCATAGTTCAACTCTGCATCTTTGATTGGATTCAATTGCAAATCGGTAATATCATATAAACCAGTTGCAAACACTTTTGTAATTCGGTCTTTCTCTATAATTGCATAATTATTATTATAGCCACTCACAAACCAATCTCTAGGTTCTAAGTTAAATAAATTTTGACCAAAACTATACGAATCCATTGGCGATTTTACACCCAAATAAGTACTCATTAACGTTGGTGCTAAATCGTAGTGCAATGAAAGTTCGTTGTGTTTTTTTGGTGCTTTAGAAGCATCAAACAACAACATTGGCACTTTTATTTGATATTTTGAATAATTTCCTCCGTGTTGCCAATATCCTTTTTTATTGTCGTTAAATTCTTGTCCATGATCTCCAGTAATTATGATTATTGTTGATTCTAGTAAATTTTCACTTTCTAGTTTATTTAAAATTCTCCCTATTTGACTATCAATAAAATGAACTGCATTTTTATATCGATTAAAAAACAAGGTTGGGTCATAATCATCATCTAATTCAAAATAATTTACAACTTCTAATGACGGTTTAAAAGGCAAATTATAATCTTCAGGGTATTCATATGCATGCGCTGCATCATAAAATAAGTAGCTAAAGAATGGATTTTTATTTGACGTTTTTATTGAATTCAAAAATTCATCCGTAATTTCAATATCCCTTCCAATTACTGTTTCTGATTTAGACGATAATCTTAAATTTGGAATTGAAGCAAATGCGTTTTTATCAAAAGGAGGGTTCTGAATCGTTGCGCTTCCTAAAATATCAAAAGAATAGTCTTGTTTTTGCATTTCATCTATAAGAACAGGAGTCTTTTCTATTTGTGTAAATTGCTCCCAGTACAATCCAGAAATGCCATAAAACATAGAAAAAACACCTCCATCAGTTCCATTTGAGCCGCTATAATGATTTGTAAAATATTGTGCTTTTTTAGATAATTTATAAATATTTGGTGTAACGATACTATCCATACAATCAAATCTCCATGAGTCTATATTTAAAAGCAGTATGTTTTTTTGATTCTTAGGTTTCTCAGAAATGATTTCTGTTAAAGGATATTTTATAGCATTTGTATAACTGATTTTATATAAATCTCTATTTTTTCTAGCTTTTTCAATATCAACAAAACCATTATCTGTTAAAAATCTTTTTGCTGTTAGTGGATGAAACAAAGGATATACATGAGTAATTTGAGTAATTGGTCTGTAATAACTTGCATCTGCCCAAGCATACACAAAATGTGTAAACAAAAGAGTAACTATAAACGTATATGAAAGTAGCTTTACCCTTAGGTTCCAGTTTTTTGCAACAATTTTTTTGGCTACATATAAAATAAAAACCTGTAAAAGCGCAAGTCCAATAATTTTTAAAACCGCTAAAAAAATTGTCGTACTAGAAACCGGAAATACATCAATCGGGTTTTTACCTATAGCTAGTTTAAAAATAAAAGGAGATAAATGAACTCTGAACTGACTAAAAACGATACTATCAAGTGCTAATGTCAACAGGGATAATAATGACAAAACGATAAAAAATATTTTTGAAATTTTTTCACTTTTAGTTAAAAAATAAATAAAATAACTAATAAAAAGTGTTGGCAGAAACAGTAAAATAAAATGACTTATTGTAGAGAAAACACTATATAAATTTGCTAAGAAATAATCTGAACTTTCTATATATTTCACATACGTTTTAGCAATATAAAATACAATGACCAAGTTTAATAAAAAACCTATAAATAATTCTTTTTTAAAAATTTTCTTCATCCTTATTGTGTATCTGCTATTCTCTAAGAATTACAATAGCACCATCTACATCAATCTTTAAAATTCTTGATGGTGATTTTGAAAATTCTTCAAGCTGTAAATTTACTATATAATCAACGCTATTCAAAATAGTAGCACTAATTTCTGAAAATGATTTTGGTGTTGGTTCTCCACTATTATTTGCTGATGTAGAAACAATTGGTTTCCCAAATTCTTTAATGAATGCTTTGCAAAAATCGTTTTGTACTATTCTAATCGCAATAGTATTGTCAGCCGCAATACAATTCTTAGCCAATCCTTTTGGGTTGTTATAAATAATCGTTGTTGGTTTTGTTGCTGCTTCAAGTTCTTCTATCGCTCTTTTGGGAATATTTTCTACATACTTAGAAAGCATTTTTAAAGAATCAACTAGAATTATTAAACTCTTACTTTCTGAGCGTTGTTTAATTCTAAAAACTTCTGAAACTGCTTTAGAATTTGTCGCGTCGCAACCAATTCCCCAAACTGTATCTGTTGGGTATAAAAGTGTTTTCCCTTCTTTTAAAGCTTTTACTAAACGTTCAATTTCTTCCGTGTTCAAAACTGATAGAATTTATTCGTTTTTCTTTGCTACAGTTGCATGTTGCATAAAAAACATATCAAGCTGAGACCCTAATAAAACAATGTTAAATAACACTGCAAAAGGAAAATATAAAAATGATTTTGTGGTATTAATTCCTTCTATACTCTGGATGTTATAACCACAATCTTTATACATTCTTTTGATACTTCTTTTCGTAAAAAAACGATAATGAGTTCTGTCTAAAATTAAGTCATCTGTATATTTCCAATCTCTTTTAAAAATCATTTTAAAAAGATTTTTAGAATATCTAACATTTGGAATTGAAGTTACCAAAACACCTTCTTTTTTTAGTTTCGCTTTTAGATTTACAATATCATCCCAAGGTTCTAACAAATGCTCAATAACATCATTCATTACAATGACATCAAAATAATTATCTGGCAAATCTTTTAGAGTTTCATCTAACGTCCCAAATAGTACTTTTGTTAGTTTTTGTTTAGCTTCTTTTGCTGATTCTTCAAATGGTTCTACTCCCCAAGTTTCTACTCCTTCTTTTACCAATTGAGCAGAAAAATTACCTGATCCACAACCAATTTCTAAAATAGTTTTTGCAGATTCCGGGATAAAAACTAACATTTCTGATCTTACCTTTTTATAATATTCTGTGTCTTTAATATCCATAATGTTTTATTTTATTGCTCAATTTTAAAAGGCAAATTCGTAGATCTTTTACTTAACAAAGTTCCTTTTTTAAGTGAATGAGCATAATACTTCATCAATTCAAAAAACAAATATAGATTTAATTTTAGTTTCGGAATAAAAAAGAAACAAATTCCGATGACTGCTAAAAGAAATTTAGAAACCAAACTCATAAAAATAAGGATGCGCAATAGTAAAAACCGTGTCAATCCTTTAAAATGATTACGAATGTAAACGTGTTTAGAAATTAACACTTCTGACTTAGTAATTTTCGATGTATTTATATTTATTCTCGATGCTCCACCATGATTGTGAATGATATTTACATTTTTAAGCAGTACAACTTCTCCTTTAGTATCTCTTACTTTTTTACTTAAATCTACATCTTCAAAATACATCCAATAATCTTCGTTCCAGCCATTTATCTTTTGAAACCATTTTCTAGAAATAAAAACTACAGAACCAGAAACCCAATCAGGAAAGACCTTTTTATCATCTTGTTTTGTTTTTTTTGCTATTAATTTATAGATAGCTCTAGTGATTCCGAATAAAGTTAATGGTCCAGGGAAAACTCTGTTTACATCTTCAAAAGAACCATTATTATTTAGTTGATTACAAGAAACAATTCCGTAGTTTTTATTAGCATTTAAAGATGCTAACATTTTATGAATTGCGCTTTCATCTGCAATCGTATCCGGATTTAAAAACAACATATTTTTTCCGACAGAATGTATTGCTCCTAAATTACATCCATTTGCAAAACCATTGTTTCCTGAGTTTTCAATAAATCTAAAATTCGAGTATTTTTCTGAAAATTCTTTTAATTTTCCATCATTAGAATTATTATCAATAATAACGACCTCAAAAGTGAAGTTTTCTTGAGTTATATCAGTTAACGAATCCAAGCAGTTTTTTAACTGTTTCCAACTTTTATAATTTACAATAATGATAGAAACATCTTTTTCTATACTATTTACATCAAAGTTTTCAATTGGATTTTTTACTGTTTTAGTCGTTCTATATTTTAAGTTTAACACTTCAACATATCTTATCCAAACTCCAAATGCATGAACCCAAGAAATTACAAATCCTTTAGTTCCATCAAGAAATCCAAACTGGATGATAAACTGAATAAAAAACCGAACAAAAGGTTTTAAAAATAGATGATATGGCGTAACAATCTGCCCTTTTTCTAAAAGCTCTTGTGCTTGTAATTTTGCGTAATTTTTAAGCTTATTTTTATATTGGCTGTAGTTTTTATACGAATAATGATTTATTCTTTCTTTTAAGAAACCAATATTGCCTTTGGTATAAATTTTTTCGTGAACTTTTCCAACATATTTACACGAATCTTTTCTAAATAATCGAATAACCTTATCTCTTTTCCAACCACTAAAATTTAATTTTTTTCTTTTAAAGAAAAACCTTCTATACACGTGAAATGCAGTAAAATCAGAATTTGAATTTGCAGTTTGTAGTATTTCTCCTTTTAATTTTTCTGGAATTATTTCATCTGCATCTAATAGAAAAACCCAATCATTAGAAGCTTTGCTAATCGCAAAATTCTTTTGATTTGAGAAATCATCAAATGTTCTTTGAAGTAAAATAGCTCTAGATTCTTTTATAATGTCAACAGTTTTATCTGTACTAAAAGAATCGATTACAATAATTTCATCAGCAAAATCAACCGAATCTAATGCTCTTTGGATATTAGATTCTTCATTAAAAGTTGGAATAATTGCTGTAATTTTTGTCATAAAACTAAAAGGCTACATCATATTCGCGCAAGGCATCATTTAATGATGTTTTTTTATCTGTACTCTCTTTTCGTTTCCCAATAATTAATGCACACGGAACACTATATTCACCTGCTGCAAATTTCTTTATATAACTTCCAGGAATTACCACAGAACGAGCGGGAACAATTCCTTTCATTTCTATTGGTTCATTTCCTGTAACATCTATAATTTTTGTGGATGCAGTTAATACAACATTTGCTCCTAAAACAGCTTCAGTTTCTATTTTAACTCCCTCTACAACAATACAACGAGAACCTATAAAAGCGCCATCTTCAATAATCACTGGTGCAGCTTGCAACGGCTCTAAAACCCCACCAATTCCAACGCCACCAGATAAATGTACATTTTTTCCAATTTGTGCGCAACTACCAACTGTTGCCCAAGTATCTACCATGGTACCTTCATCAACATAGGCACCAATATTTACATAACTTGGCATTAAAATAGTTCCTGAAGAAATATATGCTCCATAACGAGCAACTGCATTTGGTACAACTCTAATTCCTTTTTCTGCGTAATTTCTTTTCAGTGGAATTTTATCGTGATATTCAAAAATACCAGCTTCTAAGGTTTCCATTTTCTGAATTGGAAAATACAAAACAACGCCTTTTTTCACCCATTCATTTACTTGCCAACCATTTGGTGTTGGTTCAGCAACTCTTAACATTCCAACATCTAATAAATCTATTACTTTTCGTATTGCAAGAATTGTTTTTTCTTCTTTTAATAATGCTCTATTATTCCAAGCATTTTCTATTATTTCTCTTACGTTTTCCATTCTATAAAGTATCTTTCTGCAAATATAAATTTATCTGTAAAAATCTAAGCGAAGATACATTTTTTAAACAGATATTTCTTGCTTGTTTAAATTCCGTATTTTTGCCAAAAAGGAATTTAATGAGTAGAGTTTTAGCAATTGATTATGGCAAAGTAAGAACAGGGATTGCAGTTACAGACGAACTGCAAATTATTGCTTCTGGGTTAACAACCGTTGCTACTTCTGATTTGATTCCGTTTTTAACAGCATATACCCAAAAAGAAAATGTAACCTTATTTTTAGTTGGATTACCCAAGCAAATGGATAATTCTGAAAGTGAGAGCGAAGTCTTAATTGCTCCTTTTTTAGAAAAACTGAAGAAACAATTTCCACTAATACCAGTACAAAGAGTAGATGAACGTTTTACTTCTAAAATGGCTTTTCAAACAATGTTAGATGGTGGAATGAAGAAAAAACAACGTCAAAATAAAGAATTGATAGACGAAATAAGCGCCACAATTATTTTACAATCTTATTTATATAACAAATAAGTTTTTCAACGTATTCATTCTTCGTATTTTTGCAACCAAATTTTACAATAAATGATATTACCAATAGTAGCTTACGGTGATCCTGTTTTAAGAAAAGTAGGAAAAGAAATTAATAAAGAGTATCTAAATTTAGATACTTTAATTGCCAACATGAAAGAAACCATGTATAATGCTAATGGAGTTGGATTGGCTGCACCACAAGTTGGTAAAGCAATCAGATTATTTATGGTAGATACTTCTCCTTTTGCTGAAGATGAAGACTTAGAAGAAGAAGAAAGAGCAATTTTAACAGATTTTAAACACGTATTTATCAACCCGAAAATTATTGAGCAAAATGGTGATGAATGGTCATTTAACGAAGGTTGTTTAAGCATCCCAGATATTAGAGAAGATGTGTTTAGACAAGGAGAAATAACCATTGAATATCTTGATGAAAATTTCGAAAAACAGACCAGAACTTTAAATGGTTTGGCTGCAAGAGTTTTTCAACACGAATACGATCATATAGAAGGAATTTTATTTACCGATAAATTATCTTCACTAAAGAAAAGATTGCTTAAAAAGAAATTAGAAAACATCTCAAAAGGAAAAATACATACAGATTACAGAATGCGTTTTCCAAATTTAAAAAAGAAATAAGTCGAACATCGACACCTAAAAAAACATCAATGGACTTTAATAAAATTATTGCCGTTACAGGTAAACCAGGTTTGTATAATGTAGTTTCACAAACTAAAACAGGAATTGTTGTAGAGTCTTTATCAGACAAAAAACGTTTTCCGATTCTATCTACTCAAAATGTGAGTTTACTAGAAAATATTGCCATTTTTACGTATGAAGAAGAAGTGCCTTTATTAACAGTTTTTAAATCAATCTTTGAAAAAGAAGAAGGAAAAGAAACCATTAATCACAAAGAAAGTGGTGTAAAACTAACATCCTTTTTTGCTGAAATACTTCCAGATTTTGATCAAGAACGTGTGTACACATCAAACATTAAAAAAATTGTGCAATGGTATAATATGTTAATTGCAGCTGACTTTGATTTTTCTACCGCAAAATTATCAGCCGAAGCAACTGAAAAAGCATAAATGAATTCTAGAGCTCAGCAATTAGAAGCGTTTAGTAGATTGTTAGATATCATGGACGAACTTCGAGAGAAATGTCCATGGGATCAAAAACAAACTTTAGAATCGTTACGACATTTAACGATTGAAGAAACCTACGAATTGGCTGATGCAATTTTAGACAACGACTTAGAAGAGATAAAAAAAGAATTGGGCGATGTATTATTACACATCGTATTTTATGCAAAAATTGGAAGTGAGAAAAAAGCTTTTGATATTGCTGATGTTGCCAATACAATTTCTGATAAATTAGTTCATCGTCATCCTCATATTTACGGAGATGTTATCGTAAAAAATGAAGAAGACGTACAACGAAATTGGGAACAACTAAAACTAAAAGAGGGTAAAAACTCGGTTTTAGAAGGTGTTCCAAAAAGTTTACCAGCGCTTGTAAAAGCAAACCGAATTCAAGATAAAGTTGCTGGTGTTGGTTTTGATTGGGAAGAACCTCAACAAGTTTGGGAGAAGGTACAAGAAGAATTATCTGAATTAAACGAAGAAGTAAAAAAAGGAAATAAAGAAAACATTGAATCTGAATTTGGTGATGTCTTATTTTCTATGATTAATTATGCTCGTTTTATTGATGTAAATCCAGAAAATGCACTAGAAAAAACCAATAAGAAATTTATCAACCGTTTTCAGTTTTTAGAAAAAGCCGCGAAAAAAGAAGGCAAAGTACTTTCTGACATGTCTCTTACTGAAATGGATGTGCATTGGAAAAAGGCGAAAGAGTTTTTTAAGTAAGTGCAATCGTCATTGCGAATGTAATGAAGCAATCTCTTTAAAAGATTACTTCGTCACAAACTTCGTTTGGGTATTTTCAATTAAAATATATTTTAATTTCAATAATCCTCGTAATGACGTTTCTTTAAATAACACCTTTCTGTCATTCCCGAGAAATCGGGAATCCAATTACTTTTAGTAAAAAAATGGATTCCGCATCAAGTGCGGAATGACATTTCATTTTGTATATTTACTTCTATGAATATACTTATTATTACTGGTGGAAGTAACGGAATTGGAAAAGCCATTGCTCAAAAATACACCTCAGAGAGTTTTACCGTTTTTTCAATTTCTAGAAGCAAAACATCAAACCTAAATTACCAACAAATTACTGCCGATTTAAGCAATTCTTCTGAAGCAGTAAAAGCTATAAATTCGATATTCTCTGAAATAAACACAAAAATAATTTCTTCAATTACCTTATTGAACAATGCTGGAGGTTTAGGAGAAGTAAACACTGTCGGGAATTTAGATTCAGAAAAAATTCAGCAAACCATTCAGTTAAATACTACTACCCCGTTAGTGTTGGCAAATGAGTTTATCAAGTTGACAAAAACATTGAATTGTAAAAAACAAATCATTAATATTTCTTCTGGTGCAGCAACGAATCCGTATTCTGGTTGGTCTATATATTGTACTTCTAAAGCAGCATTAGACATGACAACGAGAGCAATTGCAACCGAACAAATCGAGTTAAAAAATGGCGTAAAATGTGTTGCAATTTATCCTGGCGTTGTAGACACCAATATGCAAACTGCAATCAGAAAAACTTCTGAGTCTGAATTTAAAAACGTACAGCGTTTTATCGAATTAAAAGAAAATAACGAATTGTATTCTCCAGAATTTGTTGCAGATAAAATATATCAACTAGATATTTCAAATGCATTACAAAATGGAGATATTATTGATGTCAGGAAATTTTAGTTTCCTTTTAAATGTATTTTTACGTAACTTCGTTAGCGTCTGATATAAAAACACTGGACTTAACTTGAGCCAGTATTAAAACTTCGATATCATTAAAGTTACGCACAAGCAAAAAGTGATTAATTTAAATTTAATCATACAACATAGATGAGCATTTTTAATCGTGAAAGTTGGAAGCAATCTTCCTACACAGTAAAAGAAAAAATTCATACCGAAATATTTGAAAATTCAGTACATAACAAAGAACTGAACATGATTTTAGTAGAAAAGAGAGAGGATTATATATCAAATGTTAAAATACATTAAAACTCATTTTACACCGAACGAAAATGAAATAACAAAAAAAGCCACTCATTTATGCTGAATTTATTTCAGTAATAGAGTGGCTTTTTGTTTACACTAATTTCTTAGCATTTTTTACTTTTTGTTTTGTGAGCGCGAGTTCTATTACTTCGCTCATCTCAGAAACATAATGAAACGTTAATCCTTTTAAATATGATTCTTTAATTTCTAAAATGTCTTTTTCGTTTTCATCACACAAAATAATTTCTTTAATATTTGCTCTTTTAGCAGCCAATATCTTTTCTTTAATACCTCCAACTGGCAACACTTTTCCACGTAAAGTAATTTCTCCTGTCATTGCCAATCTGTTTTTTACTTTGCGCTGTGTATATACAGAAACCAACGACGTTAACATTGTAACTCCAGCACTTGGACCATCTTTCGGTGTTGCGCCTTCAGGAACGTGAATATGCACATTGTACTTTTCTAATACTTCAGGGTTTATTCCAAAATCTTCTGCATTTGCTTTGATGTATTCCATTGCAATGGTTGCAGATTCTTTCATTACTTTCCCTAAGTTTCCAGTAATCGTTAAACCACCTTTTCCTTTTGATAGAATTGATTCAATAAATAAAATATCTCCGCCAACACTTGTCCAAGCTAAACCTGTAACAACTCCAGCAACATCATTAGTTTCGTATTTATCTCGTTCTAATCTTGCTGGTCCTAATATTTTTTCAATATCAGCATTCGTTAGAGCAATATCATAAGTCTCTTCCATTGCAATCGATTTCGCAGCAAAACGAACTACTTTAGCTATTTTCTTTTCTAATCCACGAACTCCTGATTCTCTGGTATACCCTTCTACAATTTTTTCAATTTGAGCTTTTCCTACTTTTAAATGTTCTTTCGTTAGACCATGTTCTTTTAATTGTTTTGGCAATAAATGTCTTTTAGCAATTTCAATTTTTTCTTCAATGGTATAACCAGAAACATTAATTATTTCCATTCTATCACGCAACGCCCAAGGAATTTCTCGTAAGTTATTTGCCGTTGCAATAAATAATACTTTTGACAAATCGAAACCAACTTCTAAATAGTTATCATAAAACTCAGTGTTTTGCTCTGGATCTAAGACTTCTAACATTGCTGAAGACGGATCTCCTTGATGACTATTTGTTAATTTATCGATTTCATCTAAGACAAAAACTGGATTTGCAGTTCCTGCTTTTTTCAAATTCTGAATCACTCTTCCTGGCATTGCGCCAATGTATGTTTTTCTGTGTCCTCTAATTTCTGCTTCATCACGTAAACCACCTAAAGACATACGTACATATTTTCTTCCTAACGATTCTGCTACCGATTTTCCTAACGAAGTTTTTCCAACTCCTGGAGGACCATATAAACAGATAATTGGAGATTTCATATCATTTCTCAGCTTTAAAACTGCTAAATGTTCTATGATTCTTTCCTTTACTTTTTCTAAACCGAAATGATCTCTATCTAATACTTTCTGCGCATTTTTTAAATCAAATTTATCTTTAGAATATTCTCCCCAAGGCAATTCTAACAGCAATTCTAAATAGCTTCTTTGAATACCATATTCTGCCATTTGCGGATTCATTCTATGTAAACGACTTAACTCTTTATCGAACGTTTTAGCAATTTCTTTTGTCCATTTTTTTTCTTGCGATTTTAGTCGCATTTCTTCCAATTCTTCATCGTTAGAAACACCACCTAATTCTTCTTGAATGGTTTTTAATTGTTGATGTAAATAATACTCGCGCTGTTGTTGATCCATATCAGTGCGCGTTTTCGACTGAATATCATTCTTCAACTCTAAACGTTGCAGTTCTTTGTTTAACCTTTTTAAAGTTAATAACGCACGTTCTTTTAAATTATCTTGCTTTAATAATTCTTGCTTTTCTTTGACATCTAAATCCATGTTAGATGAAATAAAATTCACCAAAAACGAATTTGATTGAATATTTTTAATAGCAAAAGAAGCTTCTGATGGTAACATCGGATTTGCCTTAATAATCTGCAGTGCTTGTTCTTTAACAGAATCTATAATGGCATCAAATTCTTTGGTGTCTTCTAAGCTTTTATCTTCTATAGCTTCTTTGGTTGTTGCTTTTAAATACGGCTCGTTCTGAATTACTTGATCAATTTCGAAGCGTTTTTTACCTTGAATAATGACTGTTGTATTTCCGTCAGGCATTTTCAACACACGTAAAATCTGAGCGACTACTCCAATTTTATAAATATCTTTTTCTGTAGGATTTTCTACATCAGGGTTTTTCTGTGCTACAACTCCTAATATTTTATCACCAGCATTTGCATCTTTAATTAATTGGATTGATGCATCTCTACCAGCTGTAATCGGAATTACAACACCTGGAAATAACACCGTATTTCTTAAAGGCAAAATTGATAAAACTCTTGGAATTTCTTCTTTATTAATAATCTCTTCATCTTCTGGCGTCATTAACGGAATTAATTCCGAATCTTCATCTAGCATATTGTGAAGCGACAAACTGTCTAAACCTATTATTTTAGCGTTACTCATAGTATATATATCTGTCAAGTTGACATTTAAACTTTTATATCAAATTTTAAGAAGTAATAAATGTATTATTATTTAATTGATTGTCAATTAGTTGTAATTATTCATTTGCTAACTTCTACAGTAATTAGACAATTGTTGTGCCAAGGCTTTTGGGTTGTGAATTTAGTTTGTTTATAAATTCAATTTTTGGTAACTTCGCTAACTCCTGGTATAAAACAATAAAACGTTCGATATCATAAAATTTATGAGTAATGCAAAATTAAACAATAGGTTCTTACTCAAAATAGTTTAGGCCTACTAGTTTAAACTCCGACTCATTTGGTATATGTAGCGATAAAATTTTTAAACTGTTTCAAAATCTATACTTTTGACTTTCTATGTTCAAAGACAGAAACTTAATAGTCCTTTTTCATATACTTATTTGGTGTATTTTTCTGCTATTTCCTATACTTGTACTACCAAAACCTGCTTCGTTTTTAGAAAATGACCATCTGCAATTAGTTATTTATTTCATTATCGGATTCTCAACGATTGGGTTTTATTATTTCAATTATCACTACATTATACCCCGCTTTTTATTTAAACAAAAGCACCTCCAATTTTTCGGTTTATTCTTCGGCTTTATCCTACTCTCTATTTTGAGTACGAAGCTTATAATTACTTCGTTTTATTTTGAAAATGAACTTATTAGCTCGTCTAGGCCCAAATTACTTATCAATCTCATAGGTCGCTTTTTAGTTGTTTTTGCGATAGCATTTGGAGTGCGTCTATTTCAAAAAATGAAGCAAATCGAGACAGAAAAATTAACCGCTGAACTTAGTTCTCTCAAAGCACAAATAAATCCACACTTCTTATTTAATACGCTTAACGGGATTTATGGCTTGGCACTTACAAATTCAAATAAAACTGCAGACAGTATATCAAAATTAGCATCGATGATGAGGTATGTACTAACCGAAACAACGGATGAAAAAGTGCCCTTGGCAAATGAAATAAAATACATAAGTGATTATGTAGCGTTTCAGAAACTTCGCTTAACGAAAAAAACAAAAGTCAACTTTGCCATTGAAGGTGCTTTTCTAGATCAAGAAATATCTCCAATACTCTTTATAAGTTTTATTGAAAACGCTTTTAAATATGGCGTTAGTAATGAGGTAGAATCAACTATAAAAATTCACCTCCTTATAGAAAATAGCGCTATCTCACTGACCGTAAAAAATGAGCAACTGAAGAAGAAGAATAATAATAAAGAAGAATCCTGTGGAATAGGTTTAAAGAATACGAAAAGAAGATTAGATTTAATTTATGAAAACAAGTATAGCCTTGAGATGACCAACACGGATAAAGCGTATCAGATACTACTAAAAATACAACTGAAATGATACAATGCATTGCATTAGATGATGAGCCTTTGGCTCTGGTGGTCATAAAATCTTTTTGTGATAAACTACCCTTTATTAACTTAACACACACCTTTACTCAAGTCTCTTTAGCACAAAAACACATTAGAAAATTCCCTGTTGATTTAATTTTTTTAGACATTGAAATGCCAGATTGTAATGGCTTTGAGTTTTATAAGTCTATAAATCAAAAAACAATGGTCATATTTATAACTGCCTATAGTAATTATGCTGTGCAAGGATTTAACATTAATGCTATTGACTATTTATTAAAACCTATTGAATTAGAGCGATTTAATACGGCTTGTTCAAAGGCAAAAGATTTTTTTGAATACACTAAGCCAAATAGACTTTTGGGTAACTCTGAAATAGAGGATGCTTTATATGTCCGTTCAGAGTACGCTCTAATAAAAATTCCATACGATACGATTCAGTATTTAGAAACTATGGACGATTACATCAAAATTCACACTTCAAAAAATAAGACCGTACTTACGTTGATGAGTATGAATAAAATATTAGAAAAATTACCAAAGGAAGCGTTTTTGAGAGTGCATAGATCCTATGCAGTTTCCGTTTCAAAAATATCCTCTAAAAGAGGAAAAACACTCTTTTTAAAAAAGATAACTATACCTATTGGATCTAGCTATCAGAAAAGGATAGATGTTTTTTATTCTTCAAAAAAACAGTGAACTCCGATACATTTTTCGTCTTCACCGATTAAATTTTAATACCCTGAAACGTTCGTGTAAATTTGAGGCAAATTAAACAGTTAAAATAAAACAGATGAAAAAGAATTTAATTGGAATTGTCTTAATGTTCAGTATTAGCTATTCCTCTTACGGTCAATGGCAACAGTGTGCAGGAACAGCTGGCTTAAATATGCAGTCATTATTGACCAATGGCATTTACAATTTCGCTGGTGGTGCCACAGGAGCATACCTTTCAACCAATAGCTCAGTAAATTATGTATCTTCAAATAGTGGGAACGATGCTGTTGGTCCTACACGCGGCTTTACAAAAGACAATAACTATGTATATACTTGTACAAGTCAAGGAGTCTTCAGAAGTTTAGATAATGGTGCAACTTGGATTTCAAAAAGTTTAGGGTTAACAAATTTATTGACGAGTGGAATTATCAACGTCGGATCAAATTTATTTGTTGTAGGACCAACAGGAGTTTTTAAATCATCTGATAATGCAGACAATTGGAGCGCAGCAGGTCTTTCTACAACTGATATAAGAAGCATTGCGGCTATTAATGACACCTTATTTGTTGGTACAAATGGAGCTGGAATCTATAAAAGTGTCGATTGGGGCGTAAACTGGGTTAGTGTAAATAATGGTTTAGGTAGCGCTACAAATTTTAGAGCCATTGAAAGTAAAGGGAATACACTCTTTGCTGCCGGACCAACAGGAACAGGCGTTTTTCGCTCATTAGATTTTGGTTCGAATTGGATTTTACTTTCAGGTGGAGGACTAGCATCCGGTTCATATAGAGGTTTTGCAAGTAATTCCCAATTAATTGTAGCAAGATCATTTGGTGGTGGCGTTTTTTACTCTACAGATAATGGAGACAATTGGACTGTTATAAATTCAGGTTTAACCGACTTAACAATTTTTGATTTAGAACTTAATGATAGCTATATAATTGCCGCTACAAATACACAAGGAGTATTTCGTTTTGCACTTTCTAATTTAAATTTATCCACTGGAATTGATGATATCATCAAAAACACTATCGCCATTTATCCAAATCCAACGACAAATCAGATAAATATAAAAACAGACACCAAATTGTTAGGTTCGATATACTTTGTTTATGACAACACGGGAAAATCTATATTATCTGGTAGAATAGATTCAGAAAACACAGTTGTTAAATTAGGGAATTTGTCAGGTGGTATTTATTTGCTTCGTATTGGAGATACTAATTTTAATCAGACATTTAAAGTGATTAAGGAATAAAACCAGCCCTACAAGAAATATCGGTTCAGTGGTTAAATGAAGCTTTTGCGCTTCGTATCAAGTTTCGTGGTGGCAGACAGTTTTGTGCTTCGAAATCGCCAACTTCTTATAGCTGCAAAACGTTAGCGAATCTTTAAAATCTTCTTTAGAAACTACCCTTCAACTAAAAAAATGTACATTTAGTGTGTACAACTGTCACAAATCGAAAACCGTGTTGTCTATAGTATAGAAACGTTTCATTGAAGGAAAACAATCAACATATTAACCAACTATTAGAACGCTGTAAAAAAGGGGATAATTCTGCACAAATGCAGATTTACAAAGACTATTACAGAGCCATGTACAATACATCTTTAAGGATTCTTAAAGATGAGTTTGAAGCAGAAGACATCATGCAAGAAGCATTTTTAACTGCCTTTACAAAGTTGGATACATTTATTGGAGAAGTTACTTTCGGTGCTTGGCTAAAACGAATTGTAATTAATAAAAGTTTAACACAATTAAAGAAAAACAATAAGTACCAAGATGTAAAAATGGAAGTATTATCAGAAACTACAGTAGAAACTGAAGAAGCTATTAACTATTCTGATTTACAAACCGATAAAGTATTGGAAAGATTAAATTCTTTGAAAGACAATTACAGAATCGTTTTGAGTTTACACCTAATTGAAGGGTACGATTATGAAGAAATCACAGAAATATTAGGCTATACAAACGAAAATGTGAGAGCCACAATTTCAAGAGCAAAAAAGAAATTAAAGCAATTGCTTGTTTTAGAAACAGCATAAATAAAACCAAGATGGAAGATAAATTAAATACCTTTTTTAAAAACACCGACTTTGATGTTGATGTGCCAAGATTTGGTCATTTAGACCGATTTGAAAAACGCTTACATCCACAAAAAAAGAAAAGAACATTTTCTTATAAATGGATGAGCATTGCAGCATCAATAGTTTTAGTTCTTGGTTTTTGGTTAGGCGCAAATATTACAGATAAAACGTTATCATTAGCAGATGTTTCCCCAGAAATGCAAGAAACTGAAACGTTTTTTACATCCACCATAAAACAAGAATTAAAAGAAATAGAAAAATTTAGAAATCCAACTACTGAGCGTGTAATTGAAGATGCACTAAATCAGTTAGAACGTTTGGAAGAAAAATACCAAGACTTAGTAAAATCGTTAAACAAAAGCAATAACGACAGACGTGTAGTATATGCAATGATAAGTAATTATCAAAACAGAATAGAAATTTTACAAGATGTCTTAAATCAAATAGATAAAATAAAAAAATTTAAAGTAAACAGCAATGATGAAATCTACCTTTAAAATAGCATTACTTCTTTTTTTAATTCCTTTAGTAAGTTTTGCAAATACAGATCCAAAACCGAAGCAAGAAAAAAGTAAAACAATTAAAAAAGAATATTCTGTTGATAGAAATGCAACAGTAGATATTGACAATAAATATGGTAATATTAATATTACTACTTGGAACCAAAACAGCGTAGAAATTACTGTGGTAATTACCGTAAAAGGAGACGATTTAAGTACTGTTGAAAAAAAATTAAGAGGAATTGATGTCGATTTTAATGCAACTTCTGATCTGGTTTCTGCAAAAACAAAATTCAACAATTCTTCTAGCAGCTGGAGTTTTTGGGGGAATTCTAAAAACACAAATTATACAATTAATTATACGATAAAAATGCCGGCTTCTAACAATGTAAAATTAAATAATGATTACGGAAATATTCTTATCAGTGAAATTAACGGAACTGCTGATGTTAATTGTGATTATGGCAAGCTTACCCTCGGAGATTTAAATAACTCTAATAACAACATCAATATCGATTACTCTAACGGCTCTACTATTAACTTTATGAAATCTGGATCTATAAATGCAGATTACTCTAAACTTACTATTGATAAAACGGATGAAGTAAAAATAAATTCAGATTATTCTAATATAAATATCGGAACTGCAAATACGGTTACTTACAATGCAGATTATGGAAGTCTTTCTGTTGATGATGCAAATAATATTACAGGAAACTCAAATTATGTTAGTATTCATTTAGGTATAATTTCTAAAAACTTAAATATTAATGCAGATTACGGATCAATTAAAATAATAGAATTAGCAAGAGGGTTTAACAAAGCAGAAATTACAAGTGAATATACCGGAATTACCATTGGAACAAGACCAAGTAATAACTTTAATTTTATAATAAACTTACAATATTCTGGATTTAGATATAACGATGATAATTTAGTGCTATTTAAAAGCATTGAAAAAGAATCAAAAAAATATTACGAAGGAACTTACGGAAAAGGAAAATCTAATGCTACGTTAATCATTAAATCGCAATACGGAGGAGTAAATTTAAAAGAACTATAATCAAACAATCATGAAAAAATTAATCATTACAAGTATCATTTTAACATTGAGCTTCTCAGTAAATGCTCAAAGTTGGTGGAGTACCAAAAAAGTTAGAGGAAACGGAAATATTACAACAGAAACTAGAAAAACATCAGAGTATGAAGGTGTAAGTATTGGAGGGAATTTTGATGTAGAATTAGTGACAGGAAAAGAAGGAAAAATTACGCTTAAGGGTGAAGAAAACTTATTGAAATATATAGAAGTTGACGTCAGAAGAGGAATCTTAAAGATTCAAGTTAAAAAAGGAGTAAACCTTAGAACAACAAGAAAACTATTAGTAACTGTGCCTTATAGAGACATAGAAAAAGTTTCATTAAGTGGTTCTGGAGATTTAACAAGTAATGGAACTATTAAAGCAGATAAATTATCATTCTCAATTGCGGGTTCTGGTGATATGAATGTAACTGTTGATGCAACCGAAGTTAAAACAAATATTGCGGGTTCTGGGAATATTAAAGTAGATGGTAAAGCAACTGATTTAAAATGCTCTATCGCTGGTTCTGGAGATATTGATGCTTACGGATTAAAAGCAACTTCTACTTTAGTAAAAATAGCTGGTTCTGGAAATGTAAAAACGACTGTTAGTAATAGAATTGATGCAAAAGTTGTGGGTTCTGGAACGATTTATTACAAAGGAAAACCTGAACATATTAATTCTAAATCAGTCGGTTCTGGAAGTGTAGTAAGCAGAAACTAATTTTTTAAAATTATAGAATATAGAACAAGAGGTTCTCTAAAAAACAAATCTTTTCTATGTTCGAGCGCAGTCGAGAACTCATAAGAGTTTGACATTTAATTACATCTCGACTGCCCTCGATGTGACATTTTAGAGTTTTAATATTTTCTGTATTTTGAAGAAAGCTCGAATACTTTTTCGAGTATTTTTTTGTCTTGTTCTTCAAATTCTAAACCTTTACGTTTTAAAACAACATCTGCAACTTCAAATACTTTTGGTAATTCAAAGGTTGTAAATCCAGATGCTCCGCCCCAACTAAAAGACGGAATAAAATTTCTTGGAAATCCACTACCAAAAATATTAGCGCTTACACCAACAACAGTTCCTGTATTAAACATGGTGTTAATTCCGCATTTAGAATGATCTCCCATTAGTAAGCCACAAAATTGCAACCCTGTTTTAGCAAATCGTTCAGTTTCATAACTCCAAATTTTAACCTCTGCATAATTGTTTTTTAAATTAGAATTGTTAGAATCGGCTCCTATATTACACCATTCTCCAAGAACTGAATTCCCTAAAAACCCTTCGTGTCCTTTACTAGAATAGCCAAATAACACCGAATTATTTATTTCTCCGGCAACTTTACAATATGGACCAAGAGTTGTAGCTCCATAAATTTTTGCCCCCATTTTTACTACAGCATTTTCGCACATAGCAAATGGACCACGAATTAAACTTCCTTCTAAAACTTGCGCATCTTTACCAATGTAAATTGGTCCTTCAGAAGCATTTAAGGAAGCATATAAAACGGTTGCTCCTTCTTCAATAAAAATATTTTTTTTATTTATTACATGAATATGTTTCGGAATTTCTTGTGATGTTCTATCTTCTGTCAAGAAGTCAAAATCTAATTGAATCGCTTTATCATTCAATGAAAAAATATCCCAAGTATTTTTAACTTGTAAGAGTTCTTCATCAAATTCTATTTGCTTGTAAGAAGTAAAATCTACTTCTTCTTGTGTATCTTTTGTATAAAAAGCAATAACTGTGTCACCTTTAAAAATGGCTTCATTTTCTGATAAATTAGTTACTTTTTCAACCAAATTTTTAGTTGGGATATAGGAAGCATTAATCAATATATTTTGCTCCATTTCTACCATCGGATATTTTTCTTCTAAATAATCTTCGGTAATTGTGGTTGTAGTTAAACCAAGATGTTTTTCCCATTTTTCTCTAATGGTTAAAATTCCGACTCTAATATCTGCAACTGGTCTTGTATATGTAAACGGAAGCAATGCGTTTCTAACATCGCTATCAAATAAAATATAATTCATTTTTTGTAAAAGCTTTTTACAAATATAAAATAAAAAAGCCGAAGCATTACTGAAATAAATTAAGCACAAGTGCTTCCGATTTTTTAGAATATAAAATTATTTTTTATTTACTCAAGTACATTTTACGTCTAGCATATAAATCGTAAAACTGATCGTCTTTTAAGCTATCTATAAATAAGATACTTTCTCCTGTAGATTTCATTTCTGGTCCTAATTTCTTATTCACATTATGAAATTTATCAAATGAGAAAACAGGTTGCTTAATTGCATACCCTGTTAATTGCGGATTAAAAGTAAAATCTGTTACCTTATTATGACCTAACATTACCTTGGTAGCATAATTTACATACGGTTCTTTGTATGCTTTTGCTATAAAAGGAACCGTTCTAGATGCTCTAGGGTTTGCTTCAATAATGTACACAAGTTCATCTTTAATTGCAAACTGAACATTTATCAACCCAACCGTTTTCAACGCTCTTGCAATGGTATATGTATGATCTTTAATTTGTTGCATCACCAAATCACCTAAATTAAATACAGGTAACATGGCATTAGAATCTCCAGAATGAATTCCACAAGGTTCTATATGTTCCATAATTCCGATAATATACACATTACCATCAGCATCACAAATTGCATCTGCTTCTGCTTCAATTGCGCCATCTAAATAATGATCTAACAATAATTTATTACCAGGCATTCTACCTAATAAATCGACCACATGCTCTACCAATTCTTCTTTGTTTATGACAATTTTCATTCCTTGACCACCTAAAACATAAGAAGGTCTTACCAAAATAGGGAAATCTAATTCATCTGCTAAAACCAAGGCTTCATCAGCAGTTTCTGCAATTCCGAATTCTGGATAAGGGATGTTGTTTTTCTTTAATAAGGTAGAAAAATTTCCTCTATCTTCGGCTAAATCTAAAGCTTCAAAAGAAGTTCCTATTATTTTAATTCCATATTTAGTTAACTTTTCTGCTAATTTTAAAGCCGTTTGCCCTCCTAATTGCACAATTACACCTTCTGGTTTTTCATGACGAATAATATCATAAATATGTTCCCAAAAAACAGGCTCGAAATATAATTTATCTGCAGTATCAAAATCTGTAGAAACCGTTTCAGGATTACAGTTAATCATAATGGTTTCGTAACCACATTCTTTGGCTGCTAAAACTCCATGCACACAACAGTAATCAAACTCAATTCCTTGTCCTATTCTATTGGGTCCAGAACCTAAAACAATAATTTTCTTTTTCGGTGTTACAATACTTTCGTTTGCGATAATAATTTCACCATTTGCTGTTTCAATTTCATTTTCGAAAGTTGAGTAATAATAAGGTGTTTTTGCTTTAAATTCTGCAGCACACGTATCTACTAACTTATAAACTCTTTGAACTTTTAGCTCGTCTCTTTTATTATAAACCTGACTTTCTAAACAACCTAGCATGTGTGCTATTTGTCTATCACCATATCCTTTTTGCTTCGCTTCTAGCAATAAATCTCTAGTTATATTGCCAATTTTATAGGTTGATATTTCTTTTTGAAGTTGAAACAACTCTTCATATTGCTTTAAATACCACATGTCAATTTTTGTGATATCATGAATCTTACTCAACGGAATTCCGATTGCAATGGCATCATAAATAGCAAAAACACGATCCCAACTTGCGTTAGTTAATTTCTCTATAATTTGATTGTAATCTGTATATCCTTTGCCATCTGCGCCTAAACCATTTCTCTTAATTTCTAAAGATTGTGTTGCTTTGTGAAGCGCTTCTTGAAAAGAACGCCCAATTCCCATTACTTCACCAACAGATTTCATTTGTAAACCTAAAGTTCTGTCTGAGCCTTCAAATTTATCGAAGTTCCAACGCGGAATCTTCACAATTACATAATCTAACGTAGGTTCAAATAAAGCCGAAGTAGATTTTGTAATTCCGTTTTGTAATTCGTCTAAAGAATATCCAATCGCTAATTTTGTAGCTACTTTTGCAATAGGATACCCTGTTGCTTTACTCGCTAAAGCGGATGAACGCGAAACACGTGGATTAATTTCAATAGCTATAATATCTTCTTTTTCATCCGGTGAAACCGCAAATTGAACGTTACATCCACCTTCAAAATCGCCAATAGAACGCATCATATGAATTGCCATATCACGCATTTTCTGATACGTTTTGTCAGATAATGTCATTGCTGGAGCAACGGTAATAGAATCTCCTGTATGAATACCCATCGGATCCATATTTTCTATAGAACAAATAATAACTACGTTATCATTTTTATCTCTAAGTAACTCTAACTCATACTCTTTCCAACCCATCATTGCTTTATCAATCATCACCTCATGAATTGGTGATGCTTCTAAACCTCTGCTTAGTAATTCGTCAAAGTCGCTTGCTTTATAAACAATTGAAGCTCCTGCTCCTCCTAAAGTATACGAAGACCTAATTACTAATGGAAACCCAAACTCTTGTGCTATTTCTTTTCCTTTTAAGAAGGATGTTGCTGTTGCTTGAGGCGCCATTGGCACACCAATTTTCAACATTAATTCTCTAAACTGTTCTCTGTCTTCTGTAATATTAATTGCGTCGATATCAACACCAATTAATTTTACATTAAAATCTTTCCAAATTCCTTTTGTATCTGCTTCGATACATAAATTTAAAGCTGTCTGACCTCCCATTGTTGGTAAAACTGCATCAATTTGAGGATGTTCTTTTAAAATTTGAATGATTGATTTCGTAGTTAAAGGTAATAAATAGATATGATCTGCCATTGAAGGATCCGTCATAATTGTAGCAGGGTTTGAATTAATCAAGATGGTTTCTATTCCGTCTTCTCTTAACGAGCGTAAAGATTGTGAACCAGCATAATCAAATTCGCATGCTTGCCCAATAACAATTGGTCCAGATCCGATTATTAAAACAGAATTGAGGTCTTTTCTTTTTGGCATTGTAAGTTGTATTTTATGTTATTATAAAAAAAAATAGAAAATGTTTTATTTTCATATTTTAAATAAATTTATTTTTTAAAAATGCTCATATTTTCATCATAAATAGGGCTTTCTATTGCTAAAAAGTCTAAAACACTATGAAAAATATTGTGTTGTGATACTACTTCATTATTCTTAAGCTCTTTAGAGTTATTATCAGATAACCAAACAATAAATGGAATTTCTAATTGCTCTTTTGGTGCTATACTTGCTGGTATACCGTGCATATATAAATTATTTTCTCCTAAAGATTCGCCATGATCAGAAACGTAAAACATAGAACTACTGTATTCATCCAACTGCTTTAACTCTCCAATTAACGTAGCTAAAATATAGTCAGTATATAGAATGGTATTATCATAGGCATTTATTAATTCTTCTTGGGTACATTTTGCTAGTTCAACACTTTCACAAACTGGAGTAAATTTATTAAATTGTGGTGGGTATTTTTTATTATAAGTTGGTCCATGGCTAGTGCTAGTGTGCAAAACTAATAATATTTTATTTTTTTTGCTTGCTAATATCTGCTCTCTTAAACCGCTAAGTAATATTTCATCATACTTTGATCCTTCACCTATAGATAGTTTCTCTAAATCTTCTCTTTTTTGATAGTTCTTAATATTAACAGGGGGCTCTCCCCAATTGGTAGTTCTCCAAATAACCTCTACATCATTTCTAAATAAATAATTTGGTAAAATTTCATATAATTCATTACTTTGCTTATGTTCTAAAATACACTTAACTCCACCTCTAGTATAAGTTGCACATGAATTCGCTTTATAGCTATAAACATTATTTATCTTTGATAGAAGTGGGTTTGTGTCTTTCTCATAACCATATAAAGAAAAATTTTGACTTCTTGCAGATTCTCCAATTACAAGAACTGAAATAGATTTTTTATTATCTTTTACCGTTGCATCTGGCAACAAAATTTCTTGTTGATTTTCCTGACTTTTATGTAAATAAAATCCACTTGTATTTACAACATAAGACCATGGCATTGCCAACCCACCTAAAACTTTTGAATTGTTATCAATCCATAACCAACGGCTAGAATTAAGATAAACAAATAAAACAATAAAAATAAAATTTAAGACTGTATGTATCAAAAATTTTGTGAATTTTACTTTAATAATTTTAGTTTTAATAATTAAAATACTAGGAATTACACCTAACAAAATTAAATACATAATTAAACCAAAAGAAAAGAAACTACTAGACTCTTCAAATTTAGTATTAAGAATATTACCAATCATTGTTTCGTCTATTATAACACCGTAGGTGACTATAAAATATATTGCAATTGCATTTATGTTGAAAAAGATTACTAGTAATAATTTACCGATAAATTGAGATATAAAAAATAGTATATAAAAAAATAAAACGTTTAAGAAGATTGTTAAAACCGCCAAATTAACAATAGTTAGAATCCCATCTAAGCTTTTATAATCTAGATTATTAACAGCGAATTTAAATAAAGGTAGATGATATAGTAATAAATTAACAACACTAATTATTAAAACAAAATAACTTAATTTAATATTATTTTTAAACATAAATATTATTTTTTAACATAAATCTTTATCATTAAATAAAGCGTTGTAATTAGGGCTAATAAAGAAAAATAAAATATCAATAAATTGTTAGCAAATATTTTATTTATAATAGCAACTATCCAAATTGATAAAAGCAAAATAAAAATAGGATAATATTTTTTATTCTTAATCCAAGTCCACCAACTAACATTATTATTTATAACAATGCCTATAAGTGCAGCTATATATCCAATAATACAACCAATTACAACATCAAGTGGATAATGCGCTCCAACTCCAACTCGAGAAAAAGCTATAACAACTCCAATTGTAAGAACAAAAAAAGACCAGATAATTTTCGACTTAAATCCTTTTGGCATAAATGCAAATAACAATATAGTAATTATAGTAAAAGTAGTCATAGAATGTCCTGATGGCAAGCTTGTATGTCCTGAAAGAGTTTTTCCAACAATTACAAAACGATCAGTATCAAACATAGCTGCTGGTCTTGGAACAGCAAACAGTTTTTTTAACAGAAAAGATACCACCAGTGTAATTATTGAAGATGTTAATACAGCTCCCCAAAGTTTAGGAGCATAAACAATAAAAATAGTCAACAAAGGAAAAAGTATTAATGCATCACCTAATTGAGTTAAGTTAAATTGTAAATTTGGTAATTCGGATAATTTACTATTAAGGTAGAAAAACAACTCTTTTTGGATGTTAACATATGCATCTACAGTAAAAGCACTTTCCTTAAAGAGCACAAAAACAATAACAAATAATAATAAAACAGGATATAAAAGTAATCTTAATTTTACGTTGGCAAAATTATTAACTACTTTATTCTCTAATTTATTCTTATTTAACATAGTTATTTTTGATAATTAAAATAGATTTAAGGTCTTGTCTTTTAGGTATATTGTACTAATTAAATTGAGTTTATAAAAATAAAAAATGTTTACGTATAAAAAAAGGTGTTACTAAAAATAGTAACACCCTAAATTATTAACAATTGTTAATCATTATTTTTTATGTCTTGTTTCTGAAGAAACAGATAATTTTTTTCTTCCTTTAGCTCTTCTTCTAGCTAATACTTTACGACCATTAGCAGAAGCCATTCTATCTCTGAAACCGTGTTTGTTTCTTCTCTTTCTATTTGATGGTTGGTACGTTCTTTTCGGCATTACTTATGTTTTTAAATATCGTATTTACTTTGTTTTGCTTTTTGTGAATTCTAGTCCTTAAAAGCGTTGGCAAATATACAACTACTTTTGTTTTTGGCAAATACTATTTTAAAAAAAAATAAATTATTTTTTCGTAGCACAAAACTACAAATTTTATTGTGGAATTTATTGCTTTTTAATTTGCCAAAACTTTAAGAGTTAGTACTTTTGTCCAAACCTAATCACCATGAAAAATACCAAATACGTTTTTGTAACTGGAGGCGTAACATCATCACTCGGAAAAGGAATTATCGCTGCATCTCTGGCGAAACTCTTACAAGAAAGGGGTTATTCTGTAACTATTCAAAAATTAGATCCTTATATTAATATTGATCCTGGAACTTTAAATCCCTACGAACACGGTGAGTGTTATGTTACTGATGATGGCGCAGAAACCGATTTAGATTTAGGTCATTATGAGCGTTTTTTAAACATTCCAACTTCACAAGCAAACAACGTTACAACGGGTAGAATTTATCAATCGGTTATAAATAAAGAACGAAAAGGAGAGTTTTTAGGAAAAACTGTTCAGGTAATTCCGCATATTACAGATGAGATTAAACACAGAATTCAGATTTTAGGTGAAACAGGCGATTATGATATTGTAATTACAGAAATTGGTGGTACTGTTGGTGATATAGAGTCGTTACCATATATAGAATCTGTACGTCAGTTACTTTGGGAAAAAGGCCAAGAAAATGCCATTGTTATTCATTTAACATTGATTCCATATTTAGCTGCTGCAGGAGAATTGAAAACAAAACCTACACAACATTCAGTAAAAATGTTGATGCAAAGTGGAGTAAGTCCAGATATATTAGTTTGTAGAACTGAACATGAAATCTCTGACGATATCAAGCGTAAATTAGCCTTATTTTGTAATGTAAAACAAGAAGATGTAATTCAATCTATTGATGCAGAAACTATTTACGATGTACCAAATTTAATGTTTGAAGAAGGCTTAGATAAAGTTGTTTTAGGTAAACTTAAATTATCTTCAAAAAAACAACCTCAACTAATAGCGTGGAATAATTTTGTTCAAAAATACAAAAACCCAACCTCTGAAGTAGAAATAGGATTGATTGGTAAGTATGTAGAATTACACGATTCTTACAAATCAATTACAGAATCATTTATCCATGCAGGATCAACAAACGAAACAAAAGTAAACGTACGTTGGATTCATTCTGAAGAATTAACTCCAAAAAATGTTGAGAAAAAATTAAAAGGATTAAACGGAATTTTAGTCGCTCCAGGTTTTGGTAATAGAGGAATTGAAGGAAAAATTAAAGCTGTAAAATATGCTAGAGAAAATAACATTCCTTTTTTCGGAATTTGTTTAGGAATGCAAATGGCAGTCATAGAGTTTTCTAGAAACGTTTTAGGACTTAAAAATGCAAGTTCTACAGAAATGAATAAAAGCACAAAATACCCAATTATCAACTTGATGGAAAGTCAAGAAAAAGTAACAGAAAAAGGTGGAACGATGCGTTTAGGAGCTTGGGATTGTGAAATTAAAAAAGATTCTAAAGCTTTTGAAGCCTACAAATCAGAATTAATTAGTGAGCGTCACAGACATCGTTACGAATTTAATAACGATTATTTACAACAAATTGAGGCTGCTGGAATGAAAGCAACTGGAGTAAATCCAAAAACTGGATTGGTGGAAATTATTGAGTTACCAAATCATCCGTGGTTTATGGGTGTTCAATATCATCCAGAGTATAAAAGTACAGTGTTAAATCCGCATCCTTTATTTGTAAGTTTTATAAATGCTGCTTTATATCATTCAAAGAATTAAATTTTTAAACAATACATGTTTATGTCATTTTGAGCAAAAGCGAAAAATCTTTTTTCAGATTTTTCATTTCATTCAAAAAGACATTTTTATTTGGAATAACATTTGAACTATAAATAGTATCAAAATAATAACAGTAAAACCTACTAAAAACAATACAGTTTTGCTACATTTGTCGCGCTTATCTTCAAATTTTGAAGACAAAATGACAAGTTGACACTTAAGAACAATCAATGGAACAAAAAAAATTTGACTCAAATTCGTTTATCGGATTACTATTATTAGGCGCAATTATGCTTTGGTTTATGTACACAAACCAAGACGAAGTTACTCCAACCGATAACACAGAAATAGTTATAGATTCTACTAAAACGAAAACTACTCCAACTCTAACAAGCACTACAGCCACGCTAGCAACAAACGATTCTTTAAAAAACGCTGCCTTACAAAATCAATTAGGTGCATTTTCTTACGGAGCACAAGTTGCAACTGAAGGAACGACTGTTATTGAAAATAAGTTATTAAAATTAACGATAGATAATAAAGGTGGACAAATTGTTGAAGCTTTGGTTAAGAGTTATAAAACGTATGATTCTTTACCGTTATATTTAATAAAAGATAACAATGCTTCTTTTAACATAAATTTCGGAACCACAGACAACCGAATTTTAAATACAAAAGATTTATTATTTGTTCCAGCACTTTCTAAAAATGGGAATAACCGTGTTCTTTCTATGAAATTGAAAGTTTCTGAAACACAATTTTTAGAATACAGGTACGAAATGAAACCAGGCAATTATATGGTTGATTTCTCTGTGCGTTCTCAAGGATTAGGAACCGTTATCAATTCTTCTAACACTATTAATTTAGATTGGAGCTTAAACGCTTTTCGTAACGAAAAAAGTTTATCTACAGAAAACATGTATTCTGAGTTAAAATTCTATACAGATGAAGACGATTATCTTTCTGCTGGAGGTGATGATAGTGAAATTGTAGATGATGTAAAATGGGTCGCTTACAAACAACATTTTTTTACCTCTATCTTAACTACAGATACACCATTTAACAAAACTGCATTAACATCTAAAAACTTAGTAAAAGACGATGAAATTGACACCCTTTTTACCAAAGGTTATGAGTTAAGAACGCCTTTAGTATTGAATAACGGAGAATTAAATTATAATATGAACTGGTATTACGGACCAGCAGATTATAAAACATTAAAAGCATACGAGGGAAAAAATTTAGAAGAAGTTGTTGATTTAGGTTGGGGGATTTTCGGAGCAATTAACAAATATATTTTTGTCCCAATTTTCGGATGGTTAAGTGGTTTAATGTCTAATTACGGATTGATTATTATTTTAATGACGATTGTTGTTAGAATCATCATGTCGCCTTTAGTTTACAAGTCGTATGTTTCTAGTGCGAAGATGAAAGTAATTCGTCCAGAATTAACTGCTATTAACGAAAGACTTCCTGGAAAAGAAAATGCGATGAAGCGTCAGCAAGAAACCATGGCTGTTCAGCGAAAAGCTGGAGTTAGCATGATGTCTGGTTGTATTCCGGCATTATTACAAATGCCTATATTCTTTGCCTTGTTTAAATTTTTTCCATCAAACATAGAATTAAGACAAAAAGGATTTTTATGGGCAGATGATTTATCTTCTTATGATGCTGTTTTTCAATTACCTTTTCATATTCCGTTTTATGGAGATCACGTAAGTTTATTTCCGATTTTAGCATCTGTTGCTATCTTCTTTTATATGAAAATGAATCAAAGTCAACAAGCAAATATGCAAGCTCCGGCACAAGAAGGAATGCCAGACATGCAAAAGATGATGAAGATGATGATTTACTTATCTCCTATTATGATGTTGTTTTTCTTTAACAATTACGCGAGTAGTTTAAGTTTGTATTACTTTGTTTCTAACTTGCTAACAATCATCATTATGTTAGTAATTAAAAACTACGTAATTGATGAAGATAAGATTCATGCACAAATTGAAGAAAACAAAAAACGTCCTGAAAAGAAAAAAGGAAAATTTAGACAACGTTTAGACAATGCTATGAAACAAGCACAAGATCAACAAGCTGAACAAAAGAAGAAAAAATAGGCACTAAGTCTCATTTATTATTATAAAACCCGAAGCAAAAGCTTCGGGTTTTTCTTTATTTATATTTCATATATTTATAGAATGAAAAAGGAAAAAATTGCATTTGAGGAGCATCATATTATTCATCAAATTTATTTAGTAAGAGATAAAAAAGTAATGCTAGATGCTGATTTAGCTCAATTATATGATGTAGAGACCAAAAGAATAAACGAACAAGTAAAAAGAAACACCAACAGATTTCCAGAAGATTTTATGTTTCAATTGTCAAAAGAAGAGTGGGTTTTTTTTGAAGTCGCAAAATGCGACCTCAAGTTGGGGAGGAAGAAGAACCTTACCTTATGTATTCACTGAACATGGTGTGCTAATGCTTTCTAGTATTCTTAAAAGTGATAGAGCAGTTGAAGTAAACATTCAGATAATGAGAATATTTACAAAAATGAGAGAGATGATAACTGATAATCTTAATTTAACTCTTGAAGTTGAAGAAATTAAAAAACAACTTTCGACCCATAATAAAAACATTGAACTTGTATTTAACTATTTGGATGAGTTAATTGAAAAGAAAGACAGTCCAAGACCTAAAATTGGCTATAAAAAGTAACAAAATCAAAGTTTATAGCCCGTCATAGAATTTGCAGTCGAGAGTCAAACAATTGAAGGTTTCGTAAAAAGAAAAACTGTTTGAGCAAAGCGAGTTTTTTTCTTTTAGAAATCGAGAGCTATTTTGACCGATGAAAATTTAAGACTAGATTTTTTGGTTCGTTTTTCAGCAATGGAAAAATGAACAGGAATAAATTATCTTATAAACTGTTATCTTATCGTTTTCTCTTTTACTATTTGTTTAATTTCAGTTGAAATGACTTGACACTTTTCAATTGATTCTATTATCTTATCATATAACAATTGATATTCATCCCATTTTTCAGTCCCAACTATTTCTTTAAAGTCAATATTTGTTGTTCTTTTCCAATTTTCAAAATTTCTTATTCTTTTAGCTCTTTCATTTATAGTAGATATTTTTCTTGTAAAAGGTGATTGCTTGGCATCTCCAAACATCCAATCAAACCAGTTTTTATTTCCTTTAGATTGATTACATTTCCCGCAGGCAGGTACAAGATTTTGAATTTCAGTTATAAAACCGGTGAATTTTTTGTTTTTTATTAATGGCTGTAAATGATCCCATTCTGTTGATTTATCTCCACAATAAACACATTCAATTCTGTCTTTTTTTAAATTAAAAATATTCAAAACTTCATCTATTTCATTTTCAGTTGGGTGAATTACAGGAATAATTCCATTGATGAAAGAATTGGTTATTGATGAAGTTCTGCCTTTTATAGAAACGGCATTGGGTAATTTGAAAATACTTTTATATTCAGAACTTAAAACAATTTTAGGTATTCCAATATATTTTTTCGTTAACTCTAAAGCTAATTCAGAAATTGTTAATTCTGTTTTCCCATTATCATAATTACAACTCACCATCTTAACGTATTGCCTCATTGCTGTCTTATACTTAGAAATAGAAGGAATATTTTTTCCTTTTTTTAATATTTGACTTACAATTATATCAATACAGTTTTCGTTAAATAAATTTTTACTTGATATATCTTGACCTATTAATTTTGAGACTGAATTTAAATATGAAATATATGATTTTGGGGATGAAGCAGCTTTATCCTTTTTTCCAACTCCATTGTTAATAATCCATTCTAAATATTCATTTTCTTTAATAATCATAATTTTTTATATAAACAAAGGTTGAATAAATATTTAACTAAACTCTCTTCGCTTTATACCTCCCAAAAAACAAAATATATCCATAACATAAAATGGTTAAAATAAATGCAGTTTTAAATCCAAAACCATCAATTAAACTACCAAAAACAAACGGAATAATTGCACCACCAACAATTGCCATACACAACAAACCAGATGCTTGCGCTTTTAAATCTCCTAAGCCTTCTAAGCTCAACGTAAAAATTGTCGGAAACATAATTGAATTAAATAAACCAACCGCTAATATTGACCACATAGACAATAACCCTGTTGTATTAATTGAAATTAAAATCATTGCAATTGCTAAAGAAGCAAAGATTGCTAATACTTTTCCTGGAGAAATAACCTTCGTCAAATATGCTCCAACAAAGCGACCAATCATTGCGCCACCCCAATAAAAAACCACAAAAATTCCTAATAAAGATTTTGGATCTGAACCAGAAAATGTTTTATTAAAAGTACTTGCAATGGTGTTTGCAATATGCATCATCGTTTCATTTTCTAAAACAACTACTGCTAAATTCATATCATAAAAATAGTTTACCAAAAAACTTCCAATAGCAACTTCTGCTCCTACATACACAAAGATTCCTAAAGCGCCCATTAGCATTAATTTATTTTTTAGTAATTTAAAATAGCCTCCTTTCGGACTTTCTTCTATCAATTTCGGCAACTTAATAAACGAAAAAACCAATGCTAAAATTCCAATAAATAAAGCGATTAATAAAAACGGAGTTTGCACTGTTGCAGCTTCTGCTATATAATAATCTGTCTTTTCTATCTCACTTAATACATTAATTTGCTCGGATGTTTTTACAGAATCACTCAATAAAAATAACGCACCAACAACTGGTGCAATTGTAGTTCCTAACGAATTAAAAGCTTGCGATAAATTTAGTCGACTACTTGCTCCTTCTTCACTTCCTAGCAAAGCAACAAAAGGATTTGCCGCAACTTGTAAAATTGTAATTCCACCAGCTAAGGTAAAGTACCCTATTAAAAATACAGGAAATGCTCTGTATGAAGATGCAGGATAAAACAACAGACAACCTAAGGCCATGGTTAACAATCCTAAAATAATTCCTTTTTTGTATCCAATTTTTGATAAAATAAACCCTGCAGGTAATGAGAAAACAAAAAATGCAAGAAAAAATGCAAACTGAACTAAAACAGTTTTTGCATACGACATCTCGAAAACATCCTTTAATCTTGGGACTAAGCTATCTACCAAAACAGTGATAAATCCCCAAAGAAAAAACAAGGTTGTTAAAAAAATAAACGCACTTTTATACGATTTTTTAGTTGATGTTTGAATCATGTTTATGCCTTTTTAGTATAAGAATTTGAATCTATATAAGTCTGTTTCCCTTCTTGGTATTTGCTAATTCCAAATCCACCATGAATACAATAACAACCATATTCTCCTTGTTTGTTTAATGCAACATAACCAACTTGAAAATTTTGATACTTTGGATTGGATTCTACAATTCTTTTAACTCCTTCTTCACAAGCTTCTTGCGGGGTTCTTCCTTGACGCATTAATTCTACAATTAAATAACTTCCTACGGTTTTTAAGACTTCTTCTCCCATTCCGGTTGCCGTTGCTCCACCAATTGCATTATCGATGAATAAACCTGAACCAATAATTGCTGAATCGCCAACACGTCCAGCCATTTTATACGCCATTCCGCTTGTAGTACAACCACCCGAAATATCGCCATTTTTATCAATCGCTAACATTCCGATAGTATCGTGATTTTCTATATTGATAATTGGTTTATATTCTGATTTCTCTTTCCATTTTAACCATGCTTTTTCAGAAGCTTCAGTCAATAAATTTTCTCTTTTAAAACCATGTTCAACTGCAAATTGTTCTGCGCCTTTTCCTGCTAATAACACATGTGGCGTTTTTTCCATTACTTTTCGAGCTACAGAAATTGGGTGTGCGATGTTTTCCATACACACAACTGCCCCATAACCGCCATTTTTGTTCATAATACAAGCATCTAACGTAACATTTCCGTCTCTGTCAGGCGCTCCACCATTTCCTACTGTTGTATTTTTTAAATCTGCTTCTTCTACTCTACAACCAGCTTCAATAGCATCAATAGATTCTCCGCCTTTTTCCAACACTTCCCAAGCTGCTTTTGTAGCATTATGAAAACGCCAAGTTGCTACTACAACTGGTAAAACTGGCGTTGCAATAGCAATTGCTTTTTTCTCTTTCTTATCTTCTGTAACACAAGAAGCAATAGTTGATCCAACTGCTAATCCTAATCCTGTTAGGGAGGCACTTTTTAAAAAATTCCTTCTTTTCATCTGTTTGGTATTATTTAATTTCTATTTCATCGACAAACAGCCAGCTTCTTCCATCATGACTATAGCCTAAATGCCAAGTTGGTAAAACACCCAATTTTTTTGCGATTACTTTTACATATCTAGCTTTTTTATCTTTAAAACTGAATTGTACCTTTCTAATAGAAACTTTTTCTTCTGGTTTTGTTGTGTCTATCTTTTCTGTAGCCACTTTCTGAAATGTTTTATTATCTGAACTGAAATAAACCTCAACTTGTGTTGGTAAGAAAATCCAACTTCGTTGATCTTCTAAAAACCCAAAACTAATAGATAAAATTTCTTTTTGACTTCCTAAATCTACAATAGCATTTAAATCAGTGTCAGAATACCCTTGCCAAGTTCCGGTTCTAAAATCTTCGGCGCCTATAATTCCATCAATCAAAGCATTTTGACCGCCAGCATTGTATTGGTTTGCATACTTTGTTTTTAAATCAATTGTAACATTTGGATCAATTTTAAAAAATTCAGTGGTTATGGTTGCACTTTTGCTTTCTCCTTTTTCTGCATAAATCTGTAACGCAACTTTAGCATCGATAACAATAGGCGCTTCGTATTTTTTAAATTCATTTCCGAGTGAATAATAAATAGTAGCATTTTTATTTACAGAGTTCAATGTAACTGTTGTTGTCCCTTTAAAAGCAACATCTCCACTTTCTATAAATGGCGCAGCAACAATCAAATGTTCTTTTATTTCTGTAACCGGAATATATTTATCTTCTGTTCCCCAAGTTGATGGTTTGTTTGTCATTACAAATCGTAAATCTCCTCCAGCAACAATGTCTTCATGCTTTAAGAATGTATACGGATAATTTTTCCCATTCAACTCAACAGATTTAATGTATTTATTTGTTTTAGAAACTGAATCGGCAACAATTGTAAATGTTTTTCCGTTTTCTAAATTTATCGTTGCTTTAGGAAATAACGGCGCTCCAATAATATATTGATTTGAAGCTGGAGTCACAGAATAAAAGCCCATAGAACTCAGTACGTACCAAGCACTCATTTGTCCACAATCTTCGTTTCCTGAAATCCCTTCTGGAGTATTTGTATATAATTCGGTTAAAATTTGACGAACTTTTTCTTGTGTTTTATGTGGTTTATTTACGAAATTATACAAATATGCCATGTGATGACTTGGTTCATTTCCATGTGCATATTGACCAATTAATCCTGTAATATCTGCTTGATCTCTTCCAGAAGTTTCGTTTTTAGCCGTAAACAATTTATCTAATTGACTTTCTAACTTATCTTTTCCTCCTAATAAATTGATAAATCCAGAAATATCTTGTGGCACATAAAAACTGTATTGCCAAGAATTAGCTTCTGTATAATTAAAGTTTACCTCGAAAGGATCAAAAGGAGAAAACCAAGTATTTCTGAATCTTCCTCTCATAAATTGTGATGAAGGATCGTACACATTTTTATAATACTGCGCTCTTTCTGTATAGGTTTTATAATCGTCTTCTTTTCCTAATGACTTTGCCATTTGAGCAATTGTCCAATCATCATAGGCATATTCTAAGGTTTTAGAAACCGATTCACTTTCCTTTTCAACTGGAATAAATCCGAAATTCTTATACGAATCCAATCCTAATTTATCTCTTGTTGCAGAATGTTTCATTGCTTCAAAAGCTTTATCAACATCATAACCTCTAATTCCTTTTAAATAGGCATCGACAATTACAGGAACAGCATGATACCCAATCATACAACCTGTATAGCTTGCAGATAAATCCCAAATTGGCATAATTCCGCCTTCATCATATTTAGCTAAAAATGTATTGATAAAATCGTTAGTTCTATCCTGTTCTATAATTGTATATAAAGGATGTGCAGCTCTATAAGTATCCCAAAGTGAAAAAACTGTATAATAATCAAACTCTTTTGTTTCGTGAATTTTCATATCCATTCCACGATAGCGACCATCAATATCTTGATATAAATTTGGAGCAATCATTGTGTGATACATTGCCGTATAAAAATTGGTTTTGTAATCGAAATCTTCTGATTCGATTACAATTTTTTCTAGTTGTTTTTCCCAAACACCTTGAGCTTCTTTTTTTATTTCTTCAAAAGATTTACTTCCGATTTCTAATTGCCAATTCTGCATCGCGCCTTCTTCATCAACTGGAGAAATTCCAATCGTAATATTAATTTCGTTTCCTGTAGTAGTATCAAATTCAAAAGCAGCTTTTACTTTTTTCCCTTCTTTTTTATCGTCTAAAAAAGTAACTTTTGTAAACGGCTTAGAAAACAGCATATCAAAAAATAATCGTTGATCTGTAGCCCAAGCTTTAGAAAAACGATGTCCTGAAATCTCTGTTTTAGAATTGATGGTAAGTTTAGCATCTAGCACTTCGTCTCTATGCTCTAAATCTAAAATAATAATTTGTTTAGAGCCTTCTGCAAATTGGTATTTATGAATTCCACTTCGTTTAGAAACAGTTAATTCAACATCAATATCTGTCTCTTCTAAATGAACTTTATAATACCCTGGTTCTGCAATTTCTTTATCATGAGAGAATTTTGATTTATACCCTTCTTTTCCATCAGCGCCATTATTAAAAACCACTTTATTTGTTGGCATTAATAAAATATCTCCGTAATCAGAAACTCCTGTTCCGCTAAGATGTGTATGAGAAAATCCGTAAATTTCAGAATCAGAATAATGATACCCAGAACAACCATCCCAACCTTCTAATCGTGTGTCAGGACTTAATTGCATCATTCCGAAAGGCATTGTAGCTCCAGGATATGTGTGACCATGACCGCCAGTTCCAATAAACGGATTTACATAAGAGATTAATTGTGTATCTTTTTGTGATAAAGAAATAGGAAGCCTAGGTTTACAAGAATCTAAGAATACTGAAAGTAAAACTAAGAGCAGAAAATATTTTTTCATTCCGTGTTTGGATTTATTTATTTGACTAAATTAGCAAGATAACAACAATCAGCCTACAATTTATGAGTAATTTTAAACATGCCAAGTATTTTTTAATCTGTTCGTTAACTGTTTTACTTCTTAGTTCATGTTCTGATGAAAAACAAATAGCTATAAATCCGGCAATTATTCCAGCTCCTTCATTTCAACAAATTAATGAAGGCGTTTTTGAAATGAGTAATTTAACAGGAATTATTAGTGCTGATGATGACTTTAAACAAGTTGCTGATTTTTTAAAATCGTATATCGAATATGGAAGTCCTTTACAATTAAAATCGGAAGAGTCTAAAAATGTCATCCGTTTTAAGAAAGATGAAACTATCACAAATCCTGAAGGATATCAACTAAAAGTAACCTCAAACGAAATTGAAATTTCTGCAAGTTCTGCAAAAGGAGCTTTTTATGCAGTACAAACATTACGTCAGCTATTACCTGCTTCATTTGAAAATAGTACTTATAAAGAAACTACAGTTCCAATTCAGAATATAGAAATCACAGATGCGCCTCAATTTAAATACAGAGGAATGCATTTAGATGTTGGACGTCATTTTTTTCCGGTTGATTTTATTAAAAAGTATATCGATTTGATGAGCATGTTAAAAATGAATACCTTTCATTGGCATTTAACAGAAGATCAAGGTTGGAGAATTGAAATAAAAAAATATCCAAAACTACAAGAAGTTGCGGCTTATAGAAATGAAACACTGATTGGTCATTATTCTGATCAACCACATCAATTTGATGGAAAAAAATATGGCGGATTTTATACGCAAGAAGAAATAAAAGACATTGTAAAATATGCTTCAGCAAGACAAGTAACTATCATTCCAGAAATAGAAATGCCAGGTCATGCGCAAGCAGCAATAAGTGCATATCCCGAATTAGGTTGTACCGGGAAACAAATTGATGTTGCAACAAAATGGGGTGTTTTTGAAGATATTTATTGTCCGAAAGAAGAAACGTTTAAATTCTTAGAAGATGTAATTGATGAAGTGATTGCATTATTTCCTGGAAAATATATTCATATTGGTGGAGATGAAGCTCCAAAAACACGTTGGAAAAACTGTAAACACTGTCAAGATTTAATTAAGGAGAAAGGATTAAAAGATGAGCACGGTTTGCAAAGTTATTTTATCACCAGAATGGAAAAATACATCAACTCGAAAGGGAAAAAAATTATTGGTTGGGACGAAATTTCAGAAGGCGGATTAGCTCCAAATGCAACCGTAATGTCTTGGCGTGGAACTAAAGGAGCCGTTACGGCAGCAAAGCAACATCACGATGTAATTTTAACGCCAGGAACTCATTGTTATTTTGATCATTATCAATCTACAAAAGAAGACGAACCTTTGGCTATTGGTGGATTTTTGCCGTTAGAAAAAGTATATAGTTTTAATCCAATTCCGAAAGAATTAACCAAAGAAGAAGCAAAATATGTGTTGGGAGCGCAAGGAAATGTTTGGACAGAATACATGAATAATTCAAAGCAAGTTGAGTACATGGCTTTTCCTAGAATGATTGCTTTAAGTGAGGTTCTTTGGTCTGAAACTAAAAATAAAGATTTCAATAATTTTAAAAATCGTTTGGAATTTTATCAACAGCGTTTAGATGCTAGAGATGTAAATTATGCTAATCATTTGTATGAAGTTTTAGGGAAATCAGAAATAAAAAATGGCGTTTCATATCTAGTTTTGAAAACTTCATCAAACACTAAAACCATCCGTTATACTTTAGACGGAACAAAACCAGATACCAATTCTACAATTTATAAAAACCCTTTACTAATAGACAAAAGTGTAACGATCAATGCCGCCTCCTTTGACTCTGATAAACAAGTAAGTGCAGTTTTTAAGGAAATTATAAAAATGCACAAAGCGGTTGGTAAAAAAATAACTTTTGATGTTGCTCCAAGTGAAAAATATAATTCTGGAGGAAATAGTGCTTTGATTAATGGAATTAGTGGAAGCGATAAACGCTATGGTGATGATCAATGGTTAGGATTTGATGGAAAAGATGTTGAAATCACCATTGATTTAGGAAAAGAAATGAATATCAATTCTATTTCTACTCGTTTTAACAACCAAAACGGAAGTTGGATTTATGCTCCATCTCAAGTTGTCATAAGATTCCCTGGAAACGAAGAGTTTATTCCGATTGAACTAGGGTATTCTGAAGAAAAAATTGTGGATTTAAAATTAGAAACCAAGATATTTACCAGATTTATTAAATTAAAAATGGTGAGTTTTGGAATTATTCCTTACGGAAGACAAGGCGCTGGACATTTACCTTGGATGTTTATTGATGAAATAATTATTGAGTAAAAAGTTTGTCATTCCTGCATAGGCAGGAACCCATTTTAAAATATTTAACCACTATTAATAAGATTCCTGCTTTCGCAGGAATGACAGAAGAAATACTGAAATAAATTCAGCATAAATGAAACTAGAAATCTGTGTAAATTCATATCAATCTGCAATCAATGCAGAAAAAGCTGGAGCCAATAGAATTGAATTGTGTTCTGAATTAGCGGTTGGGGGAATTACACCTTCTTATGGATTACTAAAAAAAATAGTTGAAAATATTAGCATTCCAATTCATGTGTTAATCAGACCAAGAAGCGGAGATTTTTCATATTCTGATGATGAATTTCAAATAATAAAAGAAGATATTTTATTGTGCAAAAAACTAGGTGTAAAAGGAATTGTTTCTGGTGTTTTAAAATTAGATAACACAATTGATCTTGAAAGAACAAAAGAATTGGTAGAAATTTCTAAACCCATGAATTTTACGTTTCACAGAGCTTTTGATTGGGTTATAAATCCGATTAAAGAACTCAAAAAATTAGAAGAAATTGGAGTGACAAGAATCTTAACTTCTGGACAAGAAAATTCAGCAGAAATAGGTCTACAAAACTTGGTTGAATTTCAAAAATCAAGTTCTAAAATCACCATTATGCCTGGTGGCGGAATTAACAAAGACAATATTAAACTGTTTCAAGAAAACGGATTTAAAGAAGTGCATTTATCAGCTACTTTACAAACTAAAACAATTGAAAAACCTTCCGTTTCTATGAATAGCAATAAACATTTTAACGAAACTCAACTTGCAGTTTCTGATGTGCAACAAATTAAAAACTGTTTAGAAAAAATTTCGAATGAAAAATAAATATATTCTCTTTCTTTTAGTAATCATTACTGTTTCTAGTTGTAAAAAAACAACTTCAGAATTACCAATTACTTTTACTATTCATGACAATTGGGAATTTAAATCCGTAGAAGATTCTGATTGGAAATCGGCTTCTGTTCCTGGTAATATTTTTACAGACTTATTAAGCCATAAAATAATTCCAGATCCTTTTATAAAAACAAATGAAGAAAAGGTACAGTGGGTTTCTAAAAAAGACTGGGAGTACAAAACTACATTTACTATAAATGAAGAAACGTTACAAAAAGAAAATATCAATCTAACTTTTGAAGGATTAGATACCTATGCAAAAGTGTATCTAAATAATCAATTGATTACAACTACATCAAATGCATTTAGAACCTATAATATTGATGTAAAAAAGTATTTAAAAGCTGATAATTCGCTAAAAATTATATTTTTTAATACTGATACAATTGAAACTGTAAAAGAGAAGAACAATCCATATCAATTACCCGAAGGAAAACGTATTTACACACGTAAAGCACAGTTTCAATATGGTTGGGATTGGGGGCCAAAAATCAATACTTCTGGAATTTGGAAAAACGTTTCTTTAAAAGCTTGGAATGCTGTTAAATTTGATGCTATTTTCATCAAACAAAAGAACATCACAACTAACAATGCTAATTTAGAAATTGAAATCACTATTGATAGTAATGAAGATAAAAATATCATGGTTGTTACTACTGCAGATAAACAAACGTATTCTAATCATATAAAAGTTACTAAAGGAATCCATCAATATTCAGTTCCGTTTGATATTAAGAATCCGATTTTGTGGTGGACACATAATTTAGGAAAACCACATTTGTATCAATTCGATTTTAAGCTGATTGAAAACAATACCATAAAAGACGAACAATCAATAAAAAAAGGAATCAGAACCATTAAACTAATTACTGAAAAAGATTCTATTGGTGAATCATTTTATTTTGAATTAAACGGAAAACCTGTCTATATGAAAGGTGCCAATTACATTCCACAAAACAGTTTTCAGAATAAAGTGACTGACAATCACTACGAAAAACTACTTTCTAATGTGGTAGATTCTAATATGAATATGTTGCGAATTTGGGGTGGCGGAATTTATGAAAACGATATTTTTTATGACATCTGTGATGAAAAAGGAATTTTAGTTTGGCAAGATTTTATGTTTGCTTGCGCTATGTATCCTGGTGATGAAGATTTTTTAGAGAATATAAAACAAGAAGCAGATGATCAAGTAAAACGATTGCGAAATCATACTTCAATTGCTTTATGGTGTGGAAATAATGAAAATGCAGAAGGTTGGAATCGTTGGGGTTGGCAAGATGGCAGAACTAAAAAAGAGAAAAATAAAATTTGGAATGATTATTTAGCTGTTTTTGATACGATTTTAAAAAATACAGTAACTAATTTAACTGATAACAGCTCGTATTGGGAAAGCTCTCCAAAATTTGGAAGAGGAAATCCGAAATACGAATTTGAAGGCGATGCCCATGATTGGTGGGTTTGGCACGATGCTAGACCTTTTGAGCATTTTCAAAAACAAGTTCCTAGGTTTGTGAGTGAGTTTGGTTTTCAATCTTTTCCTTCATATCAAACCATTAAGTATATAAATCAAAAAGAAACGGTTGATTTAAAAACTGATGGAATTAAATCGCACCAAAAACATAGTAGAAGTTCTCAATTGATTCATGAATACATGGTACGTGATTATAAAATTCCGACTACAGATCAAGATTATGTGTATGTCAGTCAGTTATTACAAGCCAAAGGAATTGTAATGGGAATTGAAGCGCACAGAAGAGCAAAACCAACTAATATGGGAACTTTGTATTGGCAATTAAACGATTGTTGGCCCGCAATTTCTTGGTCAAGTATTGATTATTTCGGTAATTGGAAAGCCCTGCAATACAAAGCAAAAAAGGCTTTTGAAAATGTACTTATTTCTTACGAAGAAAATAAGCAAAACATTTCAACCTATATTGTTAATGATACTTTTGAAAGTATTTCAAAGCAACTTACTATGAAAATTATCGATTTTAAAGGCACGGAAATTTGGTCAAGCTTTGAAGATATTTCTGTTGGAGAAAATACAAGCCAAAAAGTATATAGCATTCCAAATGTAAATATTGACCGAAAAAATCAAGTTTATATTACAGAATTTAACGGTGAAAAATCGTTGTACTTTTTTAGTAGTCCGAAAGAGTTAAATTTACCAAAAGGAGAAATAAAAAAAGAAATTATAAAAACAAAAAATGGATTTTCGATTACTTTAAAAAGTGACGTTTTACAGAAAGATGTGTTTTTATTCACTACAAAAAAAGGTCATTTTTCTGATAACTTTTTTGATATGCTTCCTAATGAATCTATTACTATTCAGTTTACAACAGAAGCGAAGTCTTTGGGTAATTTACAAATTAAAACGTTGAATTTAATTAACAATACTGTCATTCCTGCGAAGGCAGGAATCTAAGTTGAGTTCTTATGGATTCCTTACTTCACAAGTAGATCGAGAGCTGTTTAGAAGGCATCTTGATGCAAATTTATTTTTCTCAAAATAAATTCACTCGATGTGACAACTTAGTAATCTTTCTTTAAAAACTTAGATTCTAAAAATCCCAAACCATAACCGATATGCTGAGTAAATGATGTAATTATACTTAAAAAAGCAACATATATGTTTTTATTCTGAAAAAATGAATCAATAAAAATAAATACGAAATAAAAACCATAAAACGATACTAATTGCCAATATCCAAAAAGAGCAGCAATACAACTGATATCAAATCCGATAATAAATAAAGAAGGAAACCAATACGTAATTTTAGCGGTTTCAGGATAGCGTCTATTTAATTGTGGTCTTGCCGTTCCAAAAGCAAAAGTTTGTTTAAAAAACTGTTTAATTGTACTTCTGCGTTTATGATACACAAAGGCGTTGGCAATCAATTGAGTCTCAAATCCGTTTTTCCATAAGCGAAAAATTAAATCGATATCTTCTCCGACTTTTAAATCTGAAAAACCATTCGTTTTTTCAAATGCAGCTTTCGATAAACCCAGGTTAAAACTTCTTGGTTGAAATTTCCCAAAAGCATTTTTATTTCCTCGAATTCCGCCAGTTGTTAACACAGAAGTCATAGAATAATTAATTGCTTTTTGCATCGCAGTAAAACTTTTATGAGCTGTATCAGGTCCGCCAAAAGCATCTGTAAAAGTATGTTCTAATGCTTTTTTTACTTCTGTAAGATATTCTTCCGGAACGATTATATCAGAATCTAGAATAATAAAATAGTTCCCTTTTGCTTTTTCCATTCCAAAATTTCGGCTTGCTCCTGCTCCGCTATTTTCTTTGAAATGATATGTTATATTAAGTTGTGATTTGTATTTCTCTACAATAATTTCACTTTTATCTGTAGAACCATCTTCAATAATCAACACTTCAAAATCATCCGTAAAATCTTGTTTGGTAATACTTTCTAATAACTCGTCAATTTCGTTTGGACGATTGTAAACAGGAATTATGATTGAGAAGTTTAATTTCATATAAAACAAAGATAACAAAAAAAAGAGTTGCTCCTTAATCTTGTCTTTACTTCTCTTTTATTTAGTTCAACAATTCTTTTGCGTGTGTAATTGCAGAATCTGATATTTTTTCACCACTTAACATTTCGGCAATTTCCACAATACGTTCGTCTTCTGATAATTGTTTTAAATTAGTCGTGGTAATTCCTGCAACATCTTCTTTAAACACCTTGTAATGTTGATTTCCTTTTGCAGCAATTTGCGGTAAGTGTGTAATGGTAATTACCTGCATATGCTTAGACATTTGCTGCATAATTTTTGCAATTTTATTAGAAATTTCTCCAGAAACTCCAGTATCAATTTCATCAAAAATAATCGTTGGTAATTGTGTGTTTTCTGATAATATTTTTTTGATTGCCAACATAATTCTAGATAATTCTCCTCCGGATGCAACTTTTTTAAGTTCTCCAAAATTCCCACCTTTATTTGCCGAAAACAAAAAGTTTAACTGGTCTTTTCCGTTTGATAAAAAAGATTTTGATGTAGAAAGCTCTATTGAAGAACGTGCTTCGGGCATACCCAATTCTGACAATAAATATTCTAATTTCTTTTTTAGATTTGGAAGTATTTTTTTTCTAGCATTTGAAATTAAAATAGCTACTTCATCTAACTTTGCAGAAACATCATTAATTTGTTGTTGCTTTTGTTTGATTATTTCTTCAGCATTCTCTACTTGATCAACTTTTTCAGACAATTCTTCTTGAATTTCTAATAACTCAGGAACTGAACTTACGTAGTGTTTCTTTTGTAAATTATAGAGTAACTGTAATCTGTCATTCAGTTTTTCTAATTCATTTGGATTTGAATCTATTGAATCATTTGCATCCTCTAACTCAGCAACAATATCATCTAATTCAATTTTTATACTTGTAATTCTATTTGATAATTCTTGATATTCTTTAGAAAATAGGGCAATTTTTTGCAATCTATTTTCTAAGGTATTTAGTAATGTTTGGATTCCGATTTCTTCAGCAGAAACAATATTGACTGCTTCAGATAAATTCAATTGAATATCTTCTACATTATTTAACTTTTCAAACTTTTCTTCTAATTCCTCTTGTTCATCAGGCTTTAAATTCGCTTCAGTTAACTCATTATATAAATGTAAATTATAATCGTATTGTTGATTTGCTTCTCGTTGTTTCGCTTCTAATTCTTGAAATTCCTTTTGATAAACACTCAGTTGCTTTAATCCACGTTGATAGGAAGCTAAATTCTGTTCATTTTTCGCTAAAACGTCTATAATATGAAACTGAAAACTTGCATCAGACAATTCTAATGTTTGATGTTGAGAATGCACATCAATCAATTTTCCTTTTAATTCAGTTAAAACCGATAATTTAACTGGTGTATCGTTTACAAAAGCACGCGATTTTCCTGATGGTAAAATTTCTCGCCTAATAATGGTTTGTGCTTCGTAATCTAAATCAACCGAATTAAAGAAAGCTTCTAAATTGTAATTAGAAATTGCGAGCTCTGCTTCTACAACACATTTCTTAGAAGTATCTTTTAGTGATGATAAATCTGCTCTATTTCCTAAAACCAACCCTAAAGCACCTAATAAAATAGATTTTCCTGCACCAGTTTCTCCAGTAATAATAGACAAGCCTTTATTAAAGTCAATTGACAACTGGTTGATTAACGCGTAGTTTTGTATGGAGATTGATGCTAACAAATATAAATAATTTTAAAATCTAAAATTACTTAATTTAATTGATACATATCAAAAATAAATTCAAAACCTATACTCAACTTTTAAAAGTAAATACCTTGGTAATAATCTATATTCTGCTGTAGAACTTCCAATATCACTAATTGAAAATTTTGTAAATTTATCTGTATTAAACTCGTTGTGCATTTAAAGAATGCACAACGAGTTTAACTTAATAATTTAATTTATTGTTCTTTTTTGCTTTTTTTAAAAACCAAATATTGATTTATAAGTAATAAAATAGATCCAGAAATTAATAGGAGCATGGTCATTATTGAAAAACCCTCTTTATTAAATAGAAAATAAATTAATATTGCTAAAAAGTAGATAATGTGTGTAATCAAAAAATAACCTGCTTTTTTTTTACTCATTACATTTAATTTAGTCTAAACAATTAATAGCCACTCCTATTGCATCAACTGCAACACCACCCATCATTAAATAAGACCAAGGAGCGAAAACAGCTAATGCGAAACCAATCCCTCCTAAAAGAAGAGCAGATTCACATGCTGTCATTTCACCTCCTGATAAATTTTCCATTTTTTTTAATTCTAAATTTTTCATATTAAAATTGTTTTTACTATAAACACTGTTAAAAGTAATATTATTTTTATCATACCCTAATAGTATTTATATATTTATAAAAATTATACGATTTCTTTAAGTCACTCATAGTTTTATGACTCTCATTGCAATGATCTAGTAAACATAGAAACAATAAAACGAGTTGTCAATGCACAAAAAGTTATAAATTATAACTTTTTAGACTCACTATAAATGGTGAGATGAAAAATACCCCATAAATGGGTATTGTATAGTCTTTTTATTACTTCTACATTTGTAGCAGAATTACTTATTTCATAATAATAATAATAATAATAATAATAATTCACTGCTATGAATAGGGTCGATAAAATTAGAAAAAGAATTAAAGCAACAAGAACAGAAAAAGGGTACACACAAGATTATGTTGGCGACCGATTAAATATGAGTCAAATTGCATATCATAAACTAGAAAATGGTAAAACTGCACTAAAAGTTAAAGTTTTACTAGATTTAGCAAACATTTTAGAAGTCACAGACAGTTTTTTATTAGGTTGTGATGAGTAAATCGTTTACTTAATTTTTCGCCACTTATCGTTATTTGTTGGAGAAATTCTTTGCAATAGGCTTTGCAGTTTAGAAGCATTACTTGTTCTTGGTCCGTCAGAAAACATCGTTGCAATTTCGTCTGCTTTTGCATCTAAGAAAAATCGAATAATATGATTTCCAATTACTTTGTTATACAATTGTTCTAATTGTAAAACCGAGCTTTCTATAGTAGATTTTGCTTTATTTTTATCTTTATAAAACACATCCATACCAAGTCTATGATAATTATATAGAATGTTCTTAAATCCTGTTAATTCAGCAGAAGTTAGATTGTCAATTAACGTATAACGATTTGGTTTCCCTACTTGATCTGTCCAACCAGAACCCTCACTTTGCTGCGCTAACAATAGTACATCTTTGGCTTTTTTGTAATAAGAATCGCCACCATTTAATTTAAACGTATCGGCGTCAATTCCTAAAATTATATGTACATAAAACACAATTGATGAAATCAAATTAGATTCAAAAATAGTTTCATTATAATTGAATGGCTGAAACTCATCATATTTAAAATTAAAATCAGAATCGTTAATATTTAATATTGGCGTTGTAAAAGAGGTCCCGTAAACGGGTCTAACAGCTTGTATTTGAATGCTTGCTTCAAAACGATTAGAACTTACTTGTTTGTTAATGGTAATTGTAAAGGCACAATTAATTCTTTCTTGTGCTTTAAAGTTTTGATCTGTCCATTTTGTTTGATTGATAAACTCTGTAAGTGACGTTTGTAAAGTTGTATAAACTTGTTTGTTTGATCCAGATATTTTATCAGAATTTACGGTGATTAAGGCGTTTAATTCTTGAGCATTTGCAGTAGTTAATGCTAAAAAAACAAAAAGTAAAGTACTTAATTTACGCATTGGTTTTTTGTAAAATATGATTCATAATATCGTTTGCAACTTCTGATTTTGACTTCAATTCAAATGGAGTTTCGCTTAAATCGGCATCAATAATTGTCACTTTATTTGTGTTTTTTTCAAAGCCAGCTCCTGTGTCTTGTAAAGAATTTAGGATAATCATTTCTAAATTTTTTCGCTGTAATTTCCCTTTCGCATTTTCAATCTCATTATTTGTTTCTAAGGCAAATCCAACTAAAAATTGATTCTTTTTTATCGCTCCTAAAGAAGCTAAAATATCTTTTGTTGGCACTAACTGAATCTCTAACGTGTTCTCTGTCTTTTTTATTTTCTGAGTTGCAACATTTTTAGGTTTATAATCTGCAACCGCTGCAGATAAAATAGCAATATCTACGTTTGCAAACTCTTTATGAACGGCGTCATACATTTCTGAAGCAGTTGTAACATTTATTCTATTGATAAATGAATGTTCTATGTGCTCACTTGATGGTCCAGAAATCAAAAGGACTTCTGCGCCTAAATTTGCTGCAGATTTTGCGAGTTCAAAGCCCATTTTACCTGTAGAATGATTTCCAATAAAACGAACTGGATCAATAGCTTCATATGTTGGCCCAGCAGTAATCAACACTTTTTTTCCTTTTAAAGGCAATTTAGAAAGGATATCCTTTTCTATAAATGAAACAATATCTAATGGTTCAGCCATTCTTCCTTCTCCAACCAATCCGCTCGCTAATTCACCACTTGCAGCAGGAATTAAAATAGTACCGAAGCTTTGTAATTTCTCTAAGGATTTTTTTGTTGATGGATGTTGATACATATCTAAATCCATTGCAGGTGCAAAATATACTGGACATTTTGCTGATAAATAGATTGCTAATAATAAGTTATCACAAGTTCCATTTGCCATTTTAGACATTGTATTTGCTGTTGCTGGTGCAACTAACATTACATCTGCCCAAAGACCTAAATCTACATGATTATTCCACAATTCATTCTCCTCTTCTTTATCATAAAAAGTAGATAAAACTGGATTTCTAGAAAGTGTTGAAAGTGTAAGTGGAGTGATAAAATCTTTTGACGCAGGCGTCATAACCACTTTTACTTCTGCGCCAGATTTTATAAATAAACGAACCAAATTGGCCGTTTTATAAGCGGCAATACCAGCACTAATTGCTAGTAAAATTTTTTTACCGCTTAAAATAGACATTACTCTGTCTCTGGAGTTCTGTGATATACCTTACCATTTAACCATTCTTCTACAGCAATTGCAGTAGCCTTTGGTAATTTTTCATAGAATTTTGAAACTTCGATTTGCTCTTTGTTTTCAAAAACTTCTTCTAAGCTATCATTATAGGTAGCAAACTCATCTAACTTATCTAACAATTCTTTCTTTAAATCGCTATTGATTTGTGTTGCTCTTTTTGCGATAATATTTATTGCTTCATAAATATTATTTGTTGGAGCTTGAATAGCATTTTTATCGTATGTAATTGTTGTAACAGGTGCGTTGGTTTCTTTATAATCCATTATTAACTTTTTATTAATTGTTGTTGTTCTTTCTCTAAAGTAGCTAACATTTTGTTAGAATCATCTATATATTTAGTTTTAGGAAAGTTTCTTTTTAACTTTTCGTATGCTTTTATTGCGTCTTTAATTCTTCCTTCTTTTTTTCTAATAGTACTTCTTAACGCTAAATCGTGTGATGCCTTAAGTCTGTAATATAATGCTTCTTCTTTAAAGTCTGATCCTAAATAATCTTCTAACAAATTATCAAATGAAACAATTGCTGCTTGGTAATTTCTTGCAGGATCATAATCTGCAGTTGTATAATATACTTTTGCAATTTCAAAAGCTTTCTTTTGTAATTTATAATTTATCTCTTGATAATAGGTATTTGCTTCTGTCAATCTTTTAGAATCTGGATACGTATCAATAAACGATTGAAAGGCTTCTAATGCTTTATTTGTATCTTTTGGCTCTAAACTAAATACAGGTGATGCAAGTTTATAACTATATGCAGATAAAAACGCTGCTTCTTCTTTCTTAGAACTTTTTGGGTAATTTTCAGTAAATCTTTGATAATAATACCCCGCTAAGTCGTAGTTTTTTGTATTAAAATTAGATTGAGCAACCATAAACTGAATTCTTTCCATTTGTGGTTTACCTCTGTATGTCGGTGTAATTTTTTCGAATAAATCTAACGCTTTACTATATTTTTTAGCTTCATACATTTTTGTAGCCATAGCATATTGCTGTTCTACAGTACCTTTATTAAATACTTTTTGATACTCGCTACAAGATGTAAAAAGAAATCCTACAAAAGCAAAATATATTAAATTCTTCATTCTAAACATTTGGCAAAATTAGTGATTAATTATGGATTATTAAAACGATTTTAACACAGTAAAATTATTAGGTGCAATTAACCATAAAAACCCTTAAATGATTCTTATAGTTTTATTAAAAGTTTGTTAATGTTAAACCCGCTTTTTTGTTGTGTTTGTTACTAATTGTTTGATGTCATTATCAAACAAATAAAAACCACCTTTATCATCACCAATTAAGTTTATTTTATCTAAAATATTTCTTGCTAAGGCTTCTTCTTCAATTTGTTCAGAAACATACCATTGTAAAAAGTTATGTGTTGCATAATCTTTTTCTTGCAAAGAAATATCAACCAAGTCATTTATGGTTTTAGAAACCATTACTTCATGATCAAATAATGTTTGGAACATATCTTTAAAAGATCCAAATTCTGTTGGCGGAGCAGAAAGTTGAGAAACTTTTGCATGACCTCCACGTTCGTTAATAAATTTTATCAACCTTAACATATGCGCTCTTTCTTCATCAGAATGTGCGTACATAAATTGAGAAACACCTTCGAACCCTAAATTCTCTGCCCAAGAAGCCATTGCTAGATAAACTTGCGAAGATTCTGCTTCTACTGTTACTTGGCTATTTAGTGCTGCTTCTATTTTACTTGTTAACATGATTGTATTATTAAAATTTCGCTACAAAATTAGCGATTTCTTTTTGGTTTTCGTTAGTTGTTTTCACTAAAGGTAAACGAACTTCATCTGAAGTAATACTTAACTCTTGCAAAACGGTTTTGATTCCTGCCGGATTATTTTCTGTAAATATTAATTTTATGATCTCCATCAATTTAAAATGAATTTCATACGCTTCTTTATTTTTACCTTCTAACCCTAAATTAATTAGTGTAGAAAATTCTTTTGGAAACGCTTGCCCAATTACAGAAATAACTCCAGAACCTCCAGCTAAAACAATTGTTAATGCCAAATCATCATCCCCAGAAATAATTAAAAAATCATTGGGTTTGTTTTTAATCAATTCTAAATATTGCTGCACATTATTCCCAGCTTCTTTTACCGCAATTATATTTTCAAAATCATTTGCTAACCGAATAGTTGTTGCTGGCTCCATGTTTTTGGCTGTTCTTCCAGGAACATTGTATAAAATAATTGGTTTTGGACTTGCTAAAGAAATAGCTTTAAAATGCTGATAAAATCCTTCTTGAGTTGGCTTACTGTAATACGGCGCAACAGATAAAATAGCATCGATTTGAGATATATCTTCAGTTTGTAACTCATGCACTACATTTGCTGTATTATTTCCTCCGATTCCTAAAACCAAAGGAACTCTTTTATTATTTACACTAGCAATTACATTTATAATTTCCTTTTTTTCCTCTTTTGTTATTGTTGCGCTTTCTCCAGTTGTTCCGTTAATAACAAGATAATCAATTCCGTTATCAATATTAAACGCAACTAATTTTTTAAGCGCAGCAAAATCTACAGTCTTATCAGAAGTAAACGGGGTTACTAGCGCAACTCCAGTACCAACAAATTTTTGCATTTTTTTAAATTTTAAACAAATTTAATGCTTTCGCTAGAAGATTCAGTTAATTATTAGTTATAAAATACTATTTAAACGGAAATATAACTAATTTCTATTGAGCTGTTAATTTTAAAACTGATTGCTATATTTTATGAAGTAACTCAAGGTATTTTTTAATAACATTTATAAAGCTATCGATGTTTTTTGGATCTTCTGAAACAACCAAATCAAATATATTATCATTAACTTTTGCAAAACCAATCTTAAAATCAGCTTTCGATTTTAATGCACAATATTCTAGATATAAGTTATTTACATTAAAATATCCAATTAATAAATCGAACGGATTTTCTAAAAAACTTTCTAAACTTGGGTCTTTTACTTTTCCGTTCCAATCAATATTTTTTTCTGTAAAGTGCTTGTAGCTTATTGGATCTGATTTTTTATAAGTTCTATAACTATAAATTTGAACTTTTCTAACAGATTCTATATTGTTTTTTAACTGTTCTGCAATGTCTATTTGCTCAAACAATGTATTACTTGTTAAAATTGCTACAGAATAAATTTCTTTAGAATTAGGCGTTCTTGTTTCTGGAATTAAATTTAATTCCTTTTGAAACTTTTTTAATAAAGAGTGTTCTTTAAATCTTCCAAAAGCCATAAAATTCTATCTTCTAAAATTGTATATTCGTTACTTACAAATTTAACTAAAAAAACATGTATACAACATTGAAAAAAATTGCTTTTTTATTTTTTCTAAGTTTCTTGGTTTTTTCTTGTAAAAAAGAAAAATATGCTGTTACTAAAATAACCGCAAAAACTATTGCGATTGACTCTAGTTTAGCTTCTGTTGACGATGTTACCAAAATAATTGCTCCATATAAAGAAAAAATGATTGAAGAAATAAACACCAAAATATCTTACACTCCAAAAGAAATTGTGAGAACTGATGGAGATTTAGAAAGTAGTTTAGGAAATTTATTAGCTGATTTATCATACGAAAGAGCAAATCCAATTTTTAATAAAGAAACTGGTAAAAACATCGAATTCGCCCTATTTAATTATGGTGGTATTAGAGCTGAAATTTCTGCAGGAGACATCACCAATAAACATGCTTTTGAATTGATGCCTTTTGATAATATGTATGTTGTGGTTGAATTATCGGGCGATAAAATGGAAGAACTTATTACCTATTTAATCACACAAAAAACGGCGCATCCAATCTCAAAACATATTCAATTAACGATTACAAAAAATGGATATGAATTATTTATCCAGCATAAAAAATTCGACAAAAATAAAAACTATTATGTGTTAACTACAGATTATTTACAAAGTGGTGGCGATAATATGGTGTTTTTTAAAAATCCAAAAAGCATCTATAAACAAGAGTATAAAATGCGTGATGCTATTATAGATTATTTTAAAAGTGTAGATACTATAAAAACTATTTTAGACAATCGTTTTAAAAGAAAATAAAATGGATAGAAGAAAATTTTTACAACAAACATCGGCAGCCGCTTCGTTAACTGCAATTGGCGGCTTAACTTTGCCTTCTTTTACTACTAAAAAGAAAAAACACATTACCATTTTACATACCAACGATACGCATAGTCATCTTGAACCTTTTGAAGCTACACATTACAAATTTGCAAATAAAGGTGGCGTTGCTAGAAGAGCAACATTGATAGAAAATATTAGAAAAGAAAATCTGAATACATTATTATTAGATGCTGGAGATATTTTTCAAGGAACACCCTATTTCAATTATTTTGGCGGCGAATTAGAATTCAAACTGATGAGCATGTTGAAATATGATTTAGCAACTATTGGAAATCATGATTTTGATAATTCAATTGAAGGTTTATACAAACAATTACCAAATGCAAACTTTAATTTTGTTTCTGCGAATTACGATTTTAAAAATACCGTTTTAGACACACATGTAAAACCATATCAAATCTTTAAAAAAGACGGAATTAAAATTGGGGTTTTTGGTTTAGGAATTGAATTAGAAGGTTTGGTAAGTCCAAAAATGTATAAAGAAACTAAATACTTCGATCCTATAGAAATTTCTCAAGATATGAGTCGGATTTTAAAAGACGAACAACAATGTGATTTGGTAATTTGTTTATCGCACTTAGGATATTACAACAGAAGAAATCCTGAAATTGTTTCTGACTTGAATTTGGCAAAAGCAACCAAAAATATCGACTTAATTATTGGCGGTCATTCACATACTTTTTTGCCAAAACCAACTATTGTAAAAAACGCTGACAATCAAAATATGTTGGTGAATCAAGTTGGTTGTTATGGTATCAACGTTGGGCGAATTGATTTCTATTTTGATGAAGAAAAAAACATCACTTCTAAAGGGAAAAGTATCTTAGTGTAACCTATTTATACTAAATTAATCAACTAAATTCGACTTAACAATCATTGCTTTACAGATTAAAAATTGCGCTAAAATATAGCTAACCATAATAGAAACTCCATGAATTTCATTAGGCTCGAAAAACTTGTTTACCGCAATTAAACTATCTGATAAAATAAAAAGAATAGCTCCAACAAATAACCACAAATTCTCAGTAGATTTTTCGCTTCTATAATTTAAGAATGCCACAGCACCAAAAGTAGAAATTGTAATTCCGTACACAACAACAGGAAGTAGCATTTTACCTAAATTCGGATAAATTAAGTACATTAAAATTGCAAAGAAAAGAACAAATGGAAACGCAGAAGAAATCATTTTTACCGTTAAATCCTTCGGTAAAAAACTCGATGTTACTTTGATATACACAACATGTGCTAATAAAAATACTGAAAGTCCAAACATAAAAAAATTAGCTCCTTCAAACATTAATAAAACATCGCCAACAAAACAGAAAAACATCCCTAAAACATACCAGAAAATTGGTTTTTTAACGGATGCTAAATACACAACTGCCAACAAGGTTAGCAACATTGGTTTTGCAATTGTTTTCATTGTTTCGTTTACTGTAATAATTCCCCAAATATCTGCAATTGCAGCTATAAAGAATAAAACAGTTGGAATGATAATTTTAGTTTGATTGCTCATTTGTAAAAGGTTTAGTTTCTTAATTTATCTTTTGACTATTATCTATGAAAAATGTTACAACAAAGACTCATTTCTCTTTTCTCTTTTTTCTTTTTTCTTTTTTTCTTAAGATATCATATCTATAAAATCTTGTTCAGAAATAATTGCAACACCTAAATCTTCTGCTTTTGTTTTTTTACTTGGCCCCATATTATCTCCAGCAACTACAAAGTCTGTTTTTTTAGAAATTGAAGAACTTACTTTCCCTCCATTATCTTCAATTGTTTTTTTCAATTCGTTTCTACTAAGTTGATAAAAAACACCAGAAACCACAAATACTTTTGCACCTAATGTATCTGTTTGATTTTCTAAACTCTTTGCTGAAACTTCTAATTGAACTCCATATGATTTTAATCTATTTATGAGTTGAATATTTCCTAAATCATTCGAGAAATCGATAATACTTTGCGCAATCCGGTCTCCTATTTCATCAACAGAAATCAATGTTTCAAAATTGGCTGCCATTAAAAACTCAATCGATTTAAAATGCTTTGCTAATTTCTTTGCTACAGTTTCTCCAACAAAACGAATACCCAACGCAAACAACACTTTTTCAAACGGAATTTTTGTTGACTTTTCGATTCCTTCAATTATATTTTGAGCAGATTTTTCTGCCATTCTTTCTAAGGGAATAATTTGTTCTACTTTTAAATCATATAAATCTGCATAATTTTCTATCAAACCTTCTTTACGCAATAAATCAACCGTTTCTCCACCTAAACCATCAATATCCATTGCTTTTCTGCTGATAAAATGCTGAATTCTTCCTGTTATTTGAGGAGCACAACCAAACTCATTTGGGCAATAATGCTTGGAGTCACCTTCAGTTCTGATTAATTTAGTATTACATTCTGGGCAATGTGTTGCGTAGATTGTTGGCACAGAATTTTTAGACCGTTTTGTGAAATCAACCGCAATAATTTTAGGAATTATTTCTCCGCCTTTTTCTACAAAAACAGTATCGTTAATTCTAATATCTAACTTTTTAATTTGATCTGCATTGTGCAAAGAAGCACGTTTTACAGTGGTTCCTGCTAATTGTACAGGTTCTAAATTTGCGACCGGAGTTATGGCACCTGTTCGTCCAACTTGATACGTAATTTCTTCTAAAATTGTAGAAACCTGCTCAGCTTTAAACTTATATGCAATTGCCCAACGTGGCGCTTTTGCTGTATAACCTAATTCTTCTTGTTGTTGTAAATTATTTACTTTAATTACAACTCCGTCAGTTTCGTAAGGCAAATCATGGCGTTTAGAATCCCAGTGATTTACAAAGTCGAAAACTTCATCAATCGTTTTTGAAAATGCAATTGTATTCGGAACTTTAAAACCAATTTTTCTAGCATTTTCTAAACTCTCAAAATGTGTATTGTATTTTCTTTCTGATGTAACAACTTGATATAACAAACAATCTAACGGACGTTTTGCAACTTCTTTACTGTCTTGTAATTTTAAACTTCCGCTTGCTGTATTTCTTGGATTTCTATATTCATCTTCTCCGTTTGCAACACGTTCTTCATTCATTTTACGAAAACCATCTAACGGCAATACAATTTCTCCACGTATTTCAAAATCCGAGACAAAGTCTCCATTTGGGATTAAAGGAATCGATTTTATAGTTCTAATATTTGCAGTTACATCATCACCTTGAAAACCATCGCCACGAGTTACCGCTTTTATAAATTTTCCGTTTTCATAAGTTAAATTAATTGAAGCCCCATCGTATTTAAGTTCGCAAGTAAATTCAATTGCATCAGTTCCTAATACTTTATGAACTCGTTTTTCCCAATCCAACAAATCTTCTTTAGAATACGAATTATCAAGCGAATACATTCTGTTTTTATGCGCAACTGTTTCAAAATTTTTGGTAATTTCTCCACCAACTCTTTGTGTTGGAGAATTGGCGTCAAAAAACTCAGGATACGCTGTTTCTAATTTTTCTAATTCTTTCAATTTGATGTCAAAATCAAAATCAGAGATGGTTGCATTATCTAACACATAATAGTTATACGTGTACAAATTTAATTCTTCTCGAAGTTGTTGTATTCTTTCTTTAACAGTCATATTTTATATGTAAAAAAAACTTGTTTTAGAGTTTAAAAAAATGTATATTTTATATTCAATCAAAATTGATTTAAATAAATGAAATACGCCATAAAAATACATAAAATTTCTACAGTTAACACACTTCCTGATGCTTGGAATATTACTGATTTTAAAGAGCTTTTAGAAAAATTTGATTTTGCTGATGCAGAAAGTACTGATATCCTTGAACTACAAGAACTTTTGTTTATGGCTATTACAGATTACGAGCCAAATGAAGCAGCGGCAATTATTTTAGATTATAAACTTTCTGAACATTTAAATGAAGGACAAATCGAACAATTATCACATGAAATGTTGTTGGATAAAATTTCTGAAGAATATCCTGAAATAGATTTACACAAAGACTTGTTTTCTATAAATCAATTGTTATACAAAGCTTATAATGGAAAGTTTTTTAATACTGAAGCCACCATCGTAGATTTTGAGATTTTGCCTTTAGCCAAGGCAGAAACAAAAATTACAAAAGAAATTGTATTGAAATGTTTTGCAAAAAATTTAGATAACCATAATGTGATTATTCGTTTGTTTGGAAATCAGTTAAATGCTACAGAAGCATTTGAACAGGCAAATGATGTTATTTGGGAACTGCAAAAAAACGATACAAATTATAGAATGATTACTTCTGATTATTGGATGAGTAAAGAGGATTTTTTAAATGAAGAATTTGAAGCGTCAATTAACTTTTTTGATGAAGAGTAAAATCTATTGTATGTATGATACAATTACTTTTCGTCTGATTGAAGCGGCTTTCTTTTTTATAGCTCTATAAAAAAGCGTCATTGCGAGGTACGAAGCAATCTGTTTCCTTGAATTAAGATTGCCACAGTTTACAAAAAAGTAAACTTCGCAATGACAGCAATAAAAAGACCTGACTACCAGCAGGCAGATATAGCCAAAAACAGGAAACAGCTTCAAAAAAAAAACCAAAACAACTTGTGCTGAATTTATTTCAGTATTGTTTCGGGTTTCTTTGCTTAAATGAATAAGCTGTGGAAATATAAAATTGAGATCCCGCTGAAAAAAGCGGGATTAGTTCAGCTAATTAATTTAATATTCTCTCAAAAAAGAGAAAATATTAAATTAAAGTTTTACTAATAATAAGTAAAACGTCTCACTTTTGCAATGTGTTTTGCTAAACGAATTACTTGATGAGAATATCCGTATTCGTTATCATACCAAACATAAATTACAATGCTATTTCCGTCTGTAATGGTTGCTTTACTATCAAAAATTGATGGAGCAGAACATCCAACGATATCAGATGACACCAATTCATTATCAACAGAATATTTAATTTGCTCTACTAGGCTTCCTTCTAAAGCATATTTTTTCATAATTGCATTTACAGATTCTACTGTTACTTCAGAATGTAATTGCAAACTCAAAATTGCCAATGATCCGTTTGGAACAGGAACACGAATTGCATTAGAGGTTAATTTACCTGCTAATGTTGGCAGTGCTTTTGCAACTGCAGCTCCAGCACCAGTTTCTGTAATGACCATATTTAAAGCTGCTGCTCTACCTCTACGGTATTTACTATGCATATTATCAACCAAATTTTGATCGTTTGTATATGCATGAATCGTTTCCAAATGCCCTTTATTAATTCCGAAGTTATCTTCCAATACTTTTAAAACGGGTGTAATTGCATTGGTTGTACAAGAAGCTGCAGAAAAAATATCTACAACATCCGGATTGTGTTCTAAGTGATTGACACCGTGAACAATATTTGGAACTCCTTTTCCTGGCGCAGTTAATAATACTTTACTTGCTCCTTTTGCTACTAAATGTCTGCTTAATGCTTCTTTATCTCTAAAAGCACCTGTATTATCAATAATTAAAGCATCTTTAATTCCGTAAGCTGTATAATCAATGTCTTCTGGCTGATTTGCAGAAATCATATGTACTGTTGTACCATTGATTATTAATGCATTATTTTCTACATCAACCTCAACAGTTCCTAAGAAATTTCCATGCACAGAATCTATACTTAGCAATGATGCTCTTTTTTCTAAAACAGTTTGGTCTATGTTATCACGAGTTACAACGGCTCTTAATCTAAGCTGAGAACCTTTACCCATTTTGCTCATTAACTCACGAGCTAATAAACGACCAATTCTACCAAAACCATACAAAACAACATCTTTTGGCTTAATACTTTCTGATGCTTTAGCTCCTTGTAATTGTTTTTTCACAAAAGCTAATTTATCTTTACAATCGCTTTCGCTTAATTGACATTCGTATGCTAATTTTCCGATATCTAATTTAGATGAAGGTAATTCTAATTCTTGAATTGCTCTTGCAATATCCAACGCATCAAAAATTGTAATTGGTTTTGCTACAAATTCTTTTGCATAGCTTATTAAATTTAAAACTTCGCTTGTGTGTTTGTCTACTAATTGATTTCTAAATAATACCAATTCGATAGATTTATCATACCATAAATCATTTACAATATTGATAAATTCTACGGTAGCTCTACGAATTTTAACTTGAAATAATACTTGTTCTTCGTAATTTGTTGTTGTTGACATAGTTGTGTTATATCTGTTCGTTTTTCAAATTTGCTGCAAAAATACTTATTTCTATCGATTTCGTAACCATGTTTTAAATAAAAAATCTCGTCTTTGAACAATTCAAAAACGAGATTTTTAAGAGTAATACTCTATTCAATTTATCTAAATCGTATTTGTTCTTTTTCCCCATTAGGATTCATCATTTCAATAAAAATTTTATATCGATTATCTGCTCCCAAATCATCTAATATCTTTACTGTTTCTTCTGCAGTCTTAACATTAGAATTATTTACTTTTATAATGATGTAATTTTTCAAACTATTTTCAGAATTTTCATCTCCAGTTCTGATAATTTTAACTCCATTAGAAATTTTAAATTTTCTTAACTCATCTTTCGAAAGATCTTTTAATTCCCAATTAAATGCGTTGGAAATATATTGCAGAATTCTCTTTCCTAATTTCACGGATTTTGTAATTAATTTTCCCCCTCTATCAACTGTTATATTTACAGATTCACTTGGTCTTTTTGCTCTTAATTGCCCTTTTAAATCAGAAAATTTTGAAATGTTTACTTTCTCAATTTTCCTAATAATATCCCCTTCTTTTAACCCCCCTTTTACGGCTCCACCTTTATCCGTTAAACTACCTATTTTAACACCTTCTTCTGTATATTCTAAATCTATTCCAATTCCTAAAACCGCTTCCTGCACTTTTCCGAATTCTATTAAATCTTCAACTACTTTTTTTGCAATGTTTGATGGCACTGCAAAAGAATAACCAACAAAAGAGCCTGTTTTAGAACTAATTGCGGTATTAATTCCAATTAATTCACCTCGTGTATTTACCAAAGCACCACCACTATTTCCTGGATTAACAGCTGCATCTGTTTGAATAAAGGAATCAACATTTGTATTACCTTGTAAATCTCTTCCTTTTGCACTAACAATTCCTGCTGTAACTGTTGATGTTAAATTATACGGATTTCCAACTGCCAATACCCATTCGCCAATTTTAATTGAATCAGAATTTGCAAACGGGATATAAGCTAATTTTTCGTCCGTTTTAATTTTTAATAATGCAATATCATTTTCTGGATCTGCACCAATTACCGTTGCCTTATATTTTTTTTGATTATTCAGCGTAATTTCTAAATCTGTTGCTCCTTCCACTACATGGTTATTAGTCACAATATATCCATCTTCAGAAATAATAACACCGCTTCCTGTACCTACTTGTTCAAATTTTCTAGCACCTCTACCATTTCCAAAAATAAAATCAAATGAATTTTGTTGAGTTCTTATAGCTGTGTTTTTAACATGAACAACAGCGTGTACCGTTTTTTCTGCTGCATCAGTGAAATCTATTGTCGAATTTATATTTGACAAACTTGCAGTGGTAAATTTAGTTTGCATTGTTTCTACAGTTGGTTCTACCGTTCGTTCAATAACAATAGGTGGTTTTTCTAAAAAAACTTTATAACCAGTTAGGGTTAAAACTCCTCCTAAAACTGCAATACCTAATAATCTAGCTGTTTGTTTCATAATTATATTTTATATATTTTAATGTTTTAAACATATCAAAGATACCTTTTTAACAAAAGCATAAATTCTGTTTAACTTGTTTTTAATAAATTTTTAACCTCTTTTTAACATTATTCTTTCATTATAGAATTTGTTATATTTGCTGTATATGAATATCACTTTTTATAAATACGAAGGAACTGGAAATGATTTTATCATGATTGATAATAGAGATAAATCGTTCCCGAAAAAAAATAGCATTTTAGTCAATAAATTGTGCGATAGGCATTTTGGAATTGGCGCTGACGGATTAATTTTATTAGAAAATCATCCTCAATCTGATTTTAAAATGGTGTATTACAATGCCGATGGAAAAGAAGGAACCATGTGTGGAAATGGAGCAAGATGTATTGTTGCTTTTGCTAATAAATTAGATGTTATTTCAAACAATACTACGTTTAATGCAATTGATGGATTGCACCATGCAACTATAAAAAACAATTTGGTTTCTTTACAAATGATTGATGTACATAAGGTTGAAGTTTATGAAAATTTTGTTTTTGCAAATACTGGCTCACCTCATCATGTTCAACTAGTTAAAAATGTTGAGAATTATGATGTATTTACAAATGGTAGAAAATTAAGAAATGAATATGGAGAAGCAGGAAGCAATATTAATTTTGTGCAACAAATTGATAATACTTCTTTTAAGGTTAGAACTTACGAACGTGGTGTAGAAGATGAAACCTTAGCTTGTGGAACAGGCGTTACCGCTGTTGCTATTGCAATGCACAAAACCAATAAAACCAATTCAAACAATATTAAACTAGCTGTTTTAGGTGGAGAATTAGAAGTTGCTTTTACCATTGAAAACACATGTTACAAAAATGTTTTTTTAAAAGGCCCAGCAACATTTGTATTTAAAGGAATAATTGAAATTTAATGAATACGTTAAAAGGAAAAAACATACAATTAAGGGCGTTAGAACCAGAAGATTTACAGTTTTTGTTTGATACAGAAAATAATGAATCTTTTTGGGAAGTGAGCCATACACAAACTCCGTTTTCTAAATTTTTATTAAAACAATATTTAGAAAATGCGCATTTAGATATTTTTCAAGCAAAGCAATTACGTTTAATTATCCAAGAAAATTTAAGCGAAAAACCTGTAGGCATAATAGATGTTTTCGATTTTAATCCGCAGCACAAAAGAGCCGGAATTGGAATTTTAATTCATAAAGAATATCAAAAAAAAGGTATTGCTTCTGAAGCATTAGAGTTGTTAATTACCTATTGTTTCACACATTTAAACTTGCATCAATTGTATGCAAATATCACCTCAGATAATGAAGACAGTATTTCGCTTTTCTCAAAACATCAGTTCAACCAAATTGGCGTAAAAAAAGAGTGGATTTTTTCTAACAACACTTTTAAAGACGAAGTTTTATATCAACGAATACATGAATAAAAAGAAATTTATAGTATTAATTACAAGTCTTTTATTGATTACTGGCGGCGTTTTAATTTACAATATATATGGCAAAACATACAAGCCAAATGTTATAAAAAATGGGTTTGTTTTTATCAAAACCAATAGTACTTTAGAGGATGTAGAAAACGAATTTAGACCTTTTTTAAAACATGTAAAACCGTTTGTTTGGGTTGCTAAAAGAAAAAGGTATCAAGACGCAATTAAACCTGGTAAATACAAAGTAACAAAAGGATTATCTAACAACGATTTAATTAATTTATTGAGAAGCGGGAAACAAATACCAACTCTTGTTGTATTTAACAATCAGCATTCACTAGAAGATTTAGCTGGCAGAATTTCTGTACAAATTGAAGCAGATTCAATTACTCTTTTAAACGCTATGAAAAATGATGATTTTCTAAATGAACATCTATTTACCGTAAAATCTGCTTTAGGAATGTATGTCCCGAATAGTTATGAGTTTTATTGGAATACAACTGCTGAACAGTTTAGAGATAGACTACTCATTGAATACAATCTTTTTTGGAATGAAAAAAGAGAAAATCAAGCTAAAGAACTAAATTTAAGTAGAACAAAAGTAATTGCACTGGCTTCTATCGTTCAAAAAGAAACTGCCAAAATTTCTGAAAGACCAATTGTTGCTGGCTTGTATTTAAACAGATTAAAACGTGGTTGGTCGTTACAAGCAGATCCAACGATTATTTACGCGTTAAAAGAAAAACATGGTCAAGATTTTATCGTAAAACGAGTTTTAAATAAAGATTTAACAATAAATTCTCTATACAATACCTATACAAACAAAGGGGTTCCACCAACGTTAATTGCAATGCCAGATATTTCATCAATTGATGCTGTTTTGTTTCCAGAAAAACACAAGTATTATTATATGTGTGCAAGTATTGACAATATTGGATATCATGAGTTTGCAAATTCTCTAAAGCAGCATAATAGAAACGCTAGAAAATATCAGCGTTGGATAAGTAAGCAAGGAGTTAATAGATAATTAAATGTTTGAAGAGAAGTTTAAAAATAGCATTAAAATTCCTGCTCCAGCTTTAGAATATAATAGCAAAGGAAATTTTAAATTTCACTTTTTACATTTTTAACTTCCTTTATGGATGATAAAAATTGCTGGTCGTTTATGTAAATCTGGATTTTCGCTTTTCCAGCCATTTATATCTTTCGTTTTAATATATTCTGTTGGTAACGTAATATCAGCGGCAACACATAAATTTGTAGTTGGTGTTAATATTGCTTTTAAATCTGCTAATAATTTTTCGTTTCGATAGGGTGTTTCTATAAAAATTTGAGACTGATTTTTATCTTTAGATAATTTCTCTAGCTCTTTGATTGTTTTTTTTCTTTCCGTTTTATCAATCGGTAAATATCCGTTAAAAGCAAAACTTTGTCCGTTCATTCCAGAACTCATCATTGCCATTAATATTGATGATGGACCAACTAGTGGAACAACTTGAATTCCTTTATCGTGCGCTAATTTTACAATGGTTGCTCCTGGATCTGCAACCGCAGGAACTCCTGCTTCAGATAATAACCCAACAGAAATACCTTCATTACAAACATCTAAATACGAGCGAGTTTGAAGCTCGTCTGCATATTTATCTAACATCATAATTGTTAATGATGGCTGCGATTTTTTTGGTGTAATTTTTTTGATAAATCGTCTTGCCGTTTTTTCATTTTCTACAATAAAATAATCTACTTGTTCAATTACTTTTTTTACAGAAATCGGCATTACTTCTAACGGCTCGTTGTCACCTAAAGTAGTTGGAATTAAATAGAGTTTACCTTTCATTATTTTCAATTTTAGAGGCAATTATATCACAAGCTTCATCAAGCATTTGATATACGTTTTCAAAACCAGAATCTCCACCAAAATATGGATCTGGAATACTTTGATTTGAATTTGGATGCACTTCATTTAAAATAAACTGCACTTTTTGTTTATCGTATGTATTTCTTGCTAAAGCTACTACTTCTTGATAATTTCCTTGATCCATTACATAAATCAAATTGAAATAATCAAAATCATCTACAGTAAACTTTCTACATCGTTGATCAGAAATGTCTATTCCATGTTTTTGAGCAACAGCAATAGATCTATCATCTGGTAAATGGCCAACATGATAACCAGCTGTTCCTGCAGAATCTACACGAGCCTTATCTTTATGTACTTTAGATTGTAAAATACCTTCTGCTAGTGGAGAACGACAAATATTCCCCAGGCAAACCATTAGTATTCTCATTTTAAATGAAGTTTAGAATGTTAACCTCTTGGTTAAGTCGTCTACGTATTTTCTGAATTGCTTATCAGTTTCCGTTAGGTTATCTACTGTTTTACAAGCGTGTAAAACGGTTGCATGATCTCTATGACCAATTTGTGAACCAATACTTGCCAATGATGATTTAGTCATTCTTTTAGCAAAATACATTGCCAATTGACGTGCTTGTACAATATGACGTTTTCTAGTTTTAGATTGTAAGGTTGCAACATCCATATCAAAGTACTTAGAAACTACTTTTTGAATGTAATCTATAGAAACTTCTTTCTTTGTGTTCTTAACAAATTTGTCTACAATTTGTCTAGCTAATTCTAAAGTATATTCTCTTCTGTTAAAAGACGCTTGGGCAATCATAGAAATAATAACACCTTCTAATTCTCTAACATTAGATTTGATGTTCTTAGCAATGTATTCTACAATGTCTTCTGGCATTTCTACACCGTCTCTAAATAATTTATTTTGAAGTATAGAAATTCTAGTTTCGTAATCTGGTGCTTGCAATTCTGCTGATAATCCCCATTTAAAACGAGATAATAAACGTTGTTCGATATCTTGCATATCAACTGGCGCTTTATCTGAAGTTAAAATAACTTGCTTACCGTTTTGATGTAAATGGTTAAATATATGAAAGAACACATCTTGTGTTCCTGTTTTACCAGATAAGAACTGTACATCATCAATTATTAATACATCAATCATTTGATAAAAATGAATAAAATCATTTCTAGTATTTGATTTTACAGAATCTATAAATTGTTGAGTAAATTTTTCCGAAGAAATATATAAAACTGTTTTATCTGGGTATTTATCTTTTATATCAACTCCAATTGCGTGAGCAATGTGAGTTTTACCTAATCCAACTCCACCATAAATTAACAATGGATTAAAAGAAGTTCCGCCTGGTTTATTTGCAACAGCCATTCCAGCTGAACGAACTAACCGATTTGAATCTCCTTCAATAAAATTATTGAAATTATAATTTGGGTTTAATTGAGATTCTATTTTTACCTTTTGCAATCCTGGAATTACAAATGGGTTTCTTAATTCTCTATCTTTAGTTTCTATAGGAACTGTAATTCTTTGAGGTTTTAATGGGTCTCTATTTGAACTTGGTATTTTTACTGTCTGAGGACTATTACTACTATACGTATTTTCCATACGCACATCATAAATTAATTTTGCTTCTTTACCCAACTCTCTAACTAGAGCAACTCGAAGTAATTTAATATAATGCTCTTCTAACCATTCATAAAAGAATTTACTAGGTACCTGAATTGTTAAAGCTTCGCCAGAAATTTTAATTGGTTTGATTGGTTCAAACCAAGTTTTATACGCTTGCGGTTTTATATTGTCTTTAATAAAAGAAAGGCACTCATTCCAAACTGAGTCAGCAGTTTTAGTCATTCTAAATTATGTAGATATTAAATTAAATAATTTGTTCCTCTTTTGGAGTTTCACAGCCATTTTTCAACAGCCTTACAAAAGTGTGAATAAAATTCAGTATAAAAAAATGAAATTGCTATTGATTATTAACTTTTTTTTTCGTACAATGAAATCCATAAAAAAATATTTCTTGCTTACACAATCTACTTCATTTAGAATACGTTACGGAGAAACAGACCAAATGGGCGTTGTTTATCATGGTAACTACGCGCAATTTTTCGAAATCGGAAGGATAGACTGGCTAAGGTCTTTCGGTATTTCCTACAAAAATATGGAAAAAAATAATGTGATGCTTCCTGTTGTATCTTTACAATGCAATTTTAAAAAATCTGCCGAGTTCGACGATGAAATTACGGTAAAAACTACATTAAAAAAAATTCCGACTGTTAAGATTGAATTTGAATACGAAATTTTTAATCAAAAAGATGAACTTTTAACAACTGGGCATACAATGTTAGCTTTTATCAATATGAAAACCAATAAACCAATGCGTTGTCCAGATTACATTTTAAAAAAATTAATCTAGCTTTTTAATTTCTACTTTATATAAATTGGTGAAAATTTCAAAAATTGAATCTGCTTCTTTTTTACGGATAGAAATAATATATTGACAATCTAATTCTAAAGTTTGAGAAACAATCGTTAGTTGTTTTTCTTTTATAATTCGCATCACTTTATTCATTAAATCATAACCAAAAGACAATTGAAATTGAATATAAATTGTTTTCTTAACAATTTTTGAAGCTTCTATTGCTAATTGGGCTGAACTTCTATATGCATTAATCAATCCACCAACGCCTAATTTTGTTCCTCCAAAATATCGCACAGAAACAATTAATATGTTGGTGACATCAAAAGCCTGAATTTGTCCATAAATTGGCATTCCAGCAGAATTATTAGGTTCCCCATCATCATTTACTCTGTAAGAAATCGTTTCAACTCCTAATTGCCAAGCATAACAAAAATGACGTGCAGAATGATGTTTTTTCTTTAAACTATCAATCGCTTCTTTTACATTATCTTCATTTAAAACTGGAAAAGCATAGCCAAAAAATTTACTGTTTCTGTCTTTAAATAGTGTTTCCTCTGAGGGCTCTTCTATGGTTTTATATGCATCTGTTGTTTCATCCATTACACCAATGCTACTAATAAAATACTAATTACAGCCAAACCAAGACCAATCCAATTTTTTTTGATCAGTTTTTCCTTGAAAAAAACCAACGCGAAAACCGTAGTAAAAATTACAATAGATACATTATTAATTGTAAAAAGTGTAGAGCTTTCCATTCCTCCTGTCTGCAATGCCTTAATCAAAAATTCCATAGAATAATAATTTGGAATTCCTAAAGCAATTCCCCCTAAAATATTTTTAAAATGAAAATGAAATTTGCCATTTATCATCTGAGTAACAACTACAAAAAAACCTAAAACAAAGGCGCAACCAAAAATAGTTGCCAAAAACATTGGAACAGCTTCATCTGAAACGGATTTACTTTCTACGTATTTCAGCCCCGCATCTATAAATCCAGACCCAACAAATAACAATAATGGAAATATTAGATTTTTAAATTTTACAGGAGCTGTATCGCTCTTTGCAGACGATAAATAAACCGCAATTAAAGCCATTAAGATCCCGGCAATTTTAAAAAAACTAACACTTTCATTATAAATAAAGATTCCAAAAACAACGGGAATAACTACAGACATTTTTCCTGCAACAGAAGCAACCGTTAGCCCATTTTTCTGAGCAGTAATCCCCATTACATTAAATACGGAAATAAACAAAAAGCCCAAACAAAATGCTCCTAAAAACCATGGCTGTTTAGGAATTTCGACTACTGACAACGAACTCGTTGATGTTGCTAAACCAAATGACAACGCTATTACATAATTTATTACAATAGCCTGTAAAGTGTTAATTTTAAAAACATCAAAAAGTTTAAAAATAACAAACAACAAACTAGAGATTAAGATACTTAAAACTAAATAGATCACAGGTTAAACTCTTTTTTGGTTAATACATCTACAATATCTTCTTTACCTGGAATTAAATTCCAAGTTTGTATTCCTAAATTTTCTGCCGCTTTGGTATTTTCTTTAGTGTCATCAACAAAAAAAGTTTCTGCTGCTTTTAAATTATTTTCTTGCAACACAAAGTCATAAATAGCTGAATTTGGTTTTCTTAACCTAATTTCGTATGATAAATAAAATTGCTCAAAACAACTTTTAAACTCTTCATACAAATCAATTCCCCACTCCTTTTGAATCCATTTGATATGCATTTCATTGGTATTACTCAACAAAAACAATCGATACTTTTTACTTACAACAAGTTCTTTTAAAAACTGCAAACGGTGGGTTGGAAAATCTAACAAAATGGCATTCCAAGCAAAGACCAAGTCTTCTTTAGTTATATCAAATTTTTCATGAAAAAAGAGCACAAAATTATCAGTAGAGAGTTCTCCTTTTTCATATTGATGTGCAACAGCCATCATCTCTTCTGTAATTTGATCAATCCCTAATTTAGCCAACTCCTTAAAAGTTGCTTCTTTATTCAAATTGATAAAAATATCGCCAAAATCAAATACAATGTTCTTAATCATTAGTCAATATTTTTAAAACATCTCCTTTTAAATTTAATTCTGAAATTAATTTACCAGAAATAACTGGAGCTTTTATTCCTTTTTTGAATTCATTTTCACCAATAAAAATTCTCGCTTCATCCCATAAATTAGCATCAATAAATGTTTGCAATGTTTGTACTCCGCCTTCAATAATTACAGACTGAATTTTATGTTTATACAACACATCACAAATTTGTTTTGCTACCTTTTTAGAGAAATCAATTTCTTTAAAAATTATATCTTCTCTTTCTTCTTTTCTCTTGTTTCTTGTTTCAGTCAAAAAAATCGTTTGCGTACTTTCATCAAAAACGTTTGCATTTTTTGGAATTCTTAAATTCTTATCCAACACAATTCTAACAGGGTTATTTCCACTCCAATTTCTCACATTTAATTTCGGATTATCAGCAATTACCGTATTTGTCCCAACTAAAATTGCATGTTCTTCACTTCGCCACTTATGCACTAATTGCTGAGAATATACATTTGAAATCCAAATCGGTTTTTTATACTGAATTTGATTCAGTTTCTCTTTATCAGTTCCTGAAATAAGTTCCGGATAAACAGGAGCAACAAATCCATTATTGGTTTCTGCCCATTTTAAAATAATAAACGGACGTTTTTTATTATGAACCGTAAAAAAACGTTTATGATGTGCTAAACATTCATGTTCTAAAACCCCAACTACAACATTAATTCCTGCCTTCCTTAACCGTTCAATTCCTTTTCCAGCAACTAAATTATTAGAATCTACACAACCAATTACCACGTTTTTAAATTGATGCTTTACAATTAAATCTGCACATGGCGGTGTTTTTCCAAAATGAGAACAAGGCTCTAACGTTACATAAATAGTTGCTAATTTTAATTGTGATGTATCTTCAATAGCATTTATTGCATTTACCTCTGCATGATTCCCACCATAATCAGAAGTGAATCCTTCGCTAATAATTACATCATTCAATACAACAACTGCTCCAACAGACGGATTTGGACGTGAAATTCCAATTCCGTTTTTGGCAATCTGCAAACAGCGTTGCATGTATTTTTCGTGCTGAGAAATGTGCATTATTTTAATTAAAAATGATAACTTGCTCCTGCAAAAATAGTGTATTAAAGTGAGAACAAAACAACCTGTAATTAGAGAAATTAAACCCGAAGACAATCAACAGATTGCAAAAGTAATTAGAGATGTTTTAATTGAGTTTGGTGTTCCAAAAGTTGGTACAGCATATGAAGACAAAGCACTTAAAGATATGTTTGAAACTTACAATAAACCAACTTCTGCATATTATGTTATTGATCTTGACGGAAAAATTATTGGTGGAGCTGGTATTGCTCAGCTAGACAATTATGACGGAAATATTTGTGAATTTCAGAAGATGTACTTTTTATCAGAAGCTAGAGGGTTGGGTTTAGGTAGTAAAATGATTACCTATTGTTTGCTAAAAGCAAAAGAATTTAAGTTCGAAAAATGTTATTTAGAAACCATGCCTTATATGGATTCTGCAAAAGCTTTGTACAAAAAAAACGGATTTACCTCTCTTGATAAACCTGTTGGTGATACAGGACATTATTCTTGTAATGTTTGGATGATTAAAGATTTATAAAATGTTTTTAAAAGAATTCAGAAACCATTTCAATAATCAACTTTCAACTATTTTCCCTCAAACGGAAATTGATTCTTTTTTCTTTTTATTGATAGAAAAAGAACTCGATCTACAGAGAATAGATCTTGTCTTAAATCATCAATTACACATCTCAGAAGAGAAATTTAACTATTTATACAATTCATTATCCAGATTAAAATCACAAGAACCAATACAATATATTTTAGGCGAAACAGAATTTTATGGATTGCCTTTAAAAGTCACAAAAGACACATTAATTCCTAGACCAGAAACTGAGGAGTTAGTAGATTGGATACTAAATGAGACTCAAGAAAAAAGAGAGAAGAAAAAGGACAAAATATTATCAATTTTAGAAATCGGAACAGGAACAGGATGCATTCCTATTGCATTGGCTAAAAACTTTCCGAAAGCAATAATTACTGCAACTGATATTTCATCCGAAGCACTAAAAATTGCAACTCATAATGCAAAATTAAATACTGTAGAAATCAATTTTATTGAACAAGATATTTTAATAGCAAAAAATTTATCTCAACAATTCGATATTATTGTTTCAAACCCACCGTACGTTCGAGAGTTAGAAAAATCAGAAATACAACCAAACGTGTTAGAAAACGAACCTCATTTAGCGTTGTTTGTTGATAACAATAATCCTTTAATATTCTATTCTAAAATAGCCGACTTGGCAAAAAAGCATTTAAGTGAAAAAGGGGTGTTGTATTTTGAAATCAATCAATATCTAGGAAAAGAAACTGTTAAAATGCTTTCTGAAAAAGGTTTTATAACGGAGTTAAAGAAAGATCTTTTCGGAAATGATAGAATGACCAAATCAACTTTACAATCATGAGAAAATTACTACAATTCCTTTTTTTAGGTTCTTTTATTTTTAATGCATCAGCACAACAAATTAAAAACACCTCACTTTCTAAAACTGCTTTGATAAAAGCAGCGAAAGAAATAATGACATCTACTGGAACTTGCGCCCTAATTACTCAAGATAAAAATGGTGTTTCTAGAGTGAGAACCATGGATCCATTTGCACCAGAAAAAGACTTAACCGTTTGGTTTGGCACGAATCCAAAAAGCAGAAAAGTAGCTCAGATTAAAAACAATAACAACGTAACCATTTACTACAGAGACAAAGATGACTCTGGGTATGTAATACTTCACGGAAAAGCAGAAATTATCAAAAATCAAACTTTAAAAAATAAGTACTGGAAAGACACTTGGAGTTCTTTTTACCCAAATAAAAAAGAAAGCTATTTATTAATTAAAGTGACTCCTATTTGGATGGAAATTGTAAGTCCACCAAGAAATATTATTGGAAGTTCAGAAACTTGGGAACCACCAATGCTTATCTTAAAGCAATAACACATAATTCAGGCTTAAAAAAACTAAAGGCATCATAAACACAACTTTCCTTTGCTTAAATCTCTCTCGAAACTTCTTAAATTTCAATCAAACACCGCAACAATAATTTCAGTATTTTTGCCGTATGGTAAAAGAACTACAACTGCGCATTCAATTAAAAGAAGATGAAATAACTGATATTCTGCTAAAAAAGGCAGCACATCATTTAAGCATTAAACCTTCTACTATTTCTGGTATAAAAGTATTGCGTAAATCTATTGATGCTCGTAAACAGCAAATTTACTTTAACTACAAAGTTGCTATTTACATCCATGAACCTTTACCAGAAACATCAGCATATCAATTCGAATACAAAGATGTTTCTAGTGCAAAAGAAATTCATATTATTGGTTTTGGTCCTGCAGGAATGTATGCTGCCTTGCGTTGTATAGAATTAGGTTTTAAACCAATTGTGTTAGAACGAGGTAAAAATGTACAAGACCGTCGTAGAGATTTAAAAGCCATCAACCAAGATCATTTTGTACATGAAGATTCTAACTATTGTTTTGGAGAAGGTGGCGCAGGAACGTATTCTGATGGAAAATTATATACACGTAGTTTAAAACGTGGAGATGTTCGCAGAATCTTCGAAAACTTAGTTTTTCATGGCGCTACAGATGAGATTTTAATAGATGCACATCCTCATATTGGCACGAACAAATTACCTAAAATCATTCAGAACATTCGGCAGACTATTTTAAATCACGGCGGAGAAATCCACTTTGGAAGCAGGGTCATCGATTTTGTTATTAGAAACAACAAATTACAAGCCATTCAGTTACAAAACGGCACAGAAATGACGGTGAATTCTGTAATTCTAGCAACGGGTCATTCTGCAAGAGATATTTACGAATTATTACATAAAAAAGAAATTGCATTGAAAGCAAAATCTTTTGCAATGGGAGTTCGCGTAGAACACCCGCAACACATCATAGATTCTATACAATACCACTGTTCTGACAAACGAGATGAATTACTACCTGCAGCAGCCTATAGTTTAGTGCAACAAGTAAATGAAAGAGGCGTATATTCTTTCTGTATGTGTCCTGGCGGATTTATTGTTCCTGCTGCAACCGCAAACGGAGAAGTTGTTGTAAACGGAATGTCGCCAAGTAGACGTAATAATTTATATGCAAATTCAGGAATTGTTGTTGAATTAGATATTGAAAAAGATTTTGCTAAATATGAAAAGTTTGGCCCTTTAAAAGGACTAGAGTTCCAGAAAGACTTAGAACGTTTGGCCTTTACTGCCGGAGGAAGAAGTCAAGTTGCTCCTGCACAACGTTTGACAGATTTTGTAGAAGGGAATTTATCTATGGATTTAAACTTAACATCCTATCAACCAGGATTAAAATCGGCTCCTTTACACTCTTTATTACCAAAAATTATTGGAGGACGATTACGCAAAGGCTTTGAATCATTCGGACAAAAAATGCATGGCTATTACACATCTGAAGCAAATATTGTTGGTGTAGAGTCTAGAACTTCATCACCCGTAAATATTCCAAGAAAAGACACTTTAGAACACCCAGAAATTGAAGGATTATTTCCTTGTGGAGAAGGCGGCGGTTATGCAGGCGGAATTGTATCTGCAGCAATGGATGGAGAACGTTGTGCTGAAGCAGCAATCGCAAATTTTTAAGCTATTAATTTTTCGTTAAAACTGCACTTTATCTTCTTTCTCAAATATGTAAAAGCGTATATTCGCAGCTCGAAAACGGAATTTCAGGCAACTAATGAGCAACAAGGAAAAAAAAAGAAAAAAATCTAGAAGTGAATTATTACATCAGTATTATTCATATACTGGGTTCTACAAATTTATTGGTATCAGCATACGTAAAGCTATTATTCCAATAGCATTGGTGGTTGTTGGATTGATTTTATTTAACAAATATGTGTACAATATTAACGATGGCTTGCAACACATGACTGAAACTTTTTCTTTAATTGGAGTTTTATCAGTTTTCTTTTTATCAGAATCTGTTTTAGGATTAATTCCGCCAGAGATTTTTATCGCTTGGTCTAAAAAAACGGATGATCCAATACTTATACTTGCTATTCTAGCTACTTTATCTTATTTAGGTGGAATTATTTCATTTTTTATTGGAAAAGCAGCATTAAAAATTGAAAGCATTAAAAACTTCTTAGAAGTCAAAATGGCAAAACAATTAAAAAACACTAGTAAATGGGGAGGGTTTTTAATTGTAGTTGGAGCTTTATTACCGATTCCATTTTCAATAACGTGTATGGCTGGCGGATTGATAAAATATCCATTAAAAGGTGTTTTACTTTTTGGATTATTCCGTTTTGCTCGTTTTGCGGTGTATGCTTTGGCCATTTTTCATATACTAGATTAGAGACATTCTCTAATAATTATTTTACTAAAAACTAAATACCTAGTACTAATAACTTATTTTTGTTCTATGGGATTAACAAACAACGATATTTTTAAAAAACTACGTGTAGCTCACAAATTTCGAGATACAGATATTATAGACATTTGTAAATTGGTAGGTTTCAAGGTTTCTAAAGGCGAATTAGGTGCTTTTTTTAGAAATGAAGAACATCCAAAATACATGGAATGTGGCGATCAAATTTTACGTAATTTTTTAAACGGATTAATCATTCATTTGCGTGGGCCAATGCCTGCAAAAGAAGAAAAACCTCAACCAAAAATCTCACCAAATGACAACAATTAACGGTTTAAAAAGTAGTCTTTTTGCACTTATTTTAGTGATACTAGTTTCTTGTAACCAAGAACCAAAAGTTTCTGTCGATTCTTTTACAGTAAGTGGAAACATAAAGGGGTTAGATACTAAATATATGTCTAGAAGTGTTTATGATAGCTCAGGAAAAAGAACTACAGATTCTATTTTTGTAAAAAACGGAACCTTTACCTACTCTTCAAAAATTAACGAAGCAGAACATATTATTTTTTGGCCAAATGTAGAGCGTACTATTAAAAGATCTGGAAGAGGTTATTATCCTACAAAATCTTCTCAATTTGCTTTTATAGCAAAACCTGGAGATAACATTGTGTTTAACGGAGACGTTACAGATTTTATAAATGCATATCCATCAGGAACAAAAGGAAATGACGATTTAGCTGAAATCAATAGTAAAATATTCCCTTTAATGAATGCTTCTGTAAACTATTTATTAAAGAAAAATAAATTAGAAGAAGGAGATTCTAGAATTCAAATTATTACAGATTCTATTACACAGTTAGACAACAAAGTTATACAATTAAAAAGCCAATTTGTAAAAAACAATCTAACTTCAGAGGCAGCAGTTTGGTATTTATCTGAAATGATGGTTAGAAGACAAATTTCTAATGAAGATGCTGTTGCAACGTTTAATAATTTTGATAAAAAATTAGAAAACTTCACCTATTACAAAGAGCTTAAATCAAGAGTAAAAGGAATAGAATCTACTTTAATTGGTAAAACTGTACCTGACTTTACAAGTAACAAAACATTGGACGGAAAAAATTTTACGTTTAGTTCTTTACGAGGTAAATATGTTTTGGTTGATTTCTGGGGGATTTGGTGTGGACCCTGTGTAGAAGAAATGCCAACCGTAAAAGAATACAGTAAAAAATATGCTGATAAGTTAACCATTTTAGGAATTAACAGTGGAGACACAAAAGAGAAAATTAAAAATTTTGTAGAGAAAAACGATTATTCTTGGCAACAAGTACTCTCTGGAAAAGACACAGACAACTTGGTTTTAAGATTTAATGTAGCTGGTTTTCCAACTAAGTTTATTATTGATCCAGAAGGAAAAATTCTATATCGCTTTTTAGGAAACTCTGAAGAGTCTTTTGCAAAATTAGACGAGTTACTAAAATAATAGAAGTTCAAAAAACATAAAGAAATAAGCTATCAACTCCATTGATAGCTTATTTCTTTATTCCTAAAGGAGCATAAATTCGAACTGCGTTTTTCAATATTTCTTCCTTATTCAACGTCATTTTTTTAAGTTGTTGCGTTGCAAATAACTTCATTTCTGTTGTGTAATACTTGCTATTGGGCTTTTCTGAAGCTCCGAATGTATTTACACTTTCTATCTCTACTCCATTTTCTCCAAATCGCACCAATTCAATATATGATTCTCCTGCAAAAGCTTTGTAGGTCACGTCTGTATGCTCTTTACTGTATATCGCCGCCAATACATCTGGCATTCCTGCCATTGGTAAATTTACATCGCCTCTAATTAAACGCTGTACTTTTTTTAACGGCACTTTCAACGAACCATATTTTTTTAGCAATTCTTTTTTTGCTTTTCTAATTCCCGCAATACAATCTTCTTCCGTTACAGTTCCGTAACGCACATTTCTGCCAGATTCAGTTCTAATTCTATCCATTTCTAGCCACGAAATAATAAACAGTGCTGCCGTTGTATTTTCTAAATCAGATTTTCTGTTCCAATTGGTTAATTGCCTGATAGCATCTGAAATATCTGGATATTTCTCAGCCTCTAAATGCATCAATATTTCTAAATTCATAGCTTTTGGAGTCATCATTTTAGATGGATATTGATTGTCGTATTTAATACGTTTAAAATCATTATAAGACAACCGATCATATTGAGAAATCAATTCTAAAAAACGAGAACTTCTGTTGTTTTCTAATCCTTTAGGTTGATAACCCATCACTTTATTTAAACTCGTTTCTTTAAAATTAGATACCGAATCTGTTGCAGAATATGGTGTATTATTAGTGTTAAAAAGCCAACCTTCTTTTGGATTTAATACTTGTGGTAAACTATCAACCGGAATGGTTTCTGTGCCCCACAAAGTTTCAGAAGTATTTCCTGGTAAAATTCCACTCCAATCGTATTTCGGGTTCCGATACGGAAAACCTCCATTACTTAAAAAGTAGATATTATCTTCTTTGTCTGCATACACAAAATTTAGGGTAGAAATTCCGCGTATTTCTATAGCTTTTTTAAACTCCGAAAAGTTGTTGGCTTTGTTCATTTCATACCATTGTTCAGCCATTTTTATAGAACGACCAACAACAAAATTCCATGCAAAAACCCCTTGTTCTGTTTTAAAAGTTGGACCGTATTTACTTTCATAAATAGTTTTACTAATTGGGAATTTTATAGGACCCGCTAATTTAAACCAAGAGGTATATATATTTTCTTTTAACTCTAACCATTTTCCATCAAATTGATATTGATTATCATTTTGCGGATTCATTTCTAATTGATATACATCAGAAAAATCTGCATGATTTACAGTATGTGCCCAAGCCAAATTTTTATTTGCTCCATGAAAAATACAAATTCCGCCAGCAAATGTTCCCCCTAAAATATTCATACCTTCTTCAGAAATTAAATGCGCTTCGTACCAAGAATACCAACCTTCTAATGGTTGATGTGAATTGATTGCTAAATACGTTTTATTATCTGTAGTTTTTCGTTTAGAAATTGCAATTCCGTTTGAACCTTTTGGTACATCAGAATTTAAATCTTTTAAAATAGTTCCGTTTAAAATTTTAGCTAAATCTTGTCCAGCATGAGAAACTTCTAAATTCCCTAATAAATACCCAACAATAACATCTTGTCCGGTAAGTGGAAATAAATCGTCTAGCATTACTTCTTCTGGATGCAATGTTGCATAGGCATTTACACCAGCAACAAAACTCTCTAAATAGGTTTTAAATTTTCCTGTAACATCCTGCTCATATTTCGCTTTTACAATTTCTTGTAACCCCATAAATTTGATTCCAAAATCTGCAACCAAACCCTCTTTTCCTTTTATTTCTCCTAACATTCCTTTACAAGCAGCCATCAATTCTTGCAGCGTTATAAACTGATCTTCGCATTGTGCCCAAGCCAAACCATAGGCAACTTCTGCATCTGTTTTTGCAAAAATATGCGGAACGCCATACATATCTCTTGCAATTTTAATATTCTGTAAGGCTATAGATTCTGTTTTAGAAGTACAACTTGCTAAAATTAATAGAAAAAAGAAGAATACAATTCTCATAAAAACAGTTTTTGTAAATATAAGAAGTTTGAAATAGTTAAGTTTAATTTTACAATAATTTTTCGGTAACTCGGCTACATGTACTGAACTCTTTTCAGTAGCTCCTGATATAAAACACTTGTGCTAAACTTAACTCCAGTATTAAAACGTTCTATATTATTAAAGTTAGCAAAACTTCAAGTATTTCTTTTAGAAAATCTTCTTTCCATAAAATCCTAGAAACTCGTACATTTGCCAAATGCGTATAGATATTATTACAGTGTCTCCAGAATTGATACAAAGTCCGTTTGACTATTCTATCATTAAAAGAGCAAGAGATAAAGGCTTGGTAAATGTTCATTTTCATAATTTACGTGAGTATGGTTTGGGCAATTACAAACAAATAGACGATACGCAATTTGGTGGTGGCGCAGGAATGGTGTTGATGTTAGAACCTATTGATACGTGTATATCTAAATTGAAGTCTGAGCGAACTTATGATGAAATTATTTACATGACGCCAGATGCTAAAACGCTAAATCAGCAAACTGCAAACACACTTTCTTTACAAGAAAATATCATCATTTTAACCGGACATTACAAAGGAGTTGATCAACGCGTACGTGATTTATTTATCACCAAAGAAATTTCTATTGGCGATTATGTATTAAGTGGTGGTGAATTGGCTGCCGCAGTGTTGTGTGATGCCATTATTCGGTTAATTCCTGGTGCTATTGGTGATGAACAATCAGCTTTAACGGATTCGTTTCAAGACAATTTATTATCTCCACCCGTATATACGCGTCCGTCAGAATACAAAGGATTAAAAGTTCCGGAAGTTTTATTATCTGGGAATTTTCAGAAAATTGATACTTGGCGTTCAGAAAAAGCCTATGAAAGAACACAACAAATTAGACCAGATTTACTCGATGAATCCTCATAGAGGACTTTTAAGTAACTCTCTGAATCTTGAAAAAATATAGAAAAGAATTAAATCTTACTTTTTGATAATTTAGGAGATAATTTATCACATTTAAACATTAAAAATGCACTATTTATAGATTCAGATACTTTGTTTTGAGAATGCTGATAAAAGAGGATAAATTCTGGCTGAATTAAATGGTTATTTTAAAAACATTAGAGAATTACAACCAATTATTATTATATTAAATGGAAAAAAAGTTCGTAAATTTTGAGTTTTCTATTTCACTAATTACAAGCATAAAAAATAATATGCTAAAAATATTTTTTTTCTAAAATATTCACTAAATTTGCAACCTCAAAATTAACCTCTGACGAAAAAATCGTGAAAGTTGGTTCTTGAAAAATCATAAATAAAATAAAAATGGAATCTTTAATAAAATTTGTACAAGACGAGTTTGTAATAAAAAAAGAATTCCCAGAATTTTCTGCAGGTGATACTCTTACAGTATATTACGAAATTAGAGAAGGGGAAAAAGTTAGAACTCAGTTTTTTAGAGGAGTTGTAATTCAACGTAAAGGAACTGGATTATCTGAAACTTTTACAATCAGAAAAATGTCTGGAACTGTTGGTGTTGAGCGTATTTTTCCTGTGAATTTACCATCAATCCAAAAAATTGAAGTTAACAAAAGAGGACAAGTTAGAAGAGCTCGTATCTTTTACTTTAGAGGTCTTACAGGTAAAAAAGCAAGAATTACTGAAAAAAGAAGATAATTCTCTTTTACCAAAACCATATAAAAAAAGCGTTGTGATTTTCACAACGCTTTTTTTAATGAACAAATGTTAATAAAGTATGTTCATATCATGTTGACTACTAATTAGTTAAAAAAATTGTTTTTTTAAAATGGTGTTCTATATTTGAAATGTAGAAACGAAGTAATAATATAATTATTCACAAGACTAAGTATATTGTTATATCGAGAATACATAAAGTAACGTTCTTTATCATCGTTTTTCATAAACAAAGTAAAAGTGATTTACAGCAATGATAATTCATTTTTAGAACTCGAGGAAAGTGATCTGTAAAAAGAGGACTAACGAAAGTTCAGAATCAAAGCGCAAGCAAAAATTTCTTTAAACTTGAAAAACACATCGAGTTGTCATTATTGGTAATATCTATACAGAATGTGTAAATGGAACTAGACAATTCAACAACTGAAATAAAAGAAGTTAATTTTTTATTGAGGTATAGTTGTTCACTTGTTGAGTAACTACTTGTAAAACGTTGTAGGAATACGACAAGATTAACAGACAGTATTTCAAAGAAGCCATATCATAACAAGCAATTGTTAGATATGGCTTTTGTTTTTAATAACAAATTCTATTTTCAAGAGCTGTTTTTTATTGAATTCTTATTTAAGATATCACATTATTAATTATTTGATAGAATTTTTCTCATCATTAATCACTAAATTTGTAACACTTAATTCAATCTAAAAACTGAATTAAATCGTAACAAAAAACAATCATCAAAAATATAAGCAATGACAAAAAATGCTACAATTATTTATACTAAAACCGATGAAGCTCCAGCTTTAGCAACATATTCTTTTTTACCAATTGTGCAAGCATTTACGGCTGCATCAGGAATAGAAATTGCAATTAAAGACATCTCTTTAGCGGCAAGAATATTAGCAAATTTCTCAGAGTATTTAACCGAAGATCAAAAAGTAAATGATGCATTGGCAGAATTAGGAGATTTGGCAAAAACACCAGAAGCAAACATTATAAAATTACCAAATATTAGTGCTTCTGTTCCACAGTTAAAAGCAGCAATAATAGAATTACAAGAGAATGGATTTGCTATTCCAAATTATCCGGATGAAGAAATTACTGAAGAAGATAAAAAAGTGGCGGCTTGTTATAATAAAGTAAAAGGATCAGCAGTAAATCCTGTTTTGCGTGAAGGAAATTCTGACCGAAGAGCTCCAAAAGCAGTAAAAAATTACGCAAAAAAAAACCCACATTCTATGGGCGCTTGGAGTTCACATTCTAAAACTCATGTAGCTACAATGACCGAAGGAGATTTTTTTCATAATGAAAAATCTGTTACAGTAACAAATGCTACAGATGTAAAAATAGAACATGTAAACAAAAATGGAAAAACGACAATTTTAAAAGCCTCGACTCCATTATTAGCGGGTGAGATTATTGATGCTACTGTAATGAGTAAAAAAGCATTAATTGCCTTTTTAGATGAACAAGTTGAAGATGCTTTAGATAAAAACGTATTGTTTTCTTTACATATGAAAGCAACCATGATGAAAGTAAGTGACCCAATTATTTTTGGTCATGCAGTACGTGTCTATTTTAAAGATTTATTTGAAAAACATGGGAAAACATTTAAAAAAATTGGTGTTGATGTTAACAATGGTTTTGGAAATCTTCTTGGAAAGTTAAGTGAATTACCAAAAGATAAACGTACTGAAATTAGAGAAGATATTAGATTTGCTCTAGATCATAGAACAGAATTAGCAATGGTTGATAGTGATAAAGGAATTACCAACTTACACGTGCCAAGTGATGTTATTGTAGACGCTTCAATGCCTGCAATGATTAGAGCTTCTGGGAAAATGTGGAACAGTGAAGGAAAACTACAAGATACAAAAGCGGTTATTCCTGATAGTTCTTATGCGGGAATCTACCAAGCAACTATAGATTTTTGCAAAAAAAACGGAGCATTTGATCCAAGAACAATGGGAACAGTTCCTAATGTTGGTTTAATGGCACAAAAAGCTGAAGAATATGGATCTCATGACAAAACATTTGAAATTCAATCTGATGGAAAAGTTCAAGTTATAGATGCTAATGGAAAGATTTTAATAGAACACAACGTTGAAACTGGAGATATTTGGAGAATGTGTCAAGCTAAAGATTTACCTATTCAAGATTGGATTAAACTAGCGGTAAACAGAGCAAAAGCAACTAATATACCAACTGTTTTTTGGTTAGATAAAAACAGAGCGCATGATGCGGAAATCATTAAAAAGATAAATAAATATTTACCAAATTACGAAATTACTGATTTAGACATTCAAATTTTATCTCCAGTTGAAGCAACAAAATTCACCTTACAAAGAGTAAAAGACGGAAAAGATACTATTTCTGTTTCTGGAAATGTTTTGCGTGATTATTTAACAGATTTATTTCCGATTTTAGAATTAGGAACTTCTGCAAAAATGTTATCAATAGTTCCTTTAATGAATGGCGGTGGATTGTTTGAAACTGGCGCTGGAGGTTCTGCTCCAAAACATATACAACAGTTTTTAAAAGAAGGCCATTTACGTTGGGATTCTTTAGGTGAATTTCTAGCATTAACCGTTTCTTTAGAGCACTTAGGACAAACCAATAATAATGAAGAAGCGTTGGTTTTAGCAGAAACTTTAGATAGTGCTACTGATACGTTTTTAGATAATAAAAAATCTCCTTCTCGTAAAGTTGGTGAATTAGACAATAGAGGTTCACATTTTTATTTAGCAACGTATTGGGCTGAATCCTTGGCTAATCAAAATAAAAATAGCGTACTTAAAAATCGATTTACTTCGATTGCTAAAGAACTAAAAGAAAATGAAAATAAGATTATTAACGAACTAAATGCTGCTCAAAATCACATAATAGACATTAATGGTTACTATTATCCGAATGAAGAATTAACTTCTAAAGAAATGAGACCAAGTGCAACTTTGAATTTAATTTTAAAAAGATTTTAAAAAAATAAATATATTATTTAAAGGCGATGTAATTTTTACATCGCCTTTTTTAGTTATTTTTGATTTATGAGTTTTACCAAAACCACAGAACAAGATTCTAAGTATAATCACTTAGAAAAAATGAGTGCTTCAGCCTTGATACATAACATCAATAATGAAGATAAAACAGTTGCTTTTGCAGTAGAAAAAGTAATCCCAGAAATAACTGCTTTAACAAAAATAATTGTAGAAAAACTTAAAAATGGTGGAAGGTTGTTTTATTTAGGCGCAGGAACAAGTGGACGATTAGGTATTTTAGATGCTTCTGAATGTCCGCCAACTTTTGGTGTTCCGCATGAATTGGTTGTTGGTTTAATTGCTGGTGGAGATTCTGCTATCAGAAAAGCCGTTGAGTTTGCAGAAGATTCTACAACACAAGGTTGGATTGATTTACAACAAGATAATGTATCAGAAAAAGATATAGTTATTGGAATTGCAGCTTCTGGAACTACCCCTTATGTAATTGCAGCATTAAAAGCCTGTAATGAACAAAATATTATTACTGGTTGTATTACTTGTAATAAAAATAGTCCGCTATCAAAAGTTTCAAAATTCCCAATTGAAGTTGTTGTTGGACCAGAATTTGTAACTGGGAGTTCTAGAATGAAGGCTGGAACTGCGCAAAAAATGGTATTGAATATGTTAACCACATCAACAATGATTTTGCTTGGAAAAGTAAAAGGAAATAAAATGGTTGATATGCAATTATCTAATGACAAATTAGTCAACAGAGGAATTAATATGTTAGCAAATGAGCTAAATATTGACAAAGAAATTGCAGCCAAATTATTAGAGAAATACAAGAATGTTAAAAACGCTATTTTAAACTATAACAATGAGCATTAATACAGATTTAATAAGCAAAGGATTCAAACAATTATTGGTGTTAATTTTGCTTTTAATTGTTTCTCCAATTACGTTGAATATTGCTTTTAAAGCCATAAATAAAATGGAAGTTTCTATGTGGTTAGCATACTTGATTTTAGCCATTGCAATACTATTATCAATTATCACAATTGTATTGGCGTTTAAAACAGTTAAAACCTTTTTAGATGGATTGTTTAACAAGTAATAATTGAGCTCTAAAAGAAACATATATAAATTATTTAATTGGGAATATTGGCCAACTTCTATGTTCTATATTCCGAATATTCCTTTTGCTTTTTACCATGCATTAAAAGCAAAAAATTTGGTTTTTTATACAGCCGTAAACCCAATGATAGAAAACTCTGGAATTGGCACCGAATCTAAGTACAAAACCATGCAATTAATTCCTAGTGAATATTTACCTATAACTGTTTTCCATAAAGCAAATTCTAGTATTAGTGAGACTTTAAATAAAATTACAAAACAAAACATTACGTATCCTTTAATTGCAAAACCAGATATTGGTTTTAGGGGTTTATTGGTAAAAAAAATTGCATCAGAAAATGAATTAAAAAGGTATCTTGAAAAATATCCAATCGATATTTTAGTTCAAGAGTTTTTGACCGAAAAAGAAGAGTGTGGAATTTTTTATCTTCGATTTCCAGACAATCAATCTGGCAAAATTACCTCTATTACCCTTAAAAAATTTTTACATATTGTTGGTGATGGAGAACACACTATTAGAGAACTTATTTCATTAGACAAACGCGCAAAAAACTATATTGAAATTATTAAAAGCAACGCTACAATTCACTTAGAAACAATTATCAAGAAAGATGAGAAAATACAACTTTCAGATATTGGAAATCACTCTAAAGGAACTCAATTTATAAATGGAAATCATTTAATTTCCAGTAAACTAGAAGAAACCATCAATAGTTTAAACAAACAAATTGATGGCTGGTTCTATGGAAGAGTAGACATCAAATACAACACTTTTGAAGATTTAGAAAATGGAAACTTTAAAATTTTAGAGTTAAACGGAATTTTAGCAGAACCAACTCATATTTATGATGCTAGCAAAACAAATTATCTACAAGCTTTAAAAGAAATGCGTGTACATTGGAAACAATTGTATAAAATTGCTAGGATAAATCACGATCAAAAAAATGTTCCCTATCGCTCTACAATTGGTTTATTAAAAGATGTAAAAAAACTTAAAATGTATACCAAAAATATTACAAGACTTAACAAAGTAAGTTAATAATTTAGATTACAGGTAATTAAAATAAAAAGAGTTGTTTTTTTTTGTAATTTGTTTACGTTTTCACAAACCTATAATTGAACATGAGTTTATTTAAAACTACATTTCCAAAACTACTATTAGCACTTTCTTTTTGCACCTTTTTTAATAGTTCTTTAGAAAAAAATATATAAAGGCAACTATACTATTAATCATAAAAATGACTATTATATCCTCAATAAAAACAGGTAAAATTATCTAATCAGTTTTTTATACTTAAGTCGTTTTGGAATCAAATCTCCACCTAAACGTTTCTTTTTATTTTCTTCATAATCGGTAAAAGAACCTTCAAAGAAATACACTTGACTATCGCCTTCAAAAGCTAGAATATGTGTACAAACTCTATCTAAAAACCATCTATCGTGACTAATTACTACAGCGCAACCAGCAAAATTTTCTAGACCTTCTTCTAAAGCTCGTAACGTATTTACATCTAAATCGTTTGTTGGTTCATCTAATAATAAAACGTTTCCTTCTTCTTTCAACGTCATTGCTAAATGCAATCTATTTCGTTCTCCACCAGAAAGTGCAGATACTTTTTTATTTTGTTCGCTTCCAGCAAAATTAAAACGACTTAGATAAGCTCTAGAATTCACTTGCTTTCCTCCCATCATCACCAATTCTTGTCCGTCAGAAAAGTTTTCCCAAATAGATTTATCTGAATCAATATTAGAATGCGCTTGATCTACATAAGCGATCTTTGCAGTATCACCAACGTTGAAACTTCCTTTATCAGGTTGTTCTTCACCCATTATCATTTTAAAAATGGTAGTTTTTCCTGCTCCGTTTGGGCCAATAATTCCGACAATTCCCGCTTGCGGAAGATTAAATTCTAAGTTCTCATATAATAATTTGTCGCCAAAAGCTTTTGAAACTCCCGTTGCTTCAATCACATTCGTTCCTAATCTTGGTCCATTTGGAATGTAAATTTCTAACTTTTCATCAACTTGTTTTTGGTCTTGACTCATTAATTTGTCGTAATTGTTCAAACGTGCTTTTTGTTTTGTTTGACGACCTTTTGCTCCTTGACGAACCCATTCTAGCTCTCGTTCTAATGTTTTTTGACGCTTAGAAGCAGTTTTACTTTCTTGAGCCATACGTTTAGATTTTTGATCTAACCAAGAAGAGTAATTGCCTTTCCAAGGAATTCCTTCTCCTCTATCCAATTCTAAAATCCAACCAGCAACATTATCTAAGAAATATCTATCGTGCGTTACGGCGATTACAGTTCCTTTATATTGTGCTAAATGATGTTCTAACCAGTGTACAGATTCAGCATCTAAGTGATTCGTTGGCTCATCCAATAATAAAATTTCTGGTTCTTGTAACAACAATCTACACAATGCTACTCTTCTTCTTTCTCCTCCTGATAAGTTTTTAATTGGAGTATCACCATCTGGAGTTCTTAAAGCATCCATGGCTATTTCTAGCTTAGTATCCAATTCCCAAGCATTAGAAGCATCAATTTTATCTTGAAGCTCTGCTTGTTTCGCCATCAACTTATCCATCCTATCTGCATCAGAATACACTTCTTCTAAACCAAACATATCATTGATTTTATTGTATTCGTCCAAAATAGCAACTGTTTCAGCAACACCTTCTCTTACAATTTCAATAACAGTTTTATCGTCGTCTAATTTAGGCTCTTGCTCTAAATACCCAACGTTGTATCCTGGAGAAAAAGAAACATCTCCTTGGTAATTTTTTTCTACACCTGCTATAATTTTTAATAAGGTTGATTTTCCGGATCCGTTTAAACCAAGAACACCTATTTTAGCTCCGTAAAAAAAGCTTAAATAAATATCTTTTAAAACTTGTTTGTTTGTACTTTGATAGGTTTTAGAAACCTTATTCATCGAAAAGATGACTTTCTTATCGTCTGACATTCTATCTATTTTTTGAAAATTTATTTTTGAATATTATAACTGAAACTATGAATTCCAATTGAGAATTGAAAACTGTAAACTTATTTCACACTCTTCCTTTTAACGCATTAAATACCCAAGCAACTGCAAAGAAACCAACACCAACAGCAGCAAATCCCCAACCTGCTACATCATCGTATCTAAAAGCTCCTAACGCTATTAACCCCAAGCCAACAAGTATCATAATAAAAGTTGCCCAAGCCAATACTGTATTTTTATTCATTGACATAATCGTTCTGTTTTTAATAGTTGAAAAGCAAATATCGTAATTATTTGTGGATAAAAATAGTCTGTAATGGATGAGTTTTACAATTTTGCTGCCAATCTAGCACCTTGATCTATTGCTCTTTTTGCATCCAACTCAGATGCAAAATCTGCACCTCCTATGACATGTACTTTTAATCCATTTTCTTGTAATGGGACTAATAATTCTTTTAACGGGTTTTGACCTGTACAAATAATAATGTTATCAACCTCTAAAATTTTTGCTTCTTCATTTTGAACATAATGCAACCCTTGATCGTCAATTTTAGTATACTCAACGCTGTTTATAAACTGTACGTTTTTCTTTTTTAATGTAGATCTATGAATCCAACCTGTAGTTTTTCCTAGATTTGCTCCAAATTTACCTTTACTTCTTTTGAACATAAAGATTTCTCTAGGTGATGGTGCTATTTCTGATTTAACTCCTTCAATTCCACTTCTAGCAGTTAACGTTTTATCAATTCCCCACTCTTTTAACCACGCATCAATATTTTGAGAAGTACCTTCTCCTTCGTGTGCTAAGTATTCAGAAACATCAAAACCAATTCCCCCTGCTCCAATTACAGCAACTCTTTTACCAACATGTTTTTTATGTTTTAACACATCTAAATAGCTCAATACTTTTTCATGTTCAATCCCTTCTATTGATGGCATTCTAGGTTTTATTCCTGTCGCTAAAATTACTTCGTCAAAATCTGTTTTTAAGACATCATCTATTGAGACTCTAGTATTTAATTTTACGGTAACATGATGCAATTCGATTTGCTTTTTAAAGTATCTTATTGTTTCATAAAACTCTTCTTTACCCGGAATCTGTTTCGCTATATTAAACTGTCCTCCAATTTCAGATTCACTATCAAACAACGTAACAATATGCCCTCTTTGTGCAGCAATAGTAGACGCTGCTAAACCAGCTGGTCCTGATCCAATTACGGCTATTCTCTTAGGATTATCAGTTGTATTATAATTCAATTCTGTTTCATGACAAGCTCTTGGATTTACCAAACAACTTGCCACTTTCTGTTCAAAAACATGGTCTAAACACGCTTGATTACAACCAATACATGTATTTATTTCATCTGCTTTTTCTGCTTCAGCTTTATTCACCCATTCTGGATCTGCCAAAAAAGGACGCGCCATAGAAATCATATCTGCATCACCTTCTGATAATATTTTTTCAGCAGTTTCTGGCATATTTATTCTATTAGAAGTGATCAATGGAATTGACAATTCTTCTTTCATTTTTTTTGTAACCCACGTAAATGCTCCTCTTGGCACAGAGGTTGCAATTGTTGGTATTCTAGATTCATGCCAACCAATACCTGTATTTATAATGGTTGCGCCTGCTTTTTCAATTTCTTTTCCTAGTTGAACCACTTCTTCCCAAGAACTTCCATTTTCTACCAAATCTATCATTGATAATCTGTAGATAATGATAAATTCTTTACCAACAGCTTCTCTAATTTGCTTTACCAATTCAATCGGTAAACGCATTCTATTTTCATATTCTCCTCCATAATTATCTGTTCTTTTATTGGTTCTTTTTGCTATAAACTGATTGATTAAATAGCCTTCTGAACCCATAATTTCTACCCCATCATACCCTGCCATTTTAGATAATTCTGCACAATTTACAAAATCACGAATTGTTCTTTTAATTCCTGATTGTGTTAATTTAAATGGTGTAAAAGGTGTTATTGGAGATTTTAGTTTAGAGGGAGCAACATTAAAAGGATGATAACCATAACGTCCAGAATGCAGAATTTGCATACATATTTTACCTCCTTCTTTATGCACTGCTTCTGTTATTTTTTGATGATGTATTGCATGTTTTTTTGTTGACATTCTTGCTGCAAAAGGACCTGTCCAACCTTGAATATTTGGTGAAATTCCTCCTGTTACAATTAAACCTACGCCGCCTTTTGCTCTTTCTGCATAGTAGGTTGCAATTTTATCAATACCATTTTTTTCTTCTTCTAAACCCGTATGCATAGAGCCCATTAAAATTCTATTTTTTAACGTTGTAAATCCTAAATCTAAAGGTTCAAAGATGTGCTTATATTTCATAATCTTAAAATTGAATTTATTATGCATGCATAACAGTTAGCAAGATATGTCTATTTTTCGAAAAGAAAAAACTCAAGATTAATGATACTCTTGAGTTTTTGCGTTAGTGATTGAAACAGTATCCTTTTTAATGGTCCGTTCGAGTGATTCTGTTTTTTTTTACAGAATTGTATCGAGAACAAAATTAAAAAGATATAGTGAAAAGCACGACCCTTTTTGGGTAACGCCCTAATACAAATACCCCATTTTTCCTTGTTTATAATCTCTCATTGCTTCTAAAATATCGGTTTGAGTATTCATAACATAAGGTCCATATTGCGTAACTTTTTCGTTTATTGGCGTTCCAGAAAGAATCAATAATTTACTTTCTTTCGTTGCTTCAAACTTAATAGTATCACCATCCGTGTTAAAAACAATTATTTGATTTTTCCCTTTTGATAGTACATTTGCGTCGTTAATCTTCACTTCTCCATCTAAAAGGTATACACAAGATTCATGTGATTTAGGAATATGTATGTCCATACTTCCTGCTCCAGAAGTTTCAATCATAAACACATTAACCTCCGTTTGTGTAGAAATCAACCCTTGTTTATCTTCTAAACGACCCGCAACTATTTTTAGATTAATATTTCCTGATTTATCTTGAATTACAGGCATTTGTTCACTACGAATATGTTGATACTTTGGAGGTGTCATTTTGTCTTTAGCGGGTAAATTCAACCACAACTGAACTCCTTCTAGGGTTCCTCCTTTTTTTACAAACTCTTTGGTTGGTCCTTCTGCATGAATAATCCCTCGACCAGCAGTTGTCCATTGTACATCTCCCGCTTTTACAAGACTTTCATTCCCTAAAGAATCTCTATGTAATTGCTCTCCTTGAAATAACAACGTTATGGGTTCAAATCCTCTATGTGGATGTGGTCCTAAATCAAACGGATTATTAAATTCGCTAATTGCATAAGGTCCATAATGGTGTAATAATATAAATGGATCTACCTGTTCTACATCATTTGTTGGTATTGGTTGTCGCAACCGGATTGGCCCCATATTTACTAACGGACTTTCCCCTAAATGCTTAATGCTTTTATATGTTTTCATTTTTATGCTATCTAATTTTATCTAACAAATCACTAAGTATTCTTGCTTCTTCTTCTGTAAGATTTTCTATAAAATAATTGTTACTTTGATTATCAATTTTTGATAATAATTGCAATCCTACATCAGAAATATGTATGTAAACTACTCTTCTATCGTGCTCGCAACGCTCTCTTTCAATTAGTTTTTTGTCGCACAATTTATCCATTAACCGAGTAGCATTTGGAGCGCGTTCAATCATTCTTTCTTTTATCAACTGAACTTTTATTGGCTTTGCTGCTCCTCTTAAAATTCTTAAAATATTATACTGCTGTGGCGAAATCCCGTAAGGTTTAAAGTATTCTACTTCTTTACTACTTAACCAGTTTGCAGTATATTTAATATTGATAAGTGCTTTTACTTTGTTACTTTTAAATTTCGAATTGATGTCTTTAGAAATATCTCCCATAATAAAAAAATTAATTTCAATAGTTTAGATTGCTGATTGAAACTCACTAACAGCTTTTAATAATGTATCTTTTAATTCAGAATTTTCAATCGCTCCGTTTTTAAAATTGTCATAAAATTTGGGTAACGAAAAATTTGCTATAACATTTCCTCCCATATAAGGAAATCCATTTTTACCAATTGATAAAGCAGAAGCTCCGCCTCTTCCACCTGAAGAAGTTGCTAATAACAACATTGGCTTATTACTCCATAATTTCTGTTCAATACGCGACATCCAATCGAATATATTTTTAAAAGCTACCGAAAAGTTTCCATTATGTTCTGCTAACGATAAAATAATTCCGTCTGTATTTTGTATGATGTTAAAGAATTTTTGTGAATTTTCTGGAATTCCGTTTTCTTTTTCTTCATCAATTCCGTAAACTGGTAATGGAAAATCATTTAAATCTAAAATTGTTGTTTCTATTCCATTAACCAACGTAGAAGCGTAGATTGCCAATTCTTTATTAATTGATGTTTTACTATTACTACCTGCAAAAACTATTATTTTTTTCATTTAATTAATTACAAAAATTTTACACAAAGTTAAGAATAAATATTTTATATTCCAAGGAATATAATTCCGAGTAATCTATTAGTTTATTTAATAACTCATTTTTGTACCTTAGCTTTTTAAATTATACAAGATATTTAATGGATATTAACTTCAATAAAAACGAAGATTACAATAAACTTTTAGCTTCTGATCTAAAAAACAGATTGGTAAAAGTGAAACTTGGCGGAGGAAAAAGCAAAATAGAAAAACACAAAGCAAAAGGAAAGTTAACTGCTAGAGAAAGAATCAATTATTTATTAGATACCAATTCTAAAAATATTGAAATTGGCGCATTTGCAGGTGAAGATATGTATGCAGAACACGGCGGTTGTCCTTCTGGTGGTGTCGTTGTAAAAATTGGCTATATCAAAGGAAAGCAATGTATTGTAGTTGCCAATGACGCAACTGTAAAAGCTGGTGCTTGGTTTCCAATTACTGGAAAAAAGAATTTACGAGCTCAAGAAATCTCTATAGAAAATAAACTACCCATCATCTATTTGGTAGATTCTGCAGGTGTGTATTTACCGCTACAAGATGAAATTTTTCCAGATAAAGAACATTTTGGACGCATTTTTAGAAATAATGCTGTAATGAGCAGCAGGGGAATTACACAAATTTCTGCAATCATGGGAAGTTGTGTTGCTGGCGGTGCTTATTTACCAATTATGAGTGATGAAGCTATAATTGTTGATAAAACAGGAAGTATTTTCTTAGCAGGAAGTTATTTAGTAAAAGCTGCTATTGGAGAATCTATAGATAATGAAACATTAGGCGGAGCAACAACACATTGTGAAATTTCTGGTGTCACAGACTATAAAGCTCTTGATGATAAAGACGCATTAGACAAAATCAAAAATATTATTGATAAAATTGGTGATTTTGACAAAGCTGGTTTTAGTAAAACTAAATCTTTTCCTCCAAAAGAAAAAGAAGATGATATTTTTGGAATCTTACCAAAAGAAAGAAACGCTCAATACGATATGCTAGAAATTATCAAACGTTTGGTTGATAATTCTGAATTTGATCAGTACAAAGAAGGCTACGGAAAAACTATTTTAACGGGTTATGCCAGAATTGATGGTTGGGCTGTTGGCATTGTTGCTAATCAACGAAAATTAGTGAAAACACAAAAAGGAGAAATGCAATTTGGTGGTGTAATCTATAATGATTCTGCTGATAAAGCAACGCGTTTTATTGCAAACTGTAATCAGAAAAAAATTCCGTTAGTTTTTTTACAAGATGTAACTGGCTTTATGGTTGGAAGTAAATCTGAACATGGCGGAATTATAAAAGACGGAGCAAAAATGGTAAATGCTGTTAGCAATTCTGTCGTTCCAAAATTCACAATTATCATTGGTAATTCATACGGCGCAGGAAATTATGCCATGTGTGGAAAAGCGTACGACCCAAGATTAATTGTGGCTTGGCCAAGTGCAGAATTAGCTGTAATGAGCGGAAATTCTGCCGCGAAAGTTTTATTACAAATAGAAACCGCATCGTTAAAAAAGAAAGGCGAAGAAATTACTCCAAAAAAAGAAGCCGAACTTTTCAACAAAATAAAAGACCGGTATGACAAGCAAATATCTCCATATTATGCAGCAGCAAGAATATGGACAGATGCAGTAATCAATCCATTAGACACCAGAACTTGGGTTTCTATGGGAATTGAAGCCGCAAATCATGCACCAATTGAAAAACAATTTAACTTAGGAATAATACAAGTTTAGATTTAATTTGTATTCTAAAAAAAACAACACAAAATTAGTAGTTAGAAATGGGAAGAGCATTCGAATTTAGGAAAGCAAGAAAGATGAAGCGTTGGTCTGCAATGGCAAAAACTTTTACCAGAATTGGTAAAGATATTGTGATGGCAGTAAAAGAAGGCGGACCAAATCCTGATACAAATTCACGTTTAAGAGCTGTTACACAAAACGCCAAGGCAGCAAATATGCCTAAAGAAAATCTTGAGCGCGCCATAAAAAAAGCAAGTGATAAAGATACTGCAGATTTTAAAGAGGTTTTATTTGAAGGGTATGCACCACATGGAATTGCAATTATTGTAGAAACCGCAACAGACAATAACAATAGAACTGTTGCCAATGTTAGAGCGTCTTTTAATAAATGCGCAGGAAACTTTGGTACTTCTGGCTCGGTGATTTTTATGTTTGATCATACCTGTAATTTTACAATAAAAAAAGAAGACATTTCTATTGATATAGAAGAGTTAGAATTAGAGTTAATTGATTTTGAAGTAGAAGAAATATTTGATGATGAAGAAGGAGTTATTGTCTACGCTCCTTTTGAACAATTTGGTTCTATACAATCTTTCTTTGAAGAAAATAATGTAGAAATTTTATCTTCAGGATTTGAGAGAATTCCAACAATAACTAAAAAACTATCTGAAGAAGAACAAGCAGATGTAGAGAAATTATTAGAGCGTTTAGAAGAAGATGATGATGTACAAAATGTATATCATTCTATGGAAATGTAATACTATTTAAAAAGTAAATCTAGCGTTTTATTTCGTTGAATTTTTTTTGTTGCTGTTTCAATAAATCTATCGACAAAATAAATGGCTTTTGGAGTTTCGAATCTTGAAAGACTTTTAACTTTACTGAAAAATATAGGCAATTTATTTCCTTCTACAATTAAAATAAGTTTTTCGCCAAGATTTGTATCTGAAATTCCGGCAACAAAAAAACGCTGCGAAATAATTTTAGTTAATTTTTTTTCTATTTCTTCTGGATGTAATTTAATTCCGCCAGAATTTATCACATGATCAAATCTCCCTAACCATTTGAATTTATTTTTAGAAATAATCTTTACAACATCGTTCGTTATTACTTTAGCATCAGCAACTTTTGGTGCCTTAATCACCAAACAATCTCTAGAATCTTTATAAATCGAAACATTTGGAAATGTAATAAAATAACATTTTTCTACTTCACTAGAAGTGTTATTTTTAAAACCATTTAATTGTTTTACAGCAATATGAGTTATGGTTTCTGTCATGCCAAAAGTTGCAAATATTTTGGTTGACACATTTTGAATTTCAGAAACTAAATCTTGTGAAACGATACCTCCACCAACTAGTAGTTTTTTAATTCTATGAATTTGAGAAAGAGAATTTTTCAATTGCATTGGAACCATTGCAGAGAAATCATAGTTTTTTTTAGTGATTTCTAACGGATTAGAAACTGGTTCAATTACATCTAAATCCCAACCTAAAACAAGTGCTCTAACCAACATCATTTTACCAGCAATAAAATTTGTTGACATACATAACAACGCTGTTGTGTTTTCTTTTAAATCAAAAAAACTTCCTGTTGCTAACGCAGAATTAATCATAAACTCTTTTTTAAGCTGAATGCTTTTTGGTTTTCCTGTAGAGCCAGAAGTTTGTACTTCTATAAAATCTGTATCGGCAAACCAATCAATAAAAAACTGCTGTGTAGTATTTGATATTTCTTTCGAAAAATCAATCAATTCAGCCGAAGTAGAAAAAGAATTTCCGTTGAGTTTAAAATCAATATGTAACTGATTATTCTTCATCTATTACAGAAATTTCAACTTTTCCAGATAATTTATTTTTCCAATTAGTCCAACCATATTTCTTAGAAAAAACAAACAACAATAATGGATATAAAATAAAAATACCAATAAACATTTCTGCTCCAGCTGAAGGCTCTGAAGTATCTATATATAAAGCATCTGTTCTAAAAACCATCCAATCTGTTGTTACTATAAATGCAGCTACAATATTGTTAGAAGCGTGCAAACCTAAAGCTAGTTCTGTACCTTCATCCATCAACGTTGTAATTCCGTATAACAATCCTGTTCCTATATAAAAAACCATTACTATATAACCTAATTTTTCTACTTCTGGATTCATACCGTGCATCAATCCAAAAATCAGCGAGGTAATTAGTAATGGAAACCATCTGTTTTTTACCAATGTTCCAAACCCTTGCATTAAATAACCTCTAAAAACAAGTTCTTCAAAACTTGTTTGAAAAGGTAAAAACGCAAAAGAGACAAAGAGTAAGGTGAAAAACGGAATTGGTTTAAAATTCCAAGTATAATCTTCAGGAGACAAATACATACCTATAAAAATGAATACTATAGAGATACTTCCCCATAAAACAAAAGCGTAAAATACCCGTTTCCAATCAATTTTAACTCTTGATGTAATTATAGAAATAAACTTCTTTTTATGTATATATTTTACACATAAAAATAAAGCTAAAAGCCCAATCATAAAAGTAAAAATCATTAAGAACAAGAATAAACTTGAGTTCATACCAATATCCATAAAACTAGATTCTGCTCCTTTCTTAAATTTATCTAAATCTTCATCAACTTGAAAAAAGGCAGTAATAACCAATGGAATACTTGCAAATTGAATTCCAATAAATACTAGAACCATTGTAAGTAAATATTTCCAAGTATTATTTTTTCCTGTAAAACCTTTTTGTATAAAATCCATTTTTAACCTAAATTAAAATTCCACTTTTTTAAAGTATTATAATGTAAATTCCCTTTGTGTATTTCTAAAGGAGAATCAAAATTATTTGTATATAAACCTCCTGTTCCTAAACCTTGCGGAATGTTATTTTGCAATGTAAATGTCCATTGAGCAATTGCATTCAAACCAACATTACTTTCTAAAGCAGAAGTAATCCACCAAGAAATGTTGTATTTTTTTGCCTTTTCTATCCATTGTTCACTTCCATTAAATCCGCCAATTAAACTTGGTTTTAAAATTATGAATTGTGGTTGTATTATTTGTACTATTTCTTCTTTTTTTGTTTCAGAAAAAACACCAATTAATTCTTCGTCTAATGCAATAGGTAACGGTGTTTTCTCACACAACAATGCCATTTCTTCTAATTGACCTTGTTTTATAGGTTGCTCTATAGAATGAATTCCTAATGCAGATAATCGTTTTAGTTTTTCTAAGGCTTCTTTAGGCTTAAATGCTCCGTTAGCATCTACTCGTAATTCAATTTCATTGGATGAAAATTCTTTTCGAATAGATGTTAACAACTCCATTTCTGTTTCAAAATCAATCGCACCAATTTTCATTTTAATGCACGAAAACCCAGAAGTCAATTTTTCTTTGATTTGAGCTTTCATAAACTCTTTTGTTCCCATCCAAACCAAACCGTTAACCGGAATAAATTTTTCTCCTTGTGTAAATTTTGACGGAAATAATTCAAATTTTGTTTGACTTTGCAATGATAAAAATGCTTGTTCTAAACCGAATTGAATACTCGGGAAGTTAAAGATTTCACTTAACAATTTTTCTAATCCTAAATTAATGTTAGCGCAAACCCATTTTAGTTTTTCTTCATAATCTGGTCTGTCATCAATACTTAAAGATCGTAGAATTCCACATTCCCCAATTCCTTGTTTTCCGTTATCATTTAAAATAATAAACCACGTTTCTTTGTTTTTTAAAATTCCACGAGATGTACCACTTGGTCTTTTAAAATTGAGAATGTATTTGTGGTAAGTTGCTTGCAAAGTTTTATTTATTATATAGCGCTATTCTATTTCCTTCTGAATCTAACACTAATGCCATATACCCTATTTCATTAGAAATTAAAGTTTTGTCTTGCAAAATTTTCCCTCCTGCAGCTTTTACTCTTTTTAATTCATCAGAAACATCTCCTGATTGAGAGTTAAAATATACAACTGAACCGTGAGTTGCAGACGGAATATATTTTCCTTCGCTTTTTACTAAAGAGCCACTAATTCCTGGCGCAGTAATATCTTCGGCTGGCGGAAACCACCCCATTAAAACACCACCAAAATCGTTAATTGTAATTTCTACATTAAAAACTGTTTCGTAAAATTTTTTAGCTCTATCCATATCTAAAACAGGAACTTCGAACCAACTTATCATATTTACTTCCATGATTATTGTTTTTCTATATATGCTTTAAAGTTATCTAAATATTCTTGATCTATCTCTGTAAACATTCCTTTAAAATAAGGAAACAAACAACTCATTAAATAAGAGTCACTTTTACAAACTACATCTTTTACAATTGTAGTCTTTCCTACAGAAAAGCTAAAATTATATTCATCCGTTTTTAACATATCATCCGCATCAAAAAATAAGGTTACTTTTTTATTTGGAACAAAAGCCAACACTTTTTCATTCATTATCATTTCTTTTCCTTGATTTTCTACAATCAGTGTATATTCACTACCAACAATACCGGGTTTAATATTAATTGGAGCTATAGATTTTATATCAGTTAACCATTCTTTTATCAATGCTTGATTATTAAATACAGAAAAAACTGTTTTCAATGGCTTGTCAATTTCTACTTTTACTTGATACGTTGTTTCTTTTATGATTAATCCTGTTGAAAAAAACACGATTACCAAAAGGGTAACAATTCCTAAAATTATTTTAATTGCTTTCATTTTATAACTCGATTGAACTTCCTATTTCTAATAAAATTAGCTCTTTAGATTTTGATGCAAATTTTTGTTTTGCTTCTTCTGTATTAATTTCTATTGGTGGAAATGTATTAAAATGACAACCAATAATTCTATTACATTCTATAAAATCACTTGCAACAATTGCCTCATCAATTCCCATCGTAAAAACATCACCAATTGGTAAAATTGCTGCATTTAAGTTGGTAAACATCGGAATTAATTTCATGTCAAAAGTTAACGATGTATCTCCTGCAATATAAATTGATTGATTGTTTGCAGTTAGTACAAATCCGCCTGGTTGACCGCCATACGTTCCGTCTGCGAATGAAGAAGTATGAATTGCATGTACATATTTTGCGGAAAAATGTTCTGTTTTAAAAGTCCCTCCATGATTTAGATGATGACCTTTTAACTTCTTTTCTACAAAGTGATTCACAATTTCGTAATTAGAAACTATGGTTGCTCTGGTATTTAAAGCTATTTTTTCTACATCCAATACATGATCTTGATGCGCATGCGTAACTAAGATATAATCTGCTTTTAGAGAATTTACATCTATATGTGAAGCTTTAGGATTTCCTGTAATAAATGGATCTACAAGAATGTAAATTTCGTTTATTTCTATTCCAAAACAAGCATGTCCGTAAAAAGTGATTTTCATTGTTTTATTTTGTTCTTACTCTTCTTTTTCTAAGGTAGAAAAATAGAATGAACAAAATAATAATAAAAGGCCAAATATTTATCAAATACAAGAAGAAATATTTTACATTTTCAAATCCTGTTTTAAATACTTTAGAAATTTTACCGATAAAACTAGTTTTGCTTGCTGAAATTTGCTGATAAAAAGTAATATTTAAGGTTATAAAACCTGACCTAATCCAAAAAGAATGCCAAAGAGAAAAGTACTTAATGCTACTTTTTTTAATTCGCCATCTAATTCTGCTTCATTGGTGTTTTTCACTACAAAAAGAAGGTGTTTTATTAATGGTAAATAGGCAATAATAAATAAGACTTGAAATGGATTTTGATATTTAATTACCGTATACAAAAGAGCAAATAAGAAGGAAGCAATGATTAAATAATAATGATACTGTTTTGCAAATTCTGCTCCGATTTTAACAACCAACGTATTCTTACCTGCTTTTTTATCATTTTCTCTATCACGCATATTGTTTAAATTCAATACAGCGGTACTTAACAAACCAATCGAAAATGCTGGAAGAAAGATTATGAAATTGATTTCTTTGGTAAACAAAAAATAAGAACCAACAACACTTAACAATCCAAAGAAAACAAAAACAAAAACATCTCCAAATCCGTTATAACCATAAGCAGATTTACCCACTGTGTATTTTATTGCCGCTGCTATTGAAGCAATTCCTAATCCAAAAAATAAAATAGAATATGCAAAATCTTCTTTACCGAAAGAAACATAAATCAACAACAATGCGACAATTATTGTGATGATTGTAATTATAATCATTGCTGATTTCATTTGCTTTGGAGTAATTGCTCCAGAAGCAACTAATCTTTTTTCTCCAGTTCTATTATCATCAGTTCCTTTAATTCCGTCTCCATAATCATTTGCGAAATTTGAAAGCACTTGAAAACCAATTGTTGTAAACAGTGCCAAGACACAAATTAGCGAACTAAAGAAGCCTTGTGAAGCAGCTAAAAAACTCCCAACAATAATTCCAGAAATAGATAAAGGAAGCGTTCTTAATCTTGCGGCTTGAAGGTATTTTTTAATCAAAATAATTTATTTGCTTGAGCAATAAGTTCCGCAATGTCTAAAACAGCAACTTCTGTTTCTTTTTCTTTAAACTTTATACCGTCTGTCATCATTGTATTACAATACGGACAACCAGTCACTATAATTTCTGGCTTTGTTTCTAATGCCTCTTCTGTACGCAACACATTAATATCTTTATTTCCTTTTTCTGGCTCTTTAAACATTTGTGATCCGCCTGCTCCACAACACAATGCGGTAGATTTATTGCGTTTCATTTCTGTTAATTTTACACCCAACCGCTTGATTAAATCTCTCGGAGATTCATATTCATCATTTCCTCTACCTAAATAACAAGGATCATGAAATGTAACTTTTTTACCTTTTAAAATGGTGTCGTCAATAGAAAGTCTACCATCAAAAATTAATTTTTTTATGTATTGGGTATGATGAAAAACCTCATATTTTCCTCCTAAACTTGGGTATTCATTTTTTAACGTATTAAATGAGTGAGGATCACAAGTAACGATTGTTTTTACTTCATACCCATTCAACACCTCTATATTAGTTATTGCTTGCATTTGAAACAAAAACTCATTTCCTGCTCTTTTAGCAGCATCTCCAGTAGAACTCTCTTCGGTTCCTAATACCGCAAAATCAACTTTTGCTTGATGTAAAATTTTCACAAAAGCTCTCGTTATTTTTTTAGCTCTATCATCAAAACTTCCAGCTGCCCCAACCCAAAACAACACTTCTGGTTGTTTTCCTTGAACCTTCATTTCTGCCATTGTAGGTACTATCATAAATTGCGAATTATGAATTATCAATTAATACAATTCGTAATTGATAATTATTTATTTAAAAATTGTTTTATTCTTCGTCTTTCCAGTTTAATCTATCTTGTTGATTGTATTGCCAAGGCGCACCATTGTTTTCGATATTGGTCATCATCATATTTAACTCTTGTGGAGCAGCGCTTTCTTCCATGACCAAATATCTACGCATATCCATAATAATAGATAACGGATCAATATTTACAGGACATTCTTCTACACATGCATTACAACTTGTACACGCCCATAATTCTTCTGGAGTAATATAATCGTTCAATAATTGCTTTCCGTCGTCTTTAAACTCACCTCCGTTTGAATCAATGTTTTTACCAACTTCTTCCAATCTATCACGAGTTTTCATCATAATAGCTCTAGGTGATAATTTTTTTCCTGTAAGACTTGCGGGACATGCTGCTGTACAACGACCACATTCTGTACACGTATATGCATTCATTAATTGCACCCTGTTTAAATCAGTAACATCACTTGCCCCAAATTTTTCATGAACCTCTTCTTCTGCTCCTTCTGTTGGAGTTGCGTAAGGATCTGCGCTTGGATCCATCATTAATTGCACTTCTTTTGTTACCGATTCTAAATTATCAAATTGCCCTAGCGGATTTAAATTTGCATAAAATGTATTCGGAAATGCTAATAAAATATGTAAATGTTTTGAATAGTATAAATAGTTTAAAAAAACTAAAATTCCGATGATGTGAACCCACCAAGCAGACTGTTCTATAATGTGTAATGTTTCTGTTGAAGTTCCGTTAAATAACGGCGCAATAAATTGACTTATTGAATTTCCCACACCAGCTTCCTGAAAATCAACATCAGTTGCATTCATCAGAATAAATAAAGACATCAAAGCCATTTCAAAATACAAAATAATGTTTCCATCCTTTTTTGGCCAACCAGTCATTTCTTTATTCCAGAACCGTTTAATTCTAATTATATTTCTACGAATCCAGAAAACAGTAACAGACACAAATACAATTGCTGCTAAAATTTCAAAAGTTGCTATTAAAAAACCATAAAAAGCATCGCCTAAAAATGGTTGAAAAACTCGGTGTGTTCCCAATAATCCGTCAATAATTATTTCTAAAACTTCAATATTAATAATGATAAATCCAAGATATACGGTTACATGCAAAATTCCAGAAACAGGGCTGCGAACCATTTTGTATTGCCCTAAAGCAATCTTAGCCATGTTTTTCCAACGGGCAGGTTTGTTATCAGATCTATCAATTGCTTTTCCTAGGTTAATATTGCGAATTAGCTTTCTGATATTCTTTACAAAAAAAGAAATTCCGGCTAAAAGTATAAGCGCAAAAATGATGTTTGGTACGTATTGCATATCTATTTATTTGGTACGTTTATTTTTATTGATGATTCCACTGATTTTCGTCATTAAAATTATTTGGTGATAAATTGATAATATCTCCTTTTGTTGAAACGCCTAATCCTAAAACGGTTCTATTTGCGTAATTAAAACAACTAACAACTTTATTTATTTTTGAAATTTTCACATCATAAAAATCTGTATTTATCAATGAAATAACATCGCTTTCTTTTACTTCTGATGCATTTAAAGTTAACTTTTTAGATACGTTAAACCTGTATTAAATTTATCTTCCACAAATGCTTGGTTTCCGTTTTCTAAATCTAATTTTATTTGATTGGATTTTTTATCATCTGCAAGTAATATTTTTAAATACTCAAAATGATGACTGATACAATAATCTCATTTATTTAAGACACAAACATAAGCTCCAATTCTTTCTAAAAACTACTTTGATAATGTATTATTACTATTATGTAAAACGCTGTTATATAATTGTTTTAGTTTTCCAGCTGCTTGTTCAAACAAAATAACGTTAATCTAACTCATTTAATTACTGGTTTCGTTCTTTTTATTTTTATTAGGATTATATGGCACAGCTCGTTTTCCGAATAAAGAGAAGTGTACAAAACGTTTTGGATTTAATTTCATTTCTCTAATCAACTCTTCCAATTCTTTAGACATATTGGTTAAGTTATTATACATCACATCGTCTTTTACTAATTTCCCTAATGAACCTTCTCCTTTTTGAACTCCAATCATTAATTGATTTATATAATCTAACGATTCTTGGGATTTTCTAATTGTTAAACCAATGTTTGCATTTACCAAAGTGTCAGACAATTTCATGAAATTTTCTGTAATAATTCTGGTATTATCAAACGTATTTTTGATTCCTACTTTACTAGAATCTAGTAATTGATTTACTGAACCTAATGTTTTTCTAACATCGGTAATTGTATATTCTAATTCTAGAATACTTCTGTTTAAACTCTTTCTAGCTTTAATATCTAAAGTCTGATTTAAACCTAATAATAATGAATCTGCACTTACAATTACATTTTCTAATTTTGCTTGTAATGGATTTAGTTTTTCACCAACTGAAGAAAAAATATCTGATTCTACTTCTCCTTTTAGAAAATCTCCATCAACAGCCAAATCACCATCATAAAATGGAATGATTGCCAAAGATTGACCGCCCATTAAACTGGCGCTATATATTCTTGCTATACTCTTTTTAGAAAACTGAAAATCGTTTTCAATTAACAATTCTACAACTAATTTTCCTTTTTTATCTGGACTTGAATTGAAGCTTATATCAACAACACTACCAACTTGTAAACCGTTAATAGTTATAGCACTAGACTTTTTTAAGCCTTGTATATTATTATATTCTACAAAGAAATGACGTTGATTTTTTGCTAAAATATTTTCTCCTTTTAAGAAGTTAAAACCCCAAATAAAAAGAGCGATAACAACAACTGCAACAAATCCTGTTTTTAGTTCTCTAGACATACCTACTTATTTAAATAACAATATTACTACTAATTTTTTGGAGATTATGCGTAAATCACTTTGTTTTTAACGCTTGTTCTACTGAAATTTTTTCTCCATTCTTAAAAGCTACAATAAATGCCGATTCATACCCTTTCTTTTTTACTCTTTTAAGCAATGTTTGTATATTTTCATAATTAGTGGTTTTACCGTAATAATATTTATAAAATTTTTCAATTTTTATACTTTCAATATTTTTTAATCCTTTAAAATTATAGGATTTAGTAGCTATCTTTTTTCGGCTAGAAGCAATTTGAATTTTAAAATCGACTACTTCTATTTCCGGTATTTTTCTGGCTTCAACTACAACTGGATTTTGATCAATATTAACAATAGTAACCGTATTTATTTTTAATTGATTTACAAACTCGACAATAGAACTTGCAATATTATTCGCCATTGCTTGTTGCCCGTTTTTAGAGTTCAAAAAGCGTCCTTCATTTTTATTTGTTAAAAACCCCAATTCAATTAATACGCTTGGCATAATGGTTTCTCTTAACACCTGAAAATTATCCATTTTTACAAATCTGTTTTCGCGGTTTAATTTTTTAACAAGATTGTTTTGAATAATACTTGCCAACTGTAAACTATGATCTAAGTTTTCTTCTTGTAATAAGGACAATTCAATAACAGATTCTGGTGAGTTTGGGTCGTAATTATACTTTTGCTTATAATCTTTTTCTAAAAGAATTACACTGTTTTCTCTTTTTGCTATTTCTAAATTTTGTCTATTTCCTCTTGCACCCAATACAAAAGTGCCAGCTCCAAAAGCATTTGACGTATGAGAATCACAATGAATCGACACAAATAAATCTGCTTTTATAGTATTAGCGATACTTCCACGTTTCCATAGTTCTACAAAAACATCTGTTTTACGAGTAAAAACGACTTTGATATCTTTCTCTTTTCCAATTATTTCACCAACTTCTAAAGCTACTTTTAAAGTAATATTTTTTTCTCGATAACCATTACCAATATTTCCTGGATCATGACCTCCATGGCCAGCATCTAAAATAATTGTGTATATTTTTTTTTGCGCAAAACTAAATTGTGTTGCCCCTAAAAAAAACAAGCCACATATAAAAAGTGTAAAAAGCTTCGTTTTATGATTATATTTAAGGTGTTCTACTATTGACATCGATATTTTTACTTAATTTTGGCTTTTCAAATTTGGCACTTCAAGTATTGAAGTATATTTTTACATTTGTTACAAAAATAGCATTAAAAGCATTGCAATCAAACATACAACACATACTTTTGTTTAGCTTACTTAGCTTTTTATGCTTACAAACTGGTTTTGCTCAAGATATAAAACCAAAAACCAAACCAATTCCATTTCTTAAAGATAAAAAATCTTCCTTGAAAAAGGATAGTCTTTTGCTAAAGAAAAAATTAGATACCATTAAAATTGATACGATAGTAAAACCTAAAAGCACCGTAGAGTCAAAAATAACACACAACGCTTTAGATTCTATTTTACAAAATGCTAAAAAGAAACAAATAGAATTATACAATCAAGCCCATGTTACGTATGAAGATATTGATTTAAAAGCTGGTTATATTTTAATCGACAACAAAAATAATACACTTTTTGCAAGAGGAATAAAAGACAGTGTAGGATACACACAAAGACCTGTTTTTAAACAAGGTTCTCAAGAATCTGAACAAGATTCTCTTTTTTATAATTTCAAAACGAAACGCGCAATTATTTATAGTATAAAAAGTAATCAATCAGGAATGATTACTTACGCGAAAAAGACAAAAAGAGAAAATGATTCTGTAATTTTTTTAGGTGATATGAGATTCACTACTTCTGACAAACCTAATCCAGATTATTACATATATACTAGAAAGGCAAAATTAGTTCCTGGTAAAAAAATAATTGTCGGATTGAGTAATTTAGTCATTGCAGATGTTCCAACACCAATTGCAATTCCGTTTGCTTATTTTCCAATGACAGATAAAAGAGCTTCAGGATTTATTATTCCAACTTGGGGAGAAGCGAGTAATCAAGGTTATTTTTTACAAAATGGAGGGTACTATTTAGCGTTAAATGATTACTTAGATATTTCTTTAATGGGAGATGTTTACACTAATGGAAGTTGGGGTTTACGAACAGAATCGAGTTATGTTGCACGCTATAAATTTAGTGGTAATTTTAGTTTACGCTACGAAAACTTAATTAGAAGTGTAAAAGGTTTTGATGACTATAGTAAATCATCTAATTTTAATATTCAATGGTCTCACAGTCAAGATTCAAAAGCAAATCCGAATGCACGTTTTTCTGCTTCTGTAAACTTAGGAAGTAGTAAATATTTTAGAGAATCTTTAAATGAAGTAAACAATATAGAAAATACCTTAACAAACACATTGAGTTCTTCTATCTCTTATTATAAAAAAATTGTTGGCACCCCTTTTAATTTAAATGCAACGGCAAGTCATTCTCAAAACACCAATACGCAATCAATTACCATGACGTTGCCTTCTTTACAAGTTAATATGGATAGAGTGTATCCGTTTGCTGGCAAAGAAGGTGTTAAGAAAAATGCCTTGCAAAAAGTTGGATTGAATTACAGCATGAAAGGAGATTACAGAATAAACACTGTGGATTCTCTATTTTTTAAGCCAGAAATGTTTGAAACTGCAAAAGCCGGTGTGCAACATACCACATCTGCAAGTACAAATATGAAAGTGTTAAAATACTTTACCCTATCACCAAGCGCAAATTTTAAAGAAGTTTGGAATTGGGATTATATCAACAGATCTTATGACCCAACTACAGGAACAGTAATTAAAGAAAGAATTAATGATTTTAAAAGTTTTAGAGAATATACAGCAGGTGTTTCTTTAGGTACAAATATTTATGGAGTTTTTAATTTTAAAGGACGGTTAAAATCGATTCGACATACAATAAGACCCTCAATTACATATGGATATAGACCTGATTTTGCAGATAAATACAATCAACAAGTACAGAAAAGTGCTAATCCATTAGATCTTTTAACCTACTCTCCTTTTGAAGAAGGAATTTACGGAAGACCTGGAACAGGTTTGTCAAATTCTGTAGGAATTTCTATTAGCAATGTTTTAGAAGCGAAAATTGCATCAAAAGACTCTTTAGATACAGAAGATAAAAAAATAACTTTATTAAACAATTTAAACTTTAGTACTAGTTATAATATTGCGGCTGATAGTTTAAAATGGAGTCCCGTTTCTATGAATGCAGGAACTCGATTTTTTAAAGATAAATTGTCTATCAATTTTGGTGCAACTTTAGATCCTTATCAAATAAATGAAAATGGAATTAGAATTAATAAAATAAATAGTACCATTTTTAGACTTACAAGTGCAAATGTTTCTGCTAACATTTCGTTTTCGAGTAAAGATTTTGAGAAAAATGAAAAAGTAAAAACAAATACTACAAATCAAAATCAGTTTGGAGAGTCTTCAACGAATTACACGAATAAAAAAGATAAAAATATTAAAGAAACCAGCCTTTATAAAGCCACAATTCCTTGGAATATTAATATTGCGTATGCGATAAATTATGCTAATTACGGAGTTTCAAACAGCGGAATTGGCTCTAACTCCTTAATGTTTAATGGTGATTTAGAATTGTCTCCTAAATGGAAAGTGAGATATAGTTCTGGTTACGATTTTAAAAACAAAGGATTTACATATACTCGATTAGGTTTTACTAGAGATTTAGATAGTTGGAGTTTTAATTTTGATTGGTCTCCTTTCGGAAACAACAAATCTTATTACTTTAGAATTGGTGTAAACTCGAGTATGCTAAGCGATTTAAAATGGGATAAACGTAGTTTACCAGACAGATTATTATTTTAGGAATTAGGAAAAGTTAAAAAATTTAAACTACTATAACAATAAAACTTTGAAACTTTGAAACTTTGAAACTTAAGAAAAAATGAAAAAAATTATTACAACAACAAAAGCTCCGGCACCAATTGGTCCTTATAACCAAGCTGTTTTATCAGGGAACACGTTATACACTTCTGGTCAGATTGCAATAAATCCTGCCAATGGCGAATTGGTTTTAGATGATATTTCTACAGAAACCAAACAAGTAATGGAAAACGTAAAAGCGGTGTTGGAAGCTGCGGATATGACTTTCGAAAACATTGTGAAAACCTCTATTTTTATTTCTGATATGAAAAATTTTGGAGCTATTAATACTGTTTACGCAAGGTATTTTAACGAAGCAACTGCTCCTGCAAGAGAAACTGTAGAAGTTGCTAACTTACCTAAATATGTAAATGTAGAAATTAGTGTAATTGCTGTTAAATAAGTCACTTATTAAAAAACAAAAAGCCGTTTCGAATCATCAAAATGGCTTTTTGTTTCTATAAAATATTTTAATTTAAAGAAGCAGAATACTCTAGTAAATCTATTAATTTAGTAGAATAACCCATTTCATTATCGTACCAAGAAACAACTTTTACAAAATTATCATTTAAAGCAATTCCTGCATTTGCATCAAAAATTGAAGTTCTTATATCACCAACAAAATCTTGTGAAACCAATAATTCTTCTGTATATCCTAAAACACCCGCCATTTCATTTTCAGAAGCATGTTTCATTACTTTTTTAATCTCGTTATATGTTGCACTTTTCTCTAATCTAACAGTTAAATCTACCACAGAAACATCCATCGTTGGAACTCTAAATGCCATTCCTGTTAATTTCCCGTTCATTTCAGGAATTACTTTACCAACCGCTTTTGCTGCTCCGGTAGAAGACGGAATAATGTTATGAATTGCTGCTCTACCTCCTCGCCAATCTTTTAAAGATGGTCCATCAACTGTTTTTTGAGTAGCTGTCGTTGAGTGAACTGTAGTCATTAAACCTTCTACAATTCCAAAATTATCATTCAACACTTTTACAATAGGTGCTAAACAATTTGTAGTACAAGATGCATTAGAAAAGATAGCCTCTTCTTTCGTTAATTTTTTATGATTTACCCCCATTACAAACATAGGTGCATCTGGTGATGGAGCAGAAATTACAACTTTCTTTGCTCCTCCAATTATATGTTTATTTGCTTGTTCTAAAGATGTAAAAAAACCTGTACATTCCATTACAAAATCAGCTCCTACTTCATTCCACTTCAAATCTTCTGGATTTCTTTCGGCTGTAATTCTAATTTCGTTACCGTTAACAATTAATTTACCATCAACAACATCAACAGTACCTTTAAATGCACCGTGAACAGAATCGTATTTTAACATATATGCTAAATACTCTACATCTATTAAATCATTGATTGCTACTACTTGTACATTTTCTCTTTCTACTGCCGAACGAAAAGCTAATCTTCCAATTCTTCCAAAACCGTTAATTCCTATTTTTATCATTTATTTTTTTTAAATCGACATTATTTCCGACACTCTTAATAGTTCTTTATCTATCGTATGTCCGCCTTTTATAGCTTCTTTAATCTCTGTCGTTATTACTTCATTGTTTTTTAAACCAACCATCAAGTTTGTTTTATTTTCTAATAACAACTCTACTGCTTTAACGCCTAATCTACTTGCCAAAACTCTATCAAAACAACTTGGCGAACCACCTCTTTGCATATGACCGAGAACCGAAACTCTTACTTCGTATTCTGGCAAATTTTCTTCAACATATTTTGCTAATTCATATACATTTTTTCCAGATTTATCTCCTTCTGCAACGACAACGATACTTGATGATTTCCCTGATATTCTACTTTTCTTCAATGATTCTAACATTCTATCTAATCCTAAGTTTTCTTCAGGAATTAAAATTTCTTCTGCTCCTGCTCCAACGCCTGCATTTAAAGCGATAAAGCCTGCATCTCTTCCCATAACCTCAACAAAAAACAATCTGTTGTGTGATGACGCTGTGTCTCTAATTTTATCAATTGCTTCTACTGCAGTATTTAAAGCGGTATCATATCCTATGGTATGAGAGGTTCCAAAAATATCGTTATCAATAGTTCCTGGAATTCCTATTATTGGAAAATTAAACTCTTCATTAAAAATCATAGCACCAGTAAAAGATCCATCACCACCTATAACAACGAGTGCATCTATTTGGTGTTTTTTTAATTGTTCGAATGCTTTTTTACGACCTTCAGGTGTTCTAAACTCTAAAGATCTTGCTGTTTTAAGAATTGTACCACCTTTATTAATAATGTTATTTACGCTTCTTGCTTTTAGCTCAATAAAATCGCCTTCAATCAGTCCTTGAAAACCACGATAAATACCAATAGACTCTTTTTTATAATACGAACAAGTTCTAACAACCGATCTTATTGCTGCGTTCATTCCTGGTGAATCTCCACCAGAAGTCATTACTGCTATTTTTTTAATATCTTTCATTTCTAATAGTGTAAAATTAAGTATTGTTAATCAATTTTGAAGAAAAAAAAACGAAAACGATTTCGGTATTTTATTTTAAAACATCTTTTTTACAGAAAATTTTTATTTCTAAAATACAAATTAATTTCAGAGTATTTATTGTTAATTCTTTTAATGAAGGTAAACTGATTTATTGCTCTGTCTAAATTATGGTTTTTATAGGATGTTTTATAATACTGATCCCCATTTAAGAAATCTGTAAAAAAACGCAAACCCATTATAAATGGCATTATTTTTATACTTATTGGCAGTAGCTTTATTTCTTGTTTTGTAGCACTTTTGAACTCTTGAAAAAAACCTTGTGTGTAACTTTTAAAAAACTCGAAATTAAATTCAATTATACTCGTATCCATTTCATCTTCGTTTGCTGTATTACAAATTGTTCTAATTGCATCACCATAATCGAAATGAAAAACTCCTTGCATTACTGTATCAGTATCAATTAAGCACAATGCCTTATTTTCTTTTGAGAATAAAATGTTCGAAATTTTGGTGTCATTATGTGTTACTCTCAACGGCAATCTACTGTGTTCAATTGCGTTATCAATCTGTAGCATTTCTCCGATGTATTCTTCAATAAAATCAATCAACTCTTTAGATTTATTTATGTTCTCTTTTGAGGCGTTTTGAAGTGCTGTTTTAAATTGATAATATCTTACAGTTACAGAATGAAAATCTTCTAAAATAGTATTGATTTTTGCAATGTCAATATCTTTAGTCAATTCTAAAAATTCGCCAGTAGCTTTTCCAGCTTCAAAAGCAATTTGAGTATTTTCTGCTTTTAAATAGGTTACAGAATCTTCAATAAAAATAGATGTATTCCATAAATTACCATCTTTATCTTCATAAAAAAAAGTATTGTCTTTTGCTTTCACAAAACACAATACTTTCTGTTGAATTTCTTGTTGAGATAAACGTTTTAACTTGTGTTTCAAATGATTACTAACACAAATTTTATTTTCGATTAACTCTTTAGATTTCGGAAAAACAGTACGGTTTATTTTTTGTAAAACGTACTGTGGTTTATGTGTAGTTTTAATTAAAAAAGTATCATTAATATGTCCAGAGTTTAATTCTTGAAAAGATTCAAATTTTGATTGAATTTTAAACTTATTAATGATGCTTTTCAACCTGTTTTCCATTACCAAAGCTTTGGTGGATATACAAATTGTTGTATTAATTCTTTTACTTTATTTACAACAACAGCCTTGTCTTCTTTGTACGTAACACCCATCCATTTTGCATCTGTACTTAACACTTTCATTTTCGCTTCATTCGTTTTTATTAAGTTATCTACAACCAAAGGCAAAAAGAATTCTGATTTTAATTGCTGATGATTTTCCTCTAAAAACGCTTCGAATTCTCTATCTAAAAAGTTTAAAAAAGTGGGTGTAAAACCAAAGAAATTCATAGATACAATCGTATCTCTAGACATTATTGCTTCTTTACCATCTTCGTCTCCAAAAACAATCTCATTCCCTTTTTTAGTGATTGCAGTTCTTTCTTTTATTTGTTGCAAATTATTGTTTTTATCTGCAAAAGTTTCTCCTCTAGAAACACTTCCGTTATCTGATAACGTATTATAAATTGGATACCCAACCATTGCATACTCTGTTGAACATTTATTAGCATTTTTTAAGAATAAAATAATGGTTTCAAAAGCATCTAAACCGTAAAAATCGTCTGCATTAATTACACAAAAATTATCTTTAATTACATCTTTAGCAACTAAAAGTGCGTGGGCTGTTCCCCAAGGTTTAATACGTTCATTTTTACTATATTTTTCTGGCACTTTAGACGTTTCTTGAATTGCGTATTCTACCTCTACTTTTCCTTTTAATTTTGCACCAAAATCGGTTTTCACTTCTTCTAAAATATCTTTTCTTACGATAAAAACAACTTTTGTAAATCCTGCTTTAATAGCATCAAATAAAGAAAAATCCATAATGGTTTCTCCATTTTCTGATATTCTGTCGAGTTGTTTTGTTCCTCCGTATCTACTTCCCATTCCAGCTGCTAAAATTACTAGTGTAAAGTCTTTCATTTTTAATTTTTGCTTTTTATTGATTTAAACTCAGTAAAACGATTTGTTTTTGCCGTTTTAACAGAGTCTTTTTTTATATTGATTTCTTCCTTCTTTTTTAATCCTATTTTTCTAAGTAAATCTGACAAATTATTAAAATCTACTTGATATGTTAAACCAATTCCTTGTGTATAACCTTCTTCTTCTGATGAGTATTGAATTTCGTTTTGACGATTAAAAATTACACCTCTAAAATTTCCTTTTTCGTTTAACATAATTTCAACTTTTACCTCTCCAACAACACTCGATTGTGTTTTTGATCCTACCGGCACTCCAACTTTTCCGTTTACCACAACTCTATTAGAAATTTGAGTACCCACAGAAACATTTACCAAATCATTATTTATAACATTATTAACATCCGTTTTATCAGTTATTTCATAATTTACATCAAATTGCACTTTACCATCTTCGCTACTAATTAAATCTGAAACTAAACTTGAAAGTGCGTTAGATGTTGTTCCTATAATTGCATTTGAACCATTAAAACTAGATTTATTTGGATTGTAAAAAGTGTTTAACGCCAGCAAATATAAAAATTGCTTGGTTTTTTCGTTTACATCATTGTCATTTAATTTAAATTCTAATTCAGAAGCAATAGTATTATTTACATTCGGAATTTCAATATCAAATTCTTGATTAGAATTAAACAATCCACCACTTATTTTTGTAATTAAATTTACTGGTATTTTTCTGCTAGAGTTAAAGTTTTCTAACAACATAGATGGATTTGCTTTTAATGTATAAACGGCAGTAATATTTAAATCTGCATCAGACGGACTTCCATTCCAGGATATTGTTCCTCCTTTATTTACATTAAATGTTTTATTTACTAAACCACCATATTTAAATTCATATTTTCCTTCATCAACAACAAAATTTCCGTCCATTATAAATTTCCCTCTGGTATCTATTTCTATTTTTAGATTTCCATTTCCTCTACCATTTAACAAACTACCATTAGATTTATCTATTGCTATTTCTGCTAATGCATCTTTTGTTACTTCTAAGTTGATATCTAATTTTAATCCTTTTAACGCATTTAACTCAAATTCTTCTATTTGTTTTTTTTCTGTACTATTTGTTTTGAAAGATTTAAATTGAATTAATTTATAATTATCTACCGTTTTTATATCATTTAAAGGAATTACAAATTTTGTGTTTGGGTTTGTAGTTGCGTTCACAACGATATCTAAATTATCTGTATATCCATAAATTTTTGCATTTCCTTTGATAAAAGCTGTCCCAAAATATAAAGATTCTTCTGTTTCTTCAGTATCTAACACAACCAGATTATTGGTTAAAATATTCAAATCCATATACCAAGATTTAAAATCTTCATGTCTAATACTTCCACTAAAATCTCCCCTAGTATTATATTTGGTGTCTAATAAATTAAGTTCTTCAAAAATAAAGTATTGATCTTCTAATCTAATTTTTGTGATTCCTTCAAAATCATAATCAATATTTAAATACGGAAATAATAAACCTGCATCTTTTAATTCTAATTCTCCTTTCATCTCAGGATTCCTTAAAAATCCTGTTACCTTAAAACGACCAGAAGCTTCACCTCTTATTTTTGATAAAACATCTTGACCTAAGGGACTAAATGCTTTTAATTGAAATTTATCTAAATTTACATTTAAATCAATTATTGGTCGTTGATTCGTAAAGTCAATAAATCCATTAGCAAAAATACTTTTACGGTTCGAGTGTTTTAATGTTAAGTCTACTTTATATTTTTCATAAGAATTATCACCTACAATGTTTAAATCTAAATCTCCTTGCTCAAAAGAATTTATTTTTAAATTTGAAACGGATAAGTTTCCTTTCGGACTATATTGCCCATCTTTTTGAAGAAAATCTAAGTTTCCGTTTAAAATACCATTCAAAGACAAACTATCTATTTCTGGTAAAAAGCTAGATAATTTCACCTTTTTAAAATTTATTTTTAACTCTTTTTGAGTTGAGTCTTTTACAACTCCTTGAAAGGTTATTTCTTGCTGATTTGACTTTAATTTAAAAGGACTAAAGTTAAATTCATTTTTCTTTAAATCGAAAACCACTTTACTATCTTTATTGTCTAGTGGGTTTATTTTCCAAATATTTTTTTCAAAATCGAAAGTAGATTTTTGTATTCCTAAAACTGATTTTTTTTCTTTATTAACCGTATAATAAAAATCCATATTAAAGGTTTCATTTATTGCTGTTGCACCTTTAAATTCTGATTTAAAAAACAAGGTATCGTTTTTTGTAATGTTTAATAAGTTAAATTTTGATGCTTTAAAATATTCCGTTGTTATTTTAGAAGCTGTTAAATGTGTATTATATAATTCACTTTTAGTATCCATTCTTAAATACACAGAATCTAACTCGTTACCATACGCTACAATTTTAGGAGAATTAAATGTTAATTTTAAAGCATTTGTATTGGTATTTATTTTTCCTCTTAAAGTGGTGTTTTTATCAATAAATATTTTTGGAAAAAATACATCTATAATTTGATTATAGATATTAAAATCAAATTCTAAAAATTGATTTGGTTCTACTTTATATGGATTGTAATTTGCATAAATACTTCCTAAAGCATTTTGAGTAATCGGTACTAACTCGCTAAATTTAAAATTTCCTTTCAACCAACCTTGAGCAATATCGTTTGACTCTGAGTTTTTATTAATATCTATTGTTTTTATATCGTCTTTAACAGTAGATGTTACTACAAATCTTTTAAAATTATATGTTTGTTTTGGACTAATATATTCTACGTTATTAAAAGTTGTTATTCCAATAATATCATCAAACGTATTACCAACTATATCAAATTCTAATTCTCCTTTTATTTTAGAAATGCTATCTCTTGTAAATAAATTAGTTTTTACCAAATTTGCATTTTCTATTTTTGCTGTAAAATCAAATTTATTTACTTTAGAAGAAAAATCTGCTAAACCACTAAATCTCATTTTTAGAAACTCATCATTTATATTTAAATTTCCGTTAAAAAGTTTGTTTTGAAAAAGTCCGTTTACATTTAAATCTTGATATGTATAATCGTTGAAATTTATTTTTTTAATAACTCCAATTATTCCTGTATTTATATTATCTATTCTAAACCCTGCTCCGTTTACATCACCACTTAAAGTTATCTTTCCAAAAAGTGGTTCATCAAAAAATTTACCAACATTAAAGTCTATTAATTCTACATTTCCTTTGTAGCTTGCATCGTCTATATTTGCAATATTTGTAAGTTTTAAATTTGCTTTTGTAGTTCCTATTTTGGATAAAACAACAACATTTAAATCTAACTCATTTTTGTTGATAAATGTTTTTCCTTTTAAGGTAAAATCACCCAATCTTTTAAATTCGGTTGGTAATGTTTTACCTAATAAATTTGGTAAAACACTTTTCAGCTCTTGATAATTAGCGGTAACGTTTTTTAAATCTCCTTCAAAAGAAAATCCTTTTTCGGTGTCAATTGCGTTAATAAATTTTAAATCTCCATTAATAATAAATCCTTCGTCAGAATTAATATCTAGTTGAGAAACTTTAAAATTATTAAGCGTTCCAATTAAGTTTCCATTTAAATTTAACACATCTTCTACACCAAACTCACCATAAAAATTACTTAAATCTTTTAAAGAAACCCTACTTTTAGTAAAAGCTGCTTTGATATTAACTTTATCATTAAAGAATTTTAAATTTTCCGTTTTATAAGTAAAAGAAATATCGGCGTTTAGTTTAGAAGTTTTAGTTTCTAACACTGTTTTCTTAAACAACATCTTGGTTTTAGTAAAGGTAAAATCTGTTGTTAGGTTGGTAACTTCTAATCCGTATTTTTCAATAAAATATAAGCCTCTAATTTTAGCTGTTACATTTGGTCCTAGAATTTTAAAATCACTTAAACTTCCTCCAACTTTTTTTGCAAAATAAGGCAAACTATCTTTTTTATTTAGATCTACCAACTTAAAGTTTAAGTTGTTTAGATACATACTAGAACTGGTTAACAAAAATGGTTCTGCTAAAGAATCAATTGGAGAACCATCTTCGAAACTTTCTACAAAAATTGATAAATTATCATTCGTTTCTCCTTTGTATGTTTTTAAGTGAAAATCAACTTCATCTAAAGAAACACTTCCTAAATTAATTTTACTATTTAAAACTTTCTTTGCATTTAATAAAGAAGTGCTTAATTTATTTAGAAAAATTAATGTGTCGTTGTGGTGATCTCTTATCTCAACTCCTTTTAATTGAACCGAGCCTAAAAAAGACAAATCGACTTTTTTAATTACAATATTTGTATTGTACGATTTTTTTAAACTTTTGGTCAAAGCTCGAGCCAATCTGGTTTGTACCCCCGGAATTGAAAATATAATACTTATCAAAAACAAGAATAGCAGCACATAAGCTAAAAATCTTACAAATATTTTAATCTTGTTTTTAATAATCAAATTTTTATCTAAAAGTGGAATAATCAGTGAATTCTAATCAAAAATATTGCCATTATTTGCAAAGAAAGTTGAAATTTTGATAACTATTGAATTTGAATCAATATTTTTGCACTACAATTTAAACCATTTTAATCTTTTGAGTCAAAAATCAATCTATATTTTAGGAATAGAATCTTCATGTGATGATACAAGTGCATCTGTAGTTTACAACGGTAACGTATTAAGTAATGTTGTGGCAAATCAAGAAGTACATTCTAAATATGGTGGTGTTGTACCTGAACTTGCTTCTAGAGCACATCAACAAAATATAGTTCCGGTTGTACAACAAGCCTTACAACAAGCAGCTATTAGTAAATCACAATTAAGTGCAATTGCGTTTACTCGCGGGCCAGGATTAATGGGTTCTTTATTAGTTGGCACTTCTTTTGCAAAATCATTGTCTTTAGGTTTAGCTGTTCCTTTGATTGATGTAAATCATATGCAAGCTCATATTTTAGCCCATTTTATTGAAGAAGAAAATGCTAAAATCCCACCTTTTCCATTTATTTGTTTAACAATAAGTGGAGGACATACACAAATTGTAAAAGTTAGCAATCATTTTGAAATGGAAATTTTAGGTGAAACTATTGATGATGCTGTTGGCGAAGCTTTTGATAAATCTGCGAAAATATTGGGATTACCGTATCCTGGTGGACCATTAATTGACAAATTTGCTAAAGAAGGAAATTCGAAAGCATTTGTGTTTACAAAACCAAAAGTAGGCGATTTAGATTTTAGTTTTAGCGGATTAAAAACTGCAATTTTATATTTCATTCAGAAAGAAGTAAAAGAAAATCCGAACTTTATCGAAGAAAACTTAGTAGATATTTGCGCATCTATTCAATATACAATTGTAGAAATTTTGATGGAAAAATTAAAAAATGCAGTAAAACAAACTGGCATTAAACATATTGCAATTGCTGGCGGTGTTTCTGCAAATTCTGAAATTAGAAACCGATTACAGTTAGCCGAAAAGCATTTTGGATGGACAACTTACATTCCGAAATTTGAATACACAACAGACAACGCAGCAATGATTGCTATTACAGGATATTTAAAATACCTTAACAATACGTATTCTGATATTGGCGTAACGGCGAAAGCAAGATTAAAAGTAACAGAATAAAAAAGCGAGCTAGTTTATGCTGAATTTATTTCAGTAACTGCTCGCTTTTTATTTTAATAAATTGTTTTTTATCCTAAAATATCTGTTAACACTTTTGCCAGTCTAATTCCGCCTTTTTGCAGCTGACTTCTTACCGTTTGAAAATGATCATACATATATCTATAACTTAGCTTTTCTCCAGTTTCTGCAGATTTGTAAACCATTTGCGCCAAACCTTTTGTTTCATTTACCCAATCTACAACAGAACCTTTTTGCAATTCTTTTATTTGAGCTTTACTTAATACATCTGTATTTGAAGCTAATTCTGAATAGGTCATATTAAAACTATCGATCATTTGGCTGTCCCAAATTCTATGCATATTTGTTCCACTATTAAACCAATTTACTTGAAAACCATTTCCGCCTTTATCGCTTAATCTTCCAACATGCATTGGTTGATGTAAATCGCCAATTAAATGTACTAACATTTTTAAGTAAAAAGATTTGTCTGCTTTTGTTGCATTTTTGTCTAAAAGAACTTGTTTACATTTTTCAATTCCTGTAACTAAATCTCCATTTGGATTTTTTGTTGACGATTGATAGGTTTCATCATCATTTAAATTTACAAAATGCCATGTATAAAAATCTCTGTATTTGCTATCCGATTTTATATCGTCCGCAAAAGTAGAAACCATCGCTAAAGTTTGTCCGTCTAATAATTCTTTAATTTTTCGCTGTATTTTTTTAGACAAATGGTTTGTAGCGATTTCTCCAACGGCTCTATGTCCTGTATTTCCCCATACAATTTTTGTTTCGGAATTTGTTACGAATGAAAAATTGCTGATAGACAGAAATGCTAGTATAAATAAAAAGTTCGTTTTCATTTTTTGTTCTTATGAAATTATGTTTGGCTAATTTATAAAAATATTAGGTTATAAATTTGGAAATGTCAAAAAAAAACATATACCTTTGTGATATCATTTTAATATCATAATAAAATAATCAAATCATGAGTAACGAAAAAAGTATAAAACCCGCAAACGGATATTTAATGTTCGTAGTAGTAATAGTGCTATTTATTGGAGGAATTTCAGCAACCATTAAATATGAAAATCCAGCTTGGTTGTTAGTCACATTAGCAGGTTTCGTTTCTATATTCGGATTTATTTTAGTAAATCCAAATACTTCAAAAGTAATTTTACTTTTTGGTAAATATATTGGAACCGTAAAAAGTAATGGTCTGTATTGGGCAAATCCCTTATACAAAAAAAGAACTATTTCTTTAAGAGCAAGTAACTTTGATAGTGAACGTTTAAAAGTAAACGACAAGTTAGGAAATCCAATTATGATTAGTACTATTTTAGTTTGGCGAGTTACAGACACTTATAAAGCAGCTTTTGATGTTGATAATTATGAGAATTTTGTTAGAGTGCAGACAGATGCAGCTGTTAGAAAATTAGCAAGTATGTATCCGTATGATAATTTTGCGGATGAAGGAACGGTAGAAGATATCACATTACGATCTAGTGTAAATGAAGTTAGCGAAGCATTAGAAAAAGAAATTGAAGAACGTTTATCTATTGCAGGAATTGAAGTTCTAGAAGCAAGAATTGGTTATTTAGCCTACGCACAAGAAATAGCAAATGCCATGTTAAAAAGACAACAAGCTACAGCAATTGTAGCTGCTCGTCATAAAATTGTTGAAGGAGCAGTTAGTATGGTAGAAATGGCTTTAGAAGAACTAGGTAAAAAGAATATTGTTCAGTTAGATGATGAACGTAAAGCGGCAATGGTTAGTAACTTAATGGTTATTTTATGTGGAGATAAAGATGCTTCGCCTGTATTAAATACAGGAACTTTAAGTCATTAAAATGATCTTAGTAATCCTTAAATTACTTGCTCTAGTTATCAGCTATATTTCAATACTATTAATTTCAATATTTAATTAAAAAGAATATAATATTAGGATTTCAAATCAAAAATAAAAAAGTACTCTTCATTGTGTTTGCAATTTGCATTGTATTAATAAGTGTTAGAGTTTTAATATTGACAAATAAATAGAAATGAAAAATAAAAAGACATGAAAGAATATAAAGTAGTACAACTAAAATTAGGTTTAAGAAATCGTGTTCAAATTTTTGAAGATTTATTAAATCAATATGCTAGAGAAGACTGGAGTGTTGTGAATATACCTCAAGGTTGGTCTGTAGTGGTTTTTGAAAGAGATAAAAATAGATAATGAGAATTTTTAAAGAAGAACAACGTTTTACACAAACATGGCTATTAGTTTTAATAGTTATAAGTATAATAGCTCCAATCATTATAATTATTAAAGAGTTTTCTAAAGAAAATTCTACGATGAGCATGAATGAGTTTATTTTTTCAATTGTACTATTGCCTTTATGTATTGCTCCAATTTTCTTCTTTAAATTAAAAACTAGAATTGATGAAATCGGAATTCATTTTCAGTTTTTTCCTTTTCATTTTTCTGCAAAAACAATTGCTTGGTCAGAATTAAAATCTGCTGAAACAAGAAAATACAATGCCATTTCAGAATATGGCGGTTGGGGCTTAAAAGGCGGGTTTTTCTGGAGAAAAAGCAAAGGTGTTGCTTACAATGTTTCTGGTGATATTGGCATTCAGTTAGAATATAAAACCGGAAAGAAAATCTTAATCGGAACACAATTATTAAACGATGTTAATTCGGTTTTAAAAACCTACGAAGAAAAAATAAACACAAATGAAAACTAAATTTTTATACCTATTCTTATTTGTTTGGTCCTTTACAAACGGACAATCAAAAGTTATTTCTGAAGAAATACTAATCAAAAATGACTCTATTGAATTACCTGGAACCTTAACTTTTACAGATACCAAAACTCCGTTGGTAATTTGGGTGCACGGTTCTGGAAATGTTGATAGAAACGGAAATCAAGCTGGCGTAAATATTAAAGCCAATTACATCAAACAGTTTAGAGACGAAGTCAATAAAGAAAATATAGCTTTTTTTAGTTTTGACAAAAGAACTGCAACCAAAAGAAATATTGCTTTTTCTAAAGACATAACATTTGATGCATTTATCGAAGACTTAAATATAGTTATCAATCATTTTAAAAATGATAACCGCTTTTCTAAAATCATTTTAGTAGGTCATAGTCAAGGCTCATTAATTGCCATGTTGGCTTCTAAAAACGCAGCAAAATATATTTCTATTGCAGGTCCATCAACTAGTATTGATAAAACAATCATTCAGCAAATTACAGCCCAAAGTCCAGAATTTGGTAAAATTGCAGAAGCACATTTTAAAGAATTAGTTGAAACTGGAGATATCAAACAAGTAAATCCATTATTAGTTTCTGTTTTTGCAAAACAAAATTTTGCCTTCTTAATCAGTTGGGCAAAATACAATCCGTCAGAAGAAATCAAAAAACTAAAAATTCCTGTTTTAATTATCAACGGAACAAAAGATTTACAAGTAAAAATTGAAGATGCAAATGCATTACACAAAGCAAATCCAACATCAGAATTAGTAATTATAGAAAACATGAATCACGTATTAAAAAACATCGAAAAAGATGCTGATAATATGAGTTCTTATTATTCACCAGATTTTGAAATTTTAAAAAAAGTAGTAACTACAATTGTAGCATTTATTAAAAAGTAATTCATGGCAAAAAAGAAAGCATTTGCACTACGTGTTAACGAAGATATGATCAAAGCCATTGAAAAATGGGCTTCAGATGAGTTTCGATCGACCAATGGGCAGATTGAATGGATGCTTATGCAAAGTCTTAAAGATGCCAAAAGAGAACCAACAAAAAAAAGCGAGGAATAACATTATCCGTTTTTTTAACATTATTTTAAGAGTGTTGTCTTTTATAGTTTTTGTAACTTCATACACTCAATTAACTAATCAAAATACCATGAAAAAATTACTCTCAATCTTTTTTCTACTTGCAACAACAGTCATGTTTTCTCAAGAATTCTCTATGGATTTAGTGAAAGACATGAAACCAAGAAATATTGGTCCTGGCGGGATGAGTGGACGTGTAACATCGATTGATGTTGTACAATCTGACACAAATATTATGTATGCCGGAACTGCTTCTGGAGGCTTATGGAAATCTACTTCTGCAGGAATTAAATGGGATCCAATATTTGACAATGAAGCAACTGCTTCTATTGGTGCTGTTGCTATTCAACAATCAAACCCAAGTGTACTTTGGGTTGGAACCGGAGAAGGAAATCCTAGAAATAGTTTAAATGGCGGATACGGAATTTACAAATCTTTAGATGCTGGTAAAACTTGGAAATTAATGGGATTAGAAAAAACACGTCATATTCATCGTGTTGTAATTGACCCTACAAATCCAAATATAGTGTATGTTGCGGCAATTGGCTCTCCTTGGGGAGAACATCCAGAACGTGGCGTTTATAAAACTATAGATGGTGGTAAAACTTGGAAACAAATTTTATTCAATAATAACAGAACTGGAGCAGCAGATTTAGTAATGGATCCTGCAAATCCTAATAAATTAATTGCTGCTATGTGGGAACACAAACGTGATCCTTGGTTTTTTAAATCTGGTGGAGAAGGAAGTGGTTTATATATTACACATGATGGTGGAGAAAACTGGAAAAAAATTACAGAAAAAGAAGGTTTTCCTAAAGGAGAATTAGGAAGAATTGGAGTGGCTATTTCTAGAAGTAATCCTAATACAGTTTACGCGTTGGTAGAAGCAAAAAAGAACGCTTTATACAAAAGTATTGATGGTGGATTTAAATGGAGTAAAATTAACGACAAACCAGGAATTGGAAATCGTCCGTTTTATTATTCAGAAATTTATGTAGATCCACAAAACGAAAACAGATTGTATTCTGTATTTACATACATTAATGTTTCTGATGATGGAGGTAAAAATTTTAACGAACTAATGCCTGCATATGGTGTAGATAATGGTGTACATCCAGATCATCATGCTTGGTGGATTCACCCAGAAAACGGTTCTTTTATGATTGATGGTAATGATGGTGGATTAAACATTACAAGAGACAAAGGAAAATCGTGGCATTTTATAGGAAATCTTCCTGTTGCACAATTTTACCATATCAATGTTGATAATGATTTTCCGTATAATGTGTATGGAGGAATGCAAGATAACGGTTCTTGGGGCGGCCCAGCCTATGTTTGGAAAGCACAAGGAATTAGAAATTCGTATTGGCAAGAATTGGCTTTTGGTGATGGATTTGATGTGGTACCAGACAAAGAAGATTCTCGTTACGGATATGCAATGAGCCAACAAGGTTCTGTTGTTAGATATGATCAAAAAACTGGGTATAGTTATTCCGTAAAACCAACGCATCCAGATCCAAAAGTAAAACTACGTTTTAATTGGAATAGTGGAATTGGTCAAGATCCTTTTGATAATTCTACCATCTATTTTGGAAGTCAATTTGTACATAAAAGCACCGACAAAGGAACAACTTGGAGTGTTATTTCTCCAGATTTAACAACCAACGATCCAAACAAACAAAAACAATCAGAAAGTGGTGGTTTAAGTATGGATGCAACCGGAGCAGAAAATCACACTACAATTTTAGTAATTGAACCATCGCCTTTAGAAAAAGATATGCTTTGGGTTGGTACCGATGATGGAAATGTTCAAGTTACAATAAATGGCGGCGCAACTTGGAGCAATGTTTCTAACAATATTAAAGATTTACCACAAGGAAGTTGGATTGCGCAAATAAAAGCATCTAACAAAAATAAAGGAGAAGCTTTATTAATTGCAAATGATTATCGTCGTTTTAATTATACTCCGTATGCATATAGAACTAAAAACTATGGAAAAACTTGGACACGTATTGTAGATGCCAATGATGTAAAAAGTTACACCTTAAGTATTATAGAAGATATTGAAAACCCAAATTTGATGTTTTTAGGAACAGATGATGGTTTATATATTTCTTTAAATGCTGGAGAAAAATGGACAAAATGGACCAATGGTTTTCCAACGGTATCTGTAAAAGATTTAGTTATTCATCCAAGAGAACACGATTTAGTAATCGGAACTTTTGGTAGAGCTGCTTGGGTTTTAGATGATATTAGACCATTAAGAGAGTTCGCAAAAAGCAGTAAAAGTTTTACTACAACATTGCAATTATTTGAACCACCGACTGCATATCAAGCAAGTTTTTTACAACCAACAGGAAGCAGATTTGGTGCAGATGCATTGTATCAAGGAGAAAACAGAAAAAGTGGCGCTCCAATTTCATTTTACATGACCAAACCAAAAGAAAATAAAAAAGATATTAAAAAAGATGAAAACGCAATAAAATGGGATTCTATTAAATTAGAGATTTTAGACGGAACTCGCTTAATCAGAACTCTAAAACAAAAAACTCCTAAAGAAAATGGAGTACATAAAATGTATTGGAACTTAGATGAAAAAGGGGTTGATAGAGCATCTAGATCTTTAAGAGAATCTACAAGAGAACCAGGAGGAATTACAGTACAACCTGGAACATACAAACTAAAAATGAGCTTTGGAAACCAAGTTTCTGAACAAGATATTAAAGTTGAATTTGATCCTAGATTAACCTATTCTAAAACAGATCTTTCTGCGCGTTATGTAATGAGTAAACAATTAGAAGCAAACAGCCAAACTATTGCTGATGTTGTAAAACAATTGGTAGAAAGTAATGCTTCAGTAAAAGAAATTTCTGATAATCTAACTAAAGAAGATAAGAAAAAGTACGCTTCTCAGATAAAGTCATCTAAAGATATTACTAAGAAAATTGATGATTTGATTAGCATATATCTTGGCACAATTGATAAAAGACAAGGAATTACTAGAAACCCAGAAGTTACTGTAACCCAAAGATATGGAGCTGCAATAAGTTATTTAGGAGCTCGTTTTGGGGAAATTACCAAAACAGAAACCGAATTGATACATAATTTTAAAGAGGCATTAAACGATGCATTAAATAAAACAAATACGTTCTTTAATACCGATTGGAAAAAATATAGAAGCGAAGTAGAATCTATTCAGATTTCTCCTTTTAAAGAAACAAAAAGTTTTTCTGCAAACTAATCTAAAAACGAAGCTTAACAGCTTCGTTTTTTTTGTGACTTTAATTTTAATACTTTAGCAAAAAATAACTTAATAATGACAGAACCAATTTTCACAAACGACGCACTTGTTTTCGGACTTTTAATGATTTCTTTAGGATTTGTGTTTTACACAGAATCAAAAACAACTGGTTTTTGGTTTAAATTTTATAAAATAGTTCCAGGTTTATTTATGGCATATTTTGTACCTGCTATATTTACAACAATTGGTGTTATTGCTCCAGAATGGGAAACTACAAATAATGCAGGAGAAGCTGTTAAACATAGTTCTAGTTTGTATTATGTTTCGAGTCGGTTTTTATTGCCTGCCGCTTTGGTATTAATGACATTAAGCATCGATTTAAAAGCTATTTTTAATTTAGGTTCTAAAGCATTAATTATGTTTTTTACAGGAACCGTCGGAATTATTATTGGTGGACCTATTGCTATCTTATTGATTTCTATTTTTTCTCCAGAAACAGTTGGAGGAGCTGATTTTGATGCAGTTTGGAGAGGACTTTCTACCCTTGCAGGAAGTTGGATTGGTGGTGGTGCAAATCAAACAGCAATGCTAGAAATTTACAAATACAATCCTGCAAAATATGGCGGAATGGTTATTGTTGATATTGTTGTTGCCAACATTTGGATGGCTATTTTATTATTTGGAATTGGAAAAAAAGAAAAAATAAATAAATGGTTAAAAGCAGACAATTCTGCCATTGACGAATTGAAAGAAAAAGTGATTAAATTTACTAAAAAAGTAAAAAGAAATCCTACTCTTACAGATTATATGATTATGCTTGCAATTGCTTTCGGAATTGTTGGTTTTGGTCATTTTGTTGCAAAATATTTGAGTGCATTTTTCTCTCAAGTTGTTGCATCTTTGACTTCTCAAACTTGGCGAAATATTTTTTCTTTCTTAGATTCAGATTTTTTCTGGTTAATTAGTATTTCAACAATTGTTGCAATAATTTTATCATTTACAAAAGCAAAAAATTACGAAGGCGCAGGAGCAAGTAAATTAGGAAGTGTTTTTATTTATGTATTAGTTGCAACGATTGGAATGAAAATGGATTTGAAACAAGCTTTTGAAAATCCTGGTTTAATGGTTATTGGTTTAGTTTGGATGACAATTCATGCCTTTTTGTTGATTTTTGTTGCAAAACTAATCAAAGCTCCATACTTCTTTTTAGCTGTAGGAAGTCAAGCAAACGTTGGTGGTGCAGCCTCTGCCCCTATCGTTGCACAAGCATTTCATCCATCATTAGCAACTGTTGGAGTTCTATTAGCAGTATTTGGATATGCAATTGGAACTGTAGGTGCAATTCTTTGTACAATTTTACTAGAATTAGCATCAAAAGTTTAACAGAAATACGCATATTTGCAAACGCAAAAATTATAGATTAGAGATGAAAAAAATACTTGTTTTAGGTTTCGCAATTCTACTTGCAGCATGTTCTTCTAAGAAAGAAGGAAACATGATTGTTAATGGACAAATTAAAGGATTGAAAAAAGGAACGTTATATTTACAAAAGATAGAAAATGATACTGTTTTAAAAACAATAGATTCGGTTGCTGTTTTAGGAAGTGATCAATTTACATTGACTGCAAATGTTGATGAACCAGAAATGTATTATTTAACTTTTGATGGAAATACAACCAACAAATACATTACATTTTTTGCTGATAAAGGCATCATAAACATTACTGATGATGTTGCTGATTTTGGAATCAGCCCAACAATTACAGGTTCTAAAAATCAAGATATTTTAAATGATTACACAAAAATATCTAGACGTTTTAACGATCAAAATTTAGATTTAATTCAACGTAAATTTTACGCACAAAAATCGAACAATAAAGATTCTGTAGATATTATTACGAAAGAATATGAAACCTTGTTAAGAAGACGTTATATGGTTACAGTTAACTTTGCTTTAAATAATAAAGACAATCATGTAGCACCTTATTTAGCATTAACAGAATTGGTTAACGCTAATATAAAATGGCTAGATACAATTAACAAATCGTTATCAACAGATGTTAAAAATTCTATTTACGGTAAGAAGTTAGAAAAATTTGTTGCTGATATTAAAAAATCTGAAGCTAACAAGTAGTTTCTAAAATTTCATAAACAAAAGCCGTTGATATCTCAACGGCTTTTTTTTGTGGAGAATTTTTAGTGATTTGGTTTTATAATTAAAACATCTCGATACAATTCTGTTACCGCAGAATCACTCGATGTGACAACACACAACTGTCAGTTCGAGTGATTTTCGACCAAAGGAGAAAAATAGTATTAAGAACTCAACATAATAAAAACTCATCTCCATAAAGAGCAAAAAACAAAACCTGCTGAAAGAAATATAATAATATTTCAAACTTCTTTTTTTTAAATTAATGGCTATCATCAAATTGACATTCTAACTAAAAACGACTACTAACCTACTAACCTACTAACAAAAATCGTTAGTTAATTTATTACCCTACCTTTAGAGTTCACTAAACAAAACTTATGATTACAAAAATTATAGTCCTAGCCATTTATGTCGCAATTTTATTTTTTATCGGAATATTAGCTTCACGCAGAGTAAAAAGTATGAGTGACTATTATCTAGGAGGAAAAAAAATGGGTTTTTGGGCTGTTGCATTTTCTGCTCGAGCAACCGGAGAATCTGGCTGGCTTTTAATCGGTTTAACAGGAATGGGAGCTATTGCTGGTTATTCTGGTTACTGGGTTGTTGTTGGTGAATTGCTCGGGGTTTTTATTTCGTGGCAATTTATGGCCAAGCGATTTAAAAGACGCTCAGACGAGTTCAACGCAATCACCATTCCCGATTACCTTCAAAGTCATTTTAAATCATCTACAAACAACCTTAGAATCATCTCTGCTTCTGCCTTAGTGGTTATGGTTGTTATTTATGTAGCGTCACAAATGGATTTAACAGGTATTGCTTTTGAGTCGATGCTTGGTATTGACTATCGAATTGGAGTGCTTGTAGGGTTTAGTATTGTATTAATCTATATTTTTATTGGAGGTTTTGTAGCTGCTGTTTGGTCAGATATGTTCCAAGGAGTTCTAATGTTTTTCGGATTGGTTTTACTACCAATTGTTGTGTGGTTCTCTATGGATCATGGAGTTGGAATAACCGAAGGATTAAACGCTATTGACCCAACACTAACACAAATAATGGGAAGAAGTGAGGATGGTTGGATGAACTTATTTACAATTATTGGTTTCTCTATGATTGGCTTGGGCTTCTTAGGATCACCACAAGTATATGTTCGTTTTATGTCTATTAAAAGCACAAACGAAATTGACAAAGGAAAATGGGTTGCATTACTTTTTACGCTGTTAACAGATGCTGCTGCAGTAACCATTGGTATTCTTGCTCGAATCTATTTTACTTCTGAAGGACAAGATCCTGAAGCTGTATTAGGAACTGGTGGTGAAGATGTATTAAGCTTGATTACCAACGAATTCTTACCTACCATTCTAGTAGCCATCTTTATTGCCATTGTACTTTCGGCAATTATGTCTACCATAGATTCGCTACTTATTCTTGCTTCTAGTGCAATTACTCGCGATTTTTATCAGAAAATATTTAGACCTGATTTAAAAGATGAAGACCTAACAAAACTTTCAAGAATCGTAACGGTTATCATGGCAATGGTTGCACTCGGAATTGCTGTTTTACTATACTACCTATATCCTGATAGAAAGATTTTCTGGATTATTATTTTTGGTTGGTCTGGCATTGCAGCCACGTTTTGTCCTGTTATAATCCTCTCTCTTTTTTGGAAAAGATATACAGAAAAAGGAGCGATTGCTTCTATGATTACTGGTTTTGCTTCTGTAATACTATTTAAATTTGTGGTATCAAATATGGAAGGAATTGGACCTTATTTTGTAGAATTAGATGTGCTTGCGCCTTCTTTTGCTTTGGCAATGATTGTTGGATATATTGTTTCAAAACTATTTCCGAATAAGGTTATTGAAGAAACTGTATAATACAAATTCAATTTTTAAAGATGAGAAAGAAAATTGATGTTTTAAATAAAAACTCCTAAGTTACTCAAAAAGTTATAGTTATATCTAAAGAAATAGACAATTTATTGGTGGCTCTAAAAGCAATAACTAAAAAATAAATTTCTCATGATTTTTTTAAAATTTTAGTATATTTATAAAAAAATATAAATACAATGCATAACTTGTTTTATCCTGAAAGTAGACTGAGATAACGTCATAAAATATAATTTTAACCTGTAGTCGTATTTCAGGACTAAATATTAATAATGCGAATCAAGAGTTAAATAATAGTGTTATAAATGCTGCAGCTAGTCGACCATAAACAGGTAGGTTTAACCCTTTAGTAGACCTTACTTTACTCGCTTTTTGTATATCTGATTTTTCAATAAGCCAACTAAATAGCGCTTCAATTGGTTGTCTAATTTTGGATACAGCTCTTGAATATAAATCGTT
>Ga0209702_10000093_pt1 | contig 154895 bp, 163 predicted proteins | sample FRY01_FD_187210 | JGI IMG/M metagenome (GOLD analysis project Ga0209702, IMG submission 187210) | Freshwater microbial communities from Lake Fryxell liftoff mats and glacier meltwater in Antarctica - FRY-01 (SPAdes) (version 2) | ecosystem: Environmental > Aquatic > Freshwater > Ice > Glacier...
AGATGCCGGTTGGGATCAGATAGTTGTCACTTTGGTCACTGCCCTTGTGTTGATTGCGGGCTATTTATTGTTGCAAGCAGCGCAACGCATTAGTCGAGCTAATCGTGAGAAAGATGGAGCTAGTTTTTAATGGGTTACTTCGGTGGATTCCTCGTCACCATGCGTCAACATGGTGCCAAAAATAAAGTCACTACGGAATATTCTGGCGGTCGTATGTTTCGTCGAAACAAAGGTGAACGTCATGACGAAAAAATTGACAAGCCTGAGCGCCTGCATGGTCGCCATGTGTTGAATCGTTACGAAGATGGCATGGAAAAGTGCATAGGGTGTGAGCTGTGCGCTGCGGTTTGTCCTGCAAAATGTATTTACGTTCGTGGTGCCGACAACGATCCAGACCAGCCGACTTCACCGGGAGAGCGATTTGGATTTATTTACGAAATCAATTATCTACGGTGCATTCATTGCGACTTGTGTGTTGAAGCATGTCCAACAGAAGCCATTACGGAGACAAAACTTTTTGAGTTTTCATTCACAAATCGGAAAGATGCAATTTATACCAAGGAGGAATTGCTGGTAGATCAAGATGGCCTGCCACAACACCTACCGTGGGAAGATTGGCGCCCTGGTGAAGATCAAAATACTTCAGGCTGGATGCGTGCCACCGCACCATCTGGGGACGCCACGTTTGAAGGCGTTGTAGCTTGGAGCGGCGAATTGGGATATGGGGTCCGTGAGCCAGAACCGGTTCAGTCAGAAGCAGATGAGAGCGGATCGGATCGCTAATGGAACTGTTAGTTTTCGTACTTGCTGCTGCCATGGTGCTGGGTGGCGCACTCGGAGTTGTCACTCGAAACAATCCGGTCCACGCAGCATTGAGCCTGGTCCTCACTTTGTTTGGTATTGCCGTGATGTTCATTTCGCATGATGCGCATTTTTTAGCTGCAGTTCAAGTCATTGTGTACGCAGGAGCGATTGTCGTGCTTTTCCTGTTTGTAATCATGCTTCTGGGAGTTGATAAGTCTGAGGACATGTCAATCGAACCGTTAACTGCTCAGCGTCCTCTTGCAGTCATCGTTGGCCTGGGGGTTTCTGGCGTCGTCATCGCAGCGATTGTTTCATCAAAAGATTCGTTCGTAAAGCGTGGAAGTGGCATAGATATTGCGAAATTAGAATCACCTGATGCAAATGTTAAGCAATTAGCTCGTTCTATTTTTTCAGACTATGTGTTTGCTTTTGAGTTGACTTCGGTGCTGTTGCTAGTTGCAGTTATCGGCACTGTGCTTCTGGCACGACGTCAGCGCTCTTCGGAGGTAGCCAAGTGATCTCAATCGTCGAGCCAACCGAGACTTGGTATTTGGTGTTGGCAGCAGTTCTTTTTGGAATTGGTGTTGTGGGTGTGATGGTGCGTCGAAATCCACTCATCATGTTTATGTCAATTGAACTGATGTTGAACGCAGTTAACTTGTCTTTTGTGGCGTTAGCCACATCACTTGCCGACATAAATGGTCAGACAGCTGTATTTTTCGTGCTTGTTGTTGCCGCAGCGGAAGTTGTTGTTGGTTTGGGAATAATCGTGTCCATCATGCGGCGGCGTTCTGATGCCAATGCCGATGACATGTCTGGATTAAAGGGTTAGTTGTCACCATGGTGAATCTTGTTTGGCTCATCCCTGCATTTCCACTATTTGGATTCCTCACGATTTTCCTCTTCGGAAGAATCATGGGCGAACCAAAGGCTGGCATCTTTGCCACACTGATGACCGCGTCTTCATTTGTTGTTGGTATCGGAGTCTTCTTTGACTTGTTGTCACGCACCGCCGAAGAGCGTCACCATGTAGTCACTTTGTTTTCGTGGCTGCCAGTGGGTGGTTTCAACATCGATATGGCGTTACTTGCTGACCCACTGAGCATCACGATGGTCTTGTTCATAACGGGAATTGGTGCGCTGATTCATCTGTATGCAGTGGGTTACATGCACGGTGATCCCAAATTTTCCAAATTTTTTATGTATCTAAACTTGTTCATTTTCTCAATGCTGATGATGGTGCTTGGAGAAAACCTCCTTGTAACTTTCCTTGGATGGGAAGGAGTAGGTGTCTGCTCTTACTTCCTGATCTCTTTTTGGCACACACGTGACTCTGCAGCGGTTGCAGGCAAGAAAGCATTTGTCACCAACCGAGTGGGCGACTGGGGAATGATGGTGGCGATGTTCCTTACGTTCTCAGCAGTGGGAACTTTGTCATACAGCGGAATAAATAGTGCAGCAGCCAGCGGAAAAATAGCTGCAGTCACTGCTACGGGCATTGCACTCATGCTCTTCATCGGTGCATGTGGCAAAAGTGCACAGTTGCCTCTCTATTTGTGGTTGCCCGATGCAATGGAAGGCCCGACACCAGTGTCGGCGCTTATTCATGCTGCAACAATGGTTACCTCTGGAGTATTTTTGTTAACTCGGATGTCCCCCGTTCTTCACGCTTCTTACCCATGGGCTGGTGATGTCATCGCAACTGTCGGGGCGCTTACTGCGTTATTTGCAGCCACCGTTGCCGTTGCGCAAACTGATATCAAGAAAGTGCTTGCCTATAGCACCGTGTCGCAACTCGGCTTTATGTTTTTAGCTATCGGGTCTGGTGCATATGCTGCTGCTATCTTCCACATGATCACCCACGCTTTCTTTAAAGCGTTGTTGTTTTTAGGTGCAGGTTCTGTCATCCACGGGATGCATCATGAACAAGACATGCGCAAGATGGGAGCCCTTCGCAAGGTAATGCCGATAACTGGGATGACATTTATTATCGGCTGGCTTGCAATCGCTGGAGTTCCTCCATTTGCCGGATTTTGGTCGAAGGATGAAATTCTGTTGTACGCCTACGCCAACAACAGGCTGTTGTATGTCATTGGCGTGGCTGCTGCTCTGCTCACGGCGTACTACATGACGCGCCAAGTCATCATGGTGTTCTTCGGTAATGCACGCTGGGAAGACCATGCTGAAGAAAATGGTGCTCGCGGAGATCACACACCGCATGAAAGTTCATGGATGATGGTCGCTCCTCTTGTTGTGCTTGCAGGTCTTGCAATGGTAGGCGGGGTGCTGCAGTTGCCATTCAGCAGTAAAACTCATTTCCTTGGGAATTGGCTTGAGCCAGTTATTCATACAGCAGAAGCAAAGATTTATGGCACGTGGGCAAGCGATAACAAATGGCTCTTGCTTGCAGTTGCTGTCATCGTTGCAGGTGCGGGAATAGCGGCGTCTGTTGCTGTGTATGCAAAGGGTAAATTCAAGCCAGTCGAGCCAAATATTTTGGCGGATGCATGGCGCTATGACGCAGCAGTTGCTGGTCTAATTGGTGGCCCAGGGCGGGCACTGTTTCAGAGCATTGCAGTATTTGATGCTGTAGTTGTCGACGGAGCAGTGAATGGTGTTGGAAAAGAAGTAGTTGTTGTTAGTGGCTTGCTGCGCAAACTGCAGAATGGCTTTATGCGCTCGTATGCGCTCATTATTGGTTTAGGTGCAGTCGCTATGTTGGTCTGGTTCTTCTTGAGAGGAGTGTTGTCGTGATATTTGCTCTCCCAACAATAGTTACTGAACAGGCAATGAGCTCGTTTCCTATCCTGACGGCACTGATTGTGTTGCCAGTTCTTGGTGCGGTCATTGTGACTCTACTGAGCAATCGTCGGCCTGAATTGGTGAAGCTGTGCGCAATTCTTTTCAGCGTTGGTATTGGTGGAATGACTATTTGGATGCTCGCTTCCTTCGACGGCAACGATGGTGGCTTCCAATTTGTGTCGCAACACGAATGGATCGCAACATGGGGTATTTCGTGGCATCTCGGTGTTGATGGAATCTCGCTTTTCATGGTTGTGCTAACAGGGATACTGTTTCCACTTGTCATTATTGGAATTGATCCTCATCACGATGAGAAGCGTTACTTTGCTTGGTTGTTGCTACTTGAAGCAGGTGTGATTGGAAGTTTCCTGAGCCTTGATCTTTTCTTGTTCTTCCTCTTTTTTGAAATAGTTCTTGTTCCGATGTATTTCCTTATTGGGGGATGGGGACACGACAAGCGTGTGTATGCAGCAACAAAATTCTTCTTGTACACAATGCTTGGATCAGCATTTATGCTGGTTGGTATTATTGCGACGGCAGCTCTAGCCAGTCGCGATATTGGCTATTTTACTTTCAACCTTGTCACCATTGCTGAGAATGCTTCATTTGCGACAAATACCGGACGATGGTTATTTCTATCCTTTGCCATTGCTTTTGCGGTCAAGGTCCCATTGTTTCCATTTCACACCTGGTTACCAGATGCACATACACAAGCACCCACAGGTGGCTCCGTTATTTTGGCTGGCGTGTTGTTGAAATTAGGAACATACGGTTTTATCCGTTTTGGTTTGTATCTCTTTCCAGCACCTGCGGTCTGGGCAAAACCACTTTTCCTTACTTTGGCCGTGATTGGAATAATTTACGGCGCCATTGCAGCCACGATGCAGACCGACCTGAAACGGCTTGTCGCGTATTCGTCTGTTGCCCACCTTGGATTCATCGTTCTTGGTACGTTTGCTATCACCGCTCAATCATTGACTGGTTCCGTCATGCAAATGGTCAACCACGGTATTTCTACTGGTGCATTGTTTCTTTTGGTCGGCATGATTTACGAACGCCGTCATACACGTGAGATTGCAGAATTACGCGGTCTACAATCGGTTGCGCCCATCTTTGCTGCTGCATTCATGGTCGTCATGTTGTCTTCAATTGGGGTGCCAGGTCTGAACGGATTTGTTGGAGAGTTTCTTATCTTGATTGGCTCGTTCGAAACTGCACGGTGGTGGACGATCATTGCTGCTGCCGGAGTAATTTTGGCTTCCTTGTATCTCTTGTGGGCCTATCAACGGGTATTTCATGGTGAACCAGACGAGGCCAATTCAACTTTCCCTGAGATAACACTTCGAGAAGGTTCACTTGTGCTCGTGTTTATTGCACTCATTACTTTCACTGGGCTGTATCCAAAACCAATGCTTGAACGGATTGAACCAAGTGTCGACAAATTGATTGCTCATGTGGAAAGCCGTTCAACGTACAAGGCACCAAATCATGTTCCGATATCGCCATCTCATGATGAGGAGGAGAAGTAATGAATCTTGTTGGACCTGATATTCCATGGGGTGATCTCATGCCGATGCTGATCCTGTTAGGCGGAGTGTGTTTTCTTTTGCTGGTTGGTTCATTAGTTCCCACTTGGCCCAAAAATGGTTTTGCTAACTTCACAATCGCTGTTTCTTTTGCCGCAATTGTTTTTTCAGCGATCCAATGGAACGACCTTGGCAAAAAAACTGCTACAACAATTATTAATGATGCAATTGTTGTAGACCGATTCGCAGTATTTGCCACGATCATTATCTTGTTGTCTGTTTTGCTTGGGGCGATTCTTATGAATACGCACTTACAGCGCGAAAAAGCTGATGGCCCAGAGTTGTATGCGTTACTTCTCACCGCAGCAATTGGTGGCCTCGTCATGGTTGCAGGCAATGAACTTATTGTTCTTTTCCTGGGATTAGAAACTCTAAGTTTGTCGCTGTACCTGATGGCAGCCAGCAACAGACGCCGCGAGCAAAGCCAGGAAGCTGGATTGAAGTATTTTGTTCTGGGCGGCTTTTCATCGGCTTTCTTCTTGTACGGCGCGGCGTTCGTGTACGGATCTACTGGCAGTACCAATCTCGCATCTATCGCGACTAAGTTGTCTAGTACCGTTTCTATCGCTAACACAGATGCGATGTTGCTAGTTGGTATCGGGCTTATGCTGGTCGGCATCGCATTCAAAGTGTCGGCTGCTCCGTTCCATGTGTGGACACCAGACGTATATGAAGGTTCGCCAAGCCCTGTCACGGCGTTTATGGCAACTGCCGGAAAAGTGGCAGCATTTGCGATGTTGTTACGAATCCTCGTCACAACATTAAGCAATCGAGTTGATGACTGGCGGCCCGTTATTTGGGCTCTTGCGATTCTGACAGTGTTTGTCGGATCAATTCTGGCCGTGATGCAGACAAACGTGAAAAGAATGCTTGCTTACTCTTCGATTAGTCATGCAGGATTTATTTTGGTGGGTGTTGAGGCTGCGTCGCATCCGCGTAGCGATGGTATTTCTTCGTCCATGGCGTATCTTTTGATCTACACGGTTTTAGTGATGGGGTCATTTGCAGTTGTAGTCACGATGTCTGGTCCTGATGACAGCCACACGATGCTGTCGGATTTTAAAGGTTTGGCGAAGAGGCGACCATCGTTGGCTTTGGCATTCAGTGTGTTGCTTCTTGCTCAGGCTGGCGTTCCAGTAACTGCTGGTTTTATTGCCAAGTTTGGCGTGATCAAATCTGCTGTTGATGTGAATTCGTATTCCATTGCCATTGCAGCAATGGTGGGTGCGGTTGTCGGTGCTTATCTGTATCTGAGAATCATGATCAGCATGTGGCTTGAAGAGCCATCATCGACAGATTCAGTTGACGTTCCATTTGGTAATGCCTTTGTGATCACTGTTGCTGTGGTATTTACATTGGTAGTTGGATTGTTCCCGTCACTTCTCCTTGACGTGACCAAGTTGATCACCATCTTTGATGTGACGAAAATAGTTCCAGACGCTAGCTAGTAAGCCTTATCGTGCCTGCGATTGCGATACCAAAGCATCAAAGAGCCCCTGTTGGGACGGATCTTCATGCGCTGTGTCTTCTGGATGCCACTGCACTCCAACAATCCAAGATGCTGTTTTGTGCTGCACGGCTTCGATGACACCATCAGCTGACGTTGCAACAACCAAGAGGTCATGGGCTAATACATCTATTGCTTGATGATGAACTGAATGTACGAGGGGCTGTGTTGTTCCCATTGCCCGTGCAATGTGTGCTTCTGGATCCACATTGACCTCGTGCATCACTTTTAGATGATCGTGGTACTGACTCAGATGTTGGATCAGCGTTCCACCCAGAGCGACGTTCAACATTTGATGCCCACGACACACAGCCAGAACTGGGATGTCTTTCCTAATGGCATATCGAATAGCAATTAATTCGAATGCATCGATGTATTCATCCACGCCAGTTAGTTGGGCTTTTTCAGTTTCACCGTAGCTAGTTGGGCTGATGTCGCCGCCGCCAAGTAATAAAAGGCCATCGCAACGGTCGATGGTGGCGGTAATCGCTTCAACATCATCGTAAGGCGGGATGACAACGGGAAGACCACCTGCGCGTTGTATTGCATCCATATAAAAACGACCACCTGCGACAACGGCCGTTCGTAGACCAGAAGCTTCAGGACTGCGTCGCCCTGGAATGGCAATAAGAGGCTTACTCATCCTTCATGTACTTCGTCGATCACGTAACCAGATTGACGAACGAAGTTAAGTACAGATTCAGCGTGGTCTTTACCGCGTACTTCAAGAACTGCGCGAACGCCTGTTTCTCGCACATGTAAATCAACACCATCACGCACATGTTCAACCTCGATCAGATTCGCTCCTGCTTTAGCAAAGAGGGCGAGCAGTTGGGCGAGTCCACCAGGTCGATCAGAGATACGAGCAAAAACAATGAGTCGCCGACCAGCTTTTGTTTCATTTCGTCGAATCAATCCTGGTAGCAACCCAAGATCAACGTTTCCTCCCGATAGGACGACGCACGTCGTTCCAGTTTTAGATGGCTGAACTTGTCCACTTAAAAGTGCAGAGACACCTACTGCACCACCACCTTCAACATATAACTTGGCACGGTCCATAAGAAATACCATGGCATCGGCAACAAGATCTTCTTCAACCACCACTATTTCATCTACATATTTTTCAATAATTGGTCGCGTGAAATTTCCCGGAGTCTTAACTGCGATTCCATCTGCCAAGGTAACGATGGCACCATCAACAGGATTGATACCGGCGTACGGTGCACATGCACGCACTTGCACGCCGATTGTTCGTATTTTTGGGTTTGCCTGCTTCAGCGCAATTGCAACGCCACTTGCTAGCCCACCGCCACCAAGCGGGATAAGTACCAAAGATAAATTGGCGATGTCTTCAAGTAGCTCAAGACCGAGCGTTGCTTGACCTGCAACAACAATTGGATCATCGAATGGATGACAAAAGTTCATACCAGTTGCATCTGCACGTGCCTGCGCCAGTGCCACTGCATCGCTTAATGTCTCTCCGCCTTCGCTGAGTGTTGCACCGTACGAACGGACTGCTTCCATTTTTGACAACGATGCACCAGAAGGAACAAAAATTTCACAAGGTACTCCGCGATGGCGCGCTGCGAATGCAATTGCTTGTGCATGGTTTCCTGCGCTACCTGCAACAACTCCACGCTGCGCAGCATCTCCGAGGGATGCCAACTTATTCATCGCACCTCGTATCTTGAACGAGCCAGTGCGTTGTAAGTTCTCTGCCTTGAGGACGACCTCTGCCTGAAATCGTTCGCTGAGAGCGGCGGACTCTGTGATCGGGGTGCGCTTGACAATCCCGTGTCCAGCAGAACGGGCGGCTGTGATGGCAGCAGAATCAATAGGAAAAGAAGTCATTGTTCACCTACCGTAGTGGTATGCGCGCAGTGCTGATTGTAAATAGGGCTGAAGCCGACCCTGGGCTAGTTGGTCACGAACTGCGGCGGCTCGGATATTCATTTACAGAGTTGATCCGAGAGGACTGGGAGACCTGGCCATTAGTTGAAGATGTCAGCCTCGTTGTGGCGATGGGATCAGCCTGGAGCACGTATTGGCAGGATGTTGCCGATCCCGTGAAAGCCGAGCAGACTCTGATGGCCCAGGCAATTGCTCGCCAGATTCCGATTTTTGGTATCTGTTTTGGTGCCCAGCAGTTAGTAACGGTGCTGGGAGGAACTGTCCAAACAGCCCGAATTGGTGAAATTGGATGGAAAATGGTGGAAAAAGTGCCTGAAACAGCTGATATCACCCCAGATTGGCTGATATCAGGGCCGTGGCTCCAGTGGCACGAGGACTCTTTTAGTGTTCCACCAGGGACCACCTTGTTGGCAGATTCCAAAGCCGGACCCCAGATCATCGTCAGTAATGGTTGTTTAGGGGTGCAGTTCCACCCTGAAGCCACCGAATCGATTGTACGAATGTGGTCTCAAGGGGCCGGGGTAGAAGAGTTAGCACACCATCATTTGACGCCCGAACAGATTCTGAATGACACTCGCCAGAACATCGATGATGCACATATTCGGTGCGCTCAGTTAGTCGAGTGGTTCGTAGAGAATATTGTTACGCACAAAGGCACATGATTGGTTTGGTGTTTTATGGCACGGTGCGCGCGCAAGTTGGAGTAATGAATAGTCTCCGTAGTAGTTTTGACGGTGATGTCCCCGTTCTTACGGTCCTATCTCACTGTTGTGTGGTTTGGCCTTGCTGCTATTTTAATCGCTGGGTTACTCCTTGGAATCTCCGCACTCGTGCGACCGCATAAGCCAAACCCGGAGAAGTTACTGACATACGAAAGCGGCGTTGACCCAGTTGGTGATGGTTGGTCACAAAGTCAAATTCGTTACTACGTTTTTGCGCTGCTATTTGTGATCTTTAGTGTGGAAGCTGTGTTTATATTTCCGTGGGCTACTCAACTTGAACGGTACGGCGTTTTCGGGTTAACAGAGATGGGTATCTTCGTGGGAGTTTTATTACTCGGTCTTGTGTATGCGTGGCGCAAAGGCGTCCTACGCTGGGTATAGGAACAGGATTTTTTACTTATGGGTCTCGTAGATCGTGGTCGGCTCCCGAAGCCACTCACTTCATTATTTAACCTCGGGCGTTCTTACAGTTTGTGGGTGTATCAATGGGGTCTTGCGTGCTGCGCCATTGAGATGGGTGCGGCGTTCGGCTCGCCTCGTTATGATGTGATGCGTCTTGGCGTTATTCCGTTGCCTGCATCGCCACGTCAAGCCGACTTGCTAGTTCTTTCGGGAACTGTGACAGACAAAATGGCTCCTGTCATCAAGCGTTTGTATGAACAGATGCCAGACCCGAAATATGTGATCTCAATGGGAAGCTGTGCAAACTGTGGCGGTCCATATTGGGATAGTTATTCCGTGACAAAAGGTGTTGACCAAATCATTCCTGTTGATGTGTACGTTCCTGGTTGCCCACCACGTCCAGAAGCCTTGCTTGAAGGAATCGTGCTATTGCAACAACGGATCAAGAACGAAGATATGGGCGCTCGTTGGCGCGGCGAAGGCACAAAGCCAATGAATCTTGTCGATCATGAATCAGTTGAAAGAGGAGGTGTTCCCGTTGTCGTTAACAACTGATGCACCTCGTGACGAGCGTCGCGAGACAGAACTCACTCGAATTCTTGACGTACTTGGATCCACCGTTATTAATTCACTCGTCAAGAACGATGACATGTTTATTCGCGTTGGTGCACCTGATTGGCGCACCACTGCCGAGACATTGAAGTCGCTTGGCTATACCTATTTTTGCTTTATCTCGGCAATCGATTGGATGCCTTCTCCATTTGGAAGAGGCGAAGATGATCCAACAGAACCAGCACCAGTTCGTAAAACAGAAATTATTCAGGGATACACCGGTGGAGACACTCGATTTCAAGTGTTGGCGCGCCTCACGCAGCCACACACATCATTGGGAATCAACATCAAAGCAGATGTCGCCGATGACAACTTGTCAGTTGATTCGTGGGTCACAGTATTTGCTGGCGCCAATTGGCATGAGCGCGAAACATGGGAGATGTTCGGAATAAAATTCAATGGGCATCCAGATTTGCGCAACATGTATCTGCCAACAGATTTCGAAGGCCACCCACTTCGCAAAGACTTCCCATTGCTTGCCCGCTTAGTAAAACCATGGCCAGGCATCGTTGACGTAGAGCCCCTCCCTGGAGGCGACGAAGAAGAAGTGGAAGCATCATGAGTTTGCTCGGAGACCGTCAACAACTCGCGTACATAGCAGGACAAGCTGCCGATGCTCGAGTCAATGTTGAACTTGAAACAGAGGGCATGACCCTCAATATTGGACCGCAGCATCCTGCGACTCACGGAACTTTGCGGATCATTGCGCGCCTTGATGGAGAGCAGGTTGTGTGGGCTGAGCCATCGTGTGGCTACATGCATCGAGGGTACGAAAAACTCACAGAAGTTCGTACATACCCACAAATCACCGCACTCGTGAACCGAATCGACTGGTTGGGAAGTTTCGCTAACGAAGTTCCGTTTATTTTGGCCGCAGAAAAATTGATGGGTGTTGAAGCACCATTGCGTGCGCAACATATTCGAACGATTCTTTTCGAGCTTTCTCGCATTGCGAACGTTTCATTGTTTTTGGGAGATCTTGGTGTGCAACTTGGTGCTATCACTCCAGTGTTCTTTGCGTTCCGAGACCGTGAATATGTGTTGAACCTCATTGAGGGGGCAACAGGTGGGCGATTCCATCCCAACTTTGACCGCATCGGTGGTCTCAAAGATGATTTACCAGCGGGCTTCATTGCAGAAACGCACAGCGTCATGAAAAAATTACGCACATTCTGCGATCAGATGGACACTTTGTTGTTCGGCAACGAAATTTTTCAGGCACGTACACGTGGAATTGGAATAATCCCCAAAGATGTTGCTTTGCAATATGGAATGTCTGGAGCGAACCTTCGCGCAAGTGGAGTTGACTGGGATTTACGGAGAGATCAGTCATTGCCAATGGCCTGGGATAAAGCCGATTGGAAAGTCTGGACACATCCAGATGGCGACTCATTTGCTCGCTGCTGGGTTCGTTTGCAAGAGGTGCGCGAATCAACTCTCATCGTTGACCAACTGCTCGACACCATTCCTTCTGGCCCAATCATGGCCAAGGTTCCTAAAATTATTAAGGTGCCAGAAGGCGAAGCATGGGTTTCCACCGAAAACCCTCTCGGCGAGATGGGCTATTACGTGGTATCTCAAGGTGATCTTGGGCCTTTCCGTGTAAAAATTCGCAGCGCTTCGTTTAACAATATTTCAATTACGCCATGGTTATTGAAGGGTGTCTACGTCCCCGACATCATCACCATTTTGGCTTCGTTGTACTTCATCTTGGGAGACATTGACCGCTGATGAATTCTTTTGCCTTAGTTTCTGCTGAGTTACCGTATTGGTCTCAGTCTCTATTGCGCGTTCTCGGTGGACTCGTTGCGGTTTTGTTGCCAGCAGGAACAGTTGTGTACCTGTTCTTGTTCAAAATGATGTCTTTCATGCAGTCACGACTCGGTCCCATGGAAGCTGGTCCCTACGGATCAATGCAGTTGTTAGCCGAAGTAGCCAAGTGGCTACAAAAAGAAGACGTCATTCCTGCGCGAGCCGACAAATTTATTTTCAAGATTGCGCCGCTCGTTGTGTTGATGAGCACATTTCTGCTCGTAGCAGTTGTTCCGTTTGGGCCAGATGCATGGTTCACAAACTTTGAAGCAGGCGTGTTCTACATGTTGGCTGTTTCGTCTGTATCCGTATTGGGAATCCTGATGGCTGGTTGGGCAAGTGCGAACAAGTACTCACTCCTTGGTGGATTGCGTGCCGCAGGCCAACTCATTGCGTATGAACTTCCGATGGTGTTGGCCGTTGTTGGCGTGGTTATTCAAGCAGGAACGATGAACTTACAAGGCATTGTTGTGGCGCAAAATGCAGGGTCGATGTTCGGCTGGAGTGGTCTAGGAAATCCGTATTTCGTTACTCAGTTTGTCGGCTTCGTCATATTCATGATTGCAGTGCAAGCAGAACTCACTCAGACACCATTCGACATGCCCATCGCTGAATCGGAGCTTGTTGCTGGTTACATGACTGAGTATTCAGGATTTCGTTTCCTCATATTCTTTATTGGTGAGTTCGCAACTGCAGGCGTGTTTGCCATGATTGCGGCCGTGTTGTTCTTAGGCGGATGGGCTGTTCCGTTCTCTTGGTTCGGTTGGACCGACATGGACTCTATTGACAACTGGATGAATGTTGTTGGACCGCTCATCTTGTTCACCAAGATGCTTGCTCTTGTATTTATCATCATGTGGGTTCGTTTTAGTTCCCCTCGTTTCCGCGAGGATCAACTTCAGCGATTCGCGTGGAAAGTTCTTATTCCAATTTCGCTCGCCAACATCATGGTGACCGCAGTATTAAAGGTGGCTTTCTGATGCCAAAGATTCCAGGCATGTTCAAAGGTTTGGGCGTTACATTTAACACGCTCATGAAAACTGCAACCGAAGGTGCAAACACGGTGCAGTATCCACATGAGAAGGAAATACCTCCTACTCGTGCACGTGGTGTTATCGCGTTACATGAAGGAAACTGCACATCGTGCATGTTGTGTGTCCGTTCTTGCCCCGACTGGTGTATCTACATTGAGGCCCATAAAGAACTTGCACCACCTCGCCGTGCTGGTGGTGCAGCACGCAAAGTAAACGAACTAGATCGTTTTGATATCGATTATGCGCTCTGTATGTATTGCGGTATATGTGTTGATGTATGCCCGTTTGATGCCTTGTTCTGGAGCCCAGAGTACGAGTACTCAGAGCCACGCATTGCGGATTTACTTCACGACAAGGCAAAGCTTGGCGAGTGGATGGAAACGGTTCCAGAGGCACCAGAGCTTGAAGTAGGCGCTGACAAGAAAGGCAAGAAGTGATTGCTGCTTCAGAGTTTCTTGTAGCTCAAAATATTGGTTTTACGCTTATCGCGGCCACTATGGTGGTCGGTGCGTTGAGGGTTGTTACAACATCGAACGTTGTTCATGCTGCACTTTGGTTAGTTGTTGTAATGTCAGGTGCTGCAGCGCAGTACGTGTTGCTTGCGGCGGAGTTTGTAGCAATTACGCAGGTGCTCGTGTACGTCGGGGCAGTCATGGTGCTGTTCTTGTTCGGCACGATGCTTACCCGTGCTCGGATTGGCGCACAGCCAGACCTCAATAATAAAAACTGGTTTATGGGTATCCCTGTGGCAGTGTTGCTTTTTGCAACTTTGGCAATTGCGCTAAATGATGGTTTTGGAAATGAAAAACTGCCCACTGATGCTTCTATTGTAAATATTCAGCAGGTATCTGATTCAATCTTTGGTCCATATCTACTGCCATTTTGGGCGTTGTCGTTTGTTCTCTTAGCCGCCGTTATCGGGGCCATTGTTTTGGCACGGAGGGATTAACCAATGTTGATCAATCAGTTCCTCCTCCTCGGCGCAGCGTTGTTCTGTATTGGCGTTTATGGCGTCATTGCGCGAAAGAACGCTGTCCTTGTCCTTATGTCGATAGAGCTGATCTTGAACTCAGTCAATATCAATTTCTTGGCTTTTTCGCTGCGCAATGGATCAGTAGACGGTCATGTCTTTGCTTTGTACATCATTGCTATCGCTGCTGCTGAAGTTGGCGTTGGCCTAGCAATGGTGCTCCTGATGTATCGCAATCGACGATCAATTGATCTCGACGGACTCACAGAGATGAAGGGCTAAGCCATGTTTGCTGAGACTGCTGAAATGACGGTCACCCTTTCTTCTGGCTGGTTCCTCGAGAACGCGTGGCTTGTGCCTGTTATCCCTGCCATCGGCTTTGCGCTAATTATTTTCTTCGGTAAACAAATGCCGAAGAAAGGCTCAGAAATCGGCATTGCTTCAATGCTCGGTTCGCTTTTCTTTTCGGCAATGGCTGCGTACCAGTGGATCCAACGTGTCAATGGCGCACCTCGCGAAGCTTTTGTTGCGCCGGTAGTTAAAACATGGGCATGGTGGCAAAACGATGGAGTGTCGATCGGTATCGGCCAACATGTCGATGGGCTAACAGTTGTTATTTTGTTGGTTGTTGCCTTTATCTCTACTTTGGTGCAGATTTATTCGCTGGAATATCTACGCGGCGATCGTCGGTACACCCATTTCTTTGCTGCATTGACATTGTTTTCTGCCGGCATGTTGAACATGGTTGTTGCAGAAAATATGATTCAACTCATTCTTGGTTGGGAAATCATGGGCCTGTGTTCGTTCTTGCTTATTGGCCATTGGTGGGAAGAGGGTGCCAATAGCCGTGCTGCTCTTAAGGCATTTTTCACTACTCGTACTGGCGACATTGGCTTGCTCGCCGGAACTGCAATCCTGTATTTTTCGGCTAACGAATGGACCCAAAAGACATTAGGTGTTTCTGGATTCTCTATTCGCGGACTTTCGGCCTGGGCATTGTCTGGAGACCCTGGTAGCACGGCCATCACCATTGGTGCTGTTGCCTTGTTTATCGCTGCAATTGGCAAGAGTGGTCAATTCCCACTGCACACATGGTTGCCAGATGCGATGGCTGGTCCAACTCCAGTAAGTTCGTTGCTCCACTCATCCACAATGGTTGTCGCCGGTGTTTTCTTGGTGGCTCGTTTGTACCCAGTGTTTTTTACGGGTCTGGACATTCTTGGTAGTAGCGCCAACTTCATTGTCATTATTGGTGGAATTACGATCATCATTGCCGCAGCGCTGGCGTTCGTGCAAACAGATATCAAAAAGGTACTTGCTTACTCAACAGTGAGCCAGTTGGGTTACATGATGATGGGTCTTGGTGCAGGAGCATGGGCACCTGCGGTGTTTCACATCTTCACGCATGCATTCTTTAAAGCCTGTTTGTTCCTCGGAGCAGGTTCTATTAGCCACAGTTCGTCGCATCACTCGTTTGAAATGAAAAAAGATATGGGTGGATTGCGCAAGTTCATGCCGATCACTTTTGCGACGTGGATTATTTCAGCTCTTGCGCTGAGTGGCGTGTTCCCGTTCTCTGGTTTCTTCTCGAAAGATGAAATTATCGACAATGTTGGCTACAGCGGCTACAACGTATTCATGATCGTTGGCCTTGTCGGGGCCTTTATGACTGCTGCGTACATGACTCGGGCGACTTATCTCACCTTCTTTGGATCTCCTCGGGGTGCTTCATCTGGAGAGCATCATGAGGAAGTTGGTCACGACACACATGACTCTCATGACACCCACGAGGTTCATGATTCACATGCATCGCGCGGGCCTCATGAATCTGGCTGGCTGATTACTGCTCCGCTCATTATTCTTGCAACACTTGCTTTGGGATCTGGATTTTTAAATGCGGTACCTTTCGGTGAAAAGTGGGCAAACTTCTCAAAGTGGGTGGAACCGCGTGTTGCAGTAGTCAGCCCAACTGGAATTGCGTTAGTTTTCGGCGGTCCGGGTATGACCGATATTTCTGGACAAACCACAGACTCCACGGTTCCGGTCACGGATAAAACGAAGTATGTGGGCTCGAAACCTGAAGCAGGGGCGAAGTACAAGTCGCCGTGTGGCACAAAAACACCAACTGGTGGAGTGTGTTTGGCTCCTAAACTAAGCCATGCGCCGTTCAAATGGTCTAAAGCGGCGCTATCGCTCATTATCGTGTTCCTCGGCTTCTTGATCAGTTGGGTTCTGTGTGTGCAGTTGTATGAGCGCAAGAACAAAAAACTTGTTGGCCTCACTCAGCGCAATAGAGCATTAGGACTTGGCTATGCATTCTTGGTAAATAAGTACTACCTAGATGTCTTGTACGAAAAGATCATTGTGCGTGCGATTGCTCACCCAATCGCACGAGGCGCATATTGGATCAACCAAAATATTCTCGACAGCATCGTCAACAGAGCCGGAACAATCTCTAAGACAATTGCTGGTTGGGTGTACCGCAATATCGACCAACGTGTGGTTGATGGTGCAGTACATGGATCTGGACAAGCAGTACAAGGTGCTGGCTCCGTCCTTCGTCCTGTTCAGTCCGGAAAAGTAAATCAATACGGGGCGTTGTTGTTCGGCGCAGCCGCGGTCGGCGCCCTCGTACTCGTCATCATTAACACCTGAGGGAGCAACTCGGTATGGAAGTCCTAAGAGATCACAATTGGATATTGACGGTTGGCACATTTTTGCCAATCGTTGGTGTCCTCATCATGCTGCTGATTCCTGCGGCAAAAGAAGCATTAAATAAGTCGGTTGCGATTGCCACGGCAGCCGCAACTCTTGCTGTGGGTATCTACACAATGGTGTTGTTCGACTACGACAAGAGCGAACAGATGCAGTTTGTCGCCCAGACCAACTGGATATCGATTATTAAATCTACGTATTACATTGGCCTTGACGGCATCAGCTTGCCGATGTACGTGTTGTCGATGGTCATTACATTGCTCGTGATGATTTATAGCTGGGATCATGTACCGTCGCCAGGAAATCCGAAGGCGTTCTTTATTCTGATGCTGGTTCTTCAGACAGGAATGGCTGGAACGTTTATCTCTCGTGACCTCATCTTGTTCTTCGTGTTCTTCGAATTAGTTTTATTGCCGATGTACTTCATGATTGGCGTGTGGGGCGGCGAGAATCGCCAGTATGCGTCACTCAAGTTTTTCTTGTACACGATGTTCGGTTCTGCGCTAATGCTCGTTGCGTTCCTTGCCTTATTCTTTAAGACTGGTGCCGAAAGTTTTGCCATTCCATATCTAATGGAACATGGTGGAGCGATAGCCAAGAATACGCAGATCATAATTTTTGGTGGAATGTTCATCGGATTCGCTATCAAGGTGCCGATGTTCCCGTTCCACACGTGGTTGCCGGATGCTCATACCCAAGCCCCAACTCAAGGTTCTGTGATCTTGGCTGCCATTTTGCTGAAGTTGGGAACATACGGATTTATTCGAATTGCAATTCCAATTCTCCCTGAGGCGGCCAAAGAATGGGCACCGTATATCGGTGGTCTTGCTGTTATCGGAATTATTTACGGGGCACTTGGATGTCTTGCACAAACCGATATGAAGCGATTGATTGCATTTTCATCTGTCTCCCACATGGGTTTTGTGATGTTGGGCATCTCGACACTTACATCGTTTGGAATGAATGCTGCTTTGTTCGGAATGGTTGCACACGGATTGATTACCGGAATGTTGTTCTTTGTCGCGGGAAGTGTGAAAGAGCGCTACCACACTCTGGAAATAAGTCGTATTTCGGGAATGCTGTTGCAGGTGCCGAGACTCGGATGGATTTTGGGATTCTGTGTAATGGCGTCGCTAGGTTTACCTGGTCTCGCTGGGTTTTGGGGCGAGTTCCCCGCAATTCTTTCTGCGTACCAACCAGCAGCTGGATTGCCTGTTGAACTGTTCCGGGTCTACATGGTGATCGCAGCAATGGGCACAGTCCTTGCGGCTGGATACTTATTGTGGTTGTTCCAGCGCATCGCTTTTGGACAGCCGAGTGCAGAATTCACGTCTCATGGACACGGTGGACATGGCTCTGAAGATCATTCTGATATTCATGATGTCAACCGTTTTGAATGGATGGCGTGGTCGCCTTTACTGTTGGCGATTGTTGTGTTCGGTATCTTTCCGAACCTGATGTTTAAAATTCTTGATCCAGCAGTCGGAGTCACGCTGAAGGCCTTTGGGGGCTGATCCGTGCTGAGCACACTTTTCGCCGTTGCCGACTGGGTATCACCCACGATCGACTACCACGCTGTTGCCCCTGAAATCATTCTTGCGGCTGGCATTGTGTTGTTGTTGTTGCTCGATTTATTTGTGAGTGATGCGCGTAAATGGTTGCTGACCCCTGTTGCTAGCTTCACTTTGTTGGCAGCGTTTATCCCTGTTGTCACACTCGCTCTGAATGACGCTGGTGGACGATCGTTGTTTGACGGCCGGTATGAAGTCGACAAGTTCAGTTTGGTCATGAAGGGCTTGTTCTTGTTGTCGGGTTACGTGGTAGTTCTTCTTGCTGCCGATCATCTGCGTGAAGGTGATTATTACCAAGGTGAGTTCTGGTTCCTGATGTTGTCGAGCATCCTGGGTATGGTCATGATGGCATCGAGTCGTGACCTCATTTCGATATTTGTTTCTCTAGAGTTCTTGTCAATACCTGGCTACATGATGACTGCGTGGCGTAAACGTGATTCTCGTAGCAACGAAGCTGGCATCAAGTATTACTTACTAGGAGTATTTGCGTCAGCTGTCATGTTGTACGGAATGTCGCTTCTCTACGGAATCACTAACTCCACCAAGCTGGTTGATATAGGCAAAACACTCGGTTCTGATGTCACAGCCATTAGTGCCGTTGCTGTGCTGTTTGTCATCATCGGGTTCGCCTTCAAGGTGTCTGCTGTTCCATTCCATACGTGGGCACCAGATGCGTATCAAGGCGCTCCTGCGCCAGTGACTGCTTTCTTATCTGTTGCTTCAAAGGCGGCTGGATTTGTTGCACTGGTCACTGTAGTTTTCGTTGGATTTCCTGGGGCACATGCTGTTTGGCAACCAGTGTTCTGGATACTTTCAGCCGCCACTATGACACTGGGCAACGTTGTTGCACTGAAACAAACAAATATTGTTCGGATGCTCGCGTATTCATCTATCGCTCAGGGTGGATTTATCTTGATGCCACTTGCTGTTGCAGGAGTTGATGGCGTGAGCCAGTCAGCACTTCGCGCAGTGGTCACTTATCTCTTGGTGTATGCAGCAACAAACCTTGGTGTATTTGCTGTCATCATTGCGGTTGCCCGAAAGACACGTAGCGGCGAAATTGGTTCATATGGAGGATTGTTCTCATACGCACCTGGGCTTGCAACGGTTATGACCATTTTTATGGCGTCACTCGCTGGCATTCCTCCCTTTGGTGGCTGGTTTGGAAAGTTCGCTGCATTTCAATCGCTCGTGTCTGCAGGTACAAACTGGGCGTATGTCCTTGCCGTGATAGGTGGAATCAACTCGGTAGTTGCATTTGGTTACTACGGAAGCATCATGCGAGAAATGTGGATGAAACCAGTTCCTGATGGAGATACCACACCAATTAAGGTTCAGTCGTCGATTCTCATTGCGCTTGGCATAACAACCATCGCAACGATTTTGCTTGGTGTTTTACCTGGCATTGTGATTCACTTTGGTGATCTCGCCAGTCTGTCCGGTGCCTTCGGTCGCTGATTCCATCGTGGCTGCAATTGCAGCCTCTGGCGGCGGGACTATTTCTTTTCGTGAGTTCATGACCATGTCGCTGTACGGCGACAATGGGTTTTACACCGTGACAGGTCGCGCCGGTAGGCGTGGTGATTTCATTACTTCGCCAGAAGTGGGGCCATTATTTGGTGCAGTGCTTGCTCGAGCCTGTGATGCGGTGTGGAAAACACTCGGCCAACCAGATGGTTTCATGATCGTTGATGCTGGCGCAGGCCCTGGAACTCTTGCCAGGGCAATTCTTGCTGCATCCCCACAATGTTTGGAGCGAGGTAGTTATGTTGCTGTTGAAACATCACCGATGCAACGCGAGATGCACCCTGCAGGCATCATTTCAACAGACATGATGCCTACTCACATTGAGCACGGCATAGTGATTGCGAATGAACTTATCGACAACATGCCGTTTGACGTGTGGGTGTATGACGGTGCATGGCGCACGGCACGTGTCACTTTTACATCAACTGGATTTGCCGAAATTCTTGTTGCTAGTGAGACACCAGCGGTGTTGCCTTTATCGGCGGCTCATGGCTCGCGCGCACCAATACACACAGATGCTGTTGAGTGGTTGCGTTCCACTTTAGATTCGCTGTCACATGGACAGTTGTTGGTATTCGATTACTGCACTCCTCTTACTGCCCAAGTGACATCGATGCCGTGGAGAGAGTGGTTGAGAACCTATGTGGGCCATGAACGTGGGGTGCACTACCTAAAAAACGCCGGACAACAAGACATCACCACTCAAGTGTGCGTTGATCAACTTGCAGCAGTTCGCCAGCCAGATGCTGTGCGATCACAAAGTCATTTTTTGCAGAGGTGGGGTATTGATGATTTAGTAGAAGAAGGGCGCAGAATCTGGACTGAAAACGCTGCGGCTCCAACGCTTGCAACCATGAAAATGCGTAGTCGGGTGAGCGAATCCGAAGCCCTTCTTGACGAATCAGGTCTTGGTGGCTTCACCGTGCTGGAATGGTCGAACTAAGCAACCCGAGACTCTGGTTTGCTTGTTAGCCATGCTCCAAAAATAACAATGCACATCCCGATGATTGCCAACACGGTAACGGTCTCGTTACGAAAAATAATGCCGAGAATTGTTGCAATAACAGGTGTGAAAAATACTCCAATTAGGCCGCGTACAGATCCTGCACGAAGAAGCAGTTGACCGTGCATCAGATATGCAAACCCTGTGCCAAAGGCCCCGAGCATAAAGAGTGCTCCTAATGAAGTCCATGAAAAACTGCTGTCTAGTAGCGCTGGAATTCCAAGTGGCAGAGATGCAGTAAGTGCAATGATCTCTGTCCATAACATTGTTGTCAATGTCCCATACTTCATCTGTAGTTCCCGCGACATTCCTGCTGTGATGGCGTAACAACTCGTTGCCAGCAGTAAAAAGATCACTCCGTGGACAGATGCAGAGCTTTTGGCTCCGCCAATACTTGAAAAAGATATGAGGGCGATTCCTGAAAAACCAGTCAATACAGCGAAGATGCGCCGACCAGATGGCATCCTACGAATCAGAATCGCGGTAAATAAAGCTGTTGTAAGGGGAATGCTGCCGTTGATCATGCCTACAACTGATGATGAGACCGAATGTGCTGCGAGTGGATACAAATAGAACGGAAGTGTCATAGAGACAACAGCAAAAACGATGAACTGCCCAATGTCCTCGCTCTTAATTCTTTTTCGGGCAGCAGGGATCATGGACAAAGCAAGTGCGCCGAAACCTAAACGGCCAATCGGGACCACTCCAGTTTTAAAACTGTCGAGAGCAGTTGCGATGAAAAGAAAAGATGCACCCCATGTCAGGGCAACGCCAGCAGTCATCAGCCATTCGGTCGGCCCGTAACGCAGGTCGGTCTCTTGGTGGCGTTGAAAAGTGCTCAAGTGACCATTCTTACCGTTGCTTTCATGGACTTGGCCCCTATTTAAGTAGTGTCGTTGAAGTAATAGGGGGTTGGTATGGCCGATAATTCGACACCAGACACAATTGATGCACTTGGATGGGAAAACCGAAAGTTTCCTCCTTCGGCGGAATTTAAAAAGAATGCGCTTGTTGTGGGAACGCACTTGTACGACGAAGCAAATTCGGATTATGAAAGTTTCTGGGCTCGCCAGGCTTCAGAACTAGTGACATGGGCCAAGCCGTTTGAAGAAATTTGTGAGTGGAATCTTCCGTATAGCAAGTGGTTTTTGGGTGGACAACTAAATGTGTCCTACAACTGTCTTGATCGCCATGTTCTTGCTGGCAAAGGCGACAAGGTCGCATTTTATTTTGAAGGAGAGCCAGGGGACTCGCGCACGATTACCTACTCTGAGCTTCTTGATGAAGTGCAGCGATTTGCAAATGCTCTCAAGGGACTCGGTGTTGAAAAAGGAGATCGCGTCAACATCTATATGCCAATGATCCCAGAAGCCGCCGTAGCAATGCTTGCCTGTGCACGCATTGGAGCAGTGCACTCAGTTGTGTTTGGTGGGTTTTCGTCTCAAGCATTGGCTGATCGAATAAACGATGCTGAAGCAAAAGTGCTCATTACTGCAGATGGTGGATGGCGTCGTGGCGAAGTATTCCCCTTGAAGCCTCAAGCAGATGACGCCGTTGCCAACACCACAACAATCACCAATGTTGTGGTGGTGCAACGCGGCAACAATCCAGTTGATATGACACCTGGGCGTGATCATTGGTATCACGATCTGATTGCTGCTGCAGATCCCGTATGTGTTGCAGAACCAATGGACTCAGAACAACTTCTGTTCTTGTTGTACACCTCTGGTACCACGGGTAAGCCAAAGGGCATTATGCATACGACAGGTGGCTACCTCACACACGTTACGTACACGCACAAGTACGTGTTTGATCTTCATCCAGAGATAGATATTTTTTGGTGCACTGCTGACGTTGGCTGGATTACAGGACATTCATACATTGTGTATGGCCCGTTATCTAATGGTGCGACTCAGGTGATGTATGAGGGTGTTCCCAACTTTCCAGCGAATGATCGGATGTGGCAGATCATTGAGAAATACAAAGTAACGATTTTCTACACTGCACCAACTGCTATCCGTACGTTTATGAAATGGGGTGTTGAAGAGCCCGCAAAGCACGACTTAACGTCGTTACGCCTTCTGGGCAGTGTTGGTGAGCCAATAAATCCTGAAGCGTGGATGTGGTATCACGAACACATCGGCAATGAGAATTGTCCGATTGTTGACACGTGGTGGCAGACAGAGACAGGCGGAATCATGATTTCTCCGTTGCCAGGGGCCACAACGACAAAACCAGGATCAGCAACATTTCCACTGCCTGGCATTAGTGCTGAGTTGTTAGATGATGAAGGAAAACCTGTCACGCATGGCGGTGGTTATCTCACGCTCACGCATCCATGGCCTGGAATGTTGCGGGGGATTTGGCGCGACCCTGATAGGTACCAAGATGCGTATTGGAATCGTTTTGAAGGCCGTTACTTCGCAGGTGACGGCGCAAAACTCGACGATGACGGTTACTTATGGTTGCTTGGTCGTGTTGATGATGTGATGAACATATCTGGTCATCGTATTTCAACAACAGAAGTTGAATCTGCTTTGGTTTCGCATCCTGCAGTGGCTGAAGCTGCAGTTGTAGGCGCTAACGATGCGACAACGGGTCAAGCGATTATTGCGTACGTCACTTTGGTTGAAGGTAGCCAAGTTGATGAGCAAGTTTTACGGAATCACGTTGCAGTAGAAATTGGTGCAATCGCAAAACCAAAAACAATTTATTTCACTCCCGATTTACCAAAGACACGAAGCGGGAAAATTATGCGACGGCTATTGCGCGATGTTGCTGAGGGTCGCAACTTGGGCGATACAACAACACTTGCTGATGTTAATGTTGTTAATGAATTGCAGAAACGGGCTGCAGAAGCACCTAGTGAAGACTGATCGTTCTCCTAAAACGAGTTAACGAAAAAGAGCAACGATCATTGCAATCACAAGTGACGCAAGAATTCCGGTCATCCACTTGTTTTGCGAGGCAATTGCTTTTGTAATATTGGCATTCAACCGCTCTTCAAGTGAAAACAGATCAGATTTGAGGAGCAAGATGTCGGTTTTTGTCGCAACGTCGGCCCAACCGTTTGGCGGTAGATGTTCAAGAAGTGTGTCTGCTGCAGTCACAGTTAATTTCTCCCGTAGTACTTGGTGCATGTCAGTTCGTTGAGCTTGCGTAAACGTCATCGTAAATCATCCTTCGTCATTTGTCTAGAAGAATGTGCACGGGAGAAATAAGCTTTTGGAATCCGTTGGAATTGACTAGTCGCGAAAGTTTTCAAACTGCAATGGAACACCGAGATCTTCAGATTGAAGCAATGCCATAACTGCTTGTAAGTCGTCACGCTTTTTACCGGTGACCCTTACTTGCTCTCCTTGTGTTTGGCTGCTAATTCCTTTACCGGCTTTTTCTTTAATCAACTTGTTGATCTCGCGAGCTTTGTCTGAAGAGATTCCTACTTTGATTGTGACCACTTGACGAATGGTGTCACCGGAGGCTTGTTCAAATTTCCCCCAGTCAATTCCTTTGAGAGACATTTGACGCTTTACAAATTTTTCTTCAAGCAACACCCGAACGGCGCGAGCCTTTTCTTCAGAGATGGTTTTAATTGTGATGATCAGGTCGTTTTGCTCGATTGAAGAGTCGGTGCCCTTGAAATCGAAGCGCTGGGACATTTCGCGCTGGGCCTGATCTACCGCATTTCGCAGTTCTTGGCGGTCAACTTCAGAAACAATGTCAAATGATGGCATGGGTGGAAGGCTACCGACACCGATAACCTTGGCGATTCCTTAGGGAAATACATAGGGGTCGGTGCCCGAGCGGCCAAAGGGAGCAGACTGTAAATCTGCCGGCACTGCCTTCGAAGGTTCAAATCCTTCCCGGCCCACCACGACGAAAGTCGTGAACTGAAACGGCGCAAGCCGTTATACAGCACTACCCGTATTCGACCTCGTTGGCAAGCCAACGGGGTCGAATGCTGTAGGGGAGCCTGGTGCCTCTAGCGTTCGTGGAGGATGCACTGCATCAGAGCCACATCCAGCCATTTATTGAATTTTCGGCCGATTTCGCGTTCGATTCCCACTAATTGGAACCCTAAAGCCTGATGTAAAGCGATCGAACCCTCTGAAAGGGTGGTGATTCTGGCCATAACGACATGAAATCCACCATTGGCTGCGGAATCGAGCAGATAGTCAAGAAGTGCTCTGCCAATACCGAGCCTGGCCATATCTCGTCGGACATAGACGGAATCTTCCACAGAGGTTCTATAGGCGGCGCGTTCCTTATAAGGAGATAGGGCTCCGAAGCCAACCACCTCGCCCCTGATTTCGGCCACGAACACACAAAAAGCTCCTTGGCGGGCATTTTGCCACTCCAGTTGCTGGTCAATGGTGCGTGCAACCAGATCAAAAGTGGCGGTCTCGTGCTCCACCTCGTAGTTATAAATCGCCGCAATTGCCTCAGCATCGGCGGGCCTGGCATGTCGAATCAGAATCTCTTCCACGGAATAGAAACCTAGTGGAGGTTCGCAGATATCCACCGCTAGCCTTTCATGTCTGGCTCGAGGGAGTTTTTCCTTCGCGCACGCCCTCTTAGCTCAGTCGGCAGAGCGTTTCCATGGTAAGGAAAAGGTCGTGGGTTCGACTCCCACAGAGGGCTCCGCCATCTGGGCGTTGTCTAGATGGTTGAAGCGACCAGTACGCCTTGGCGGCGTAGCTCAGTTGGTCAGAGCATCCGGCTCATAATCGGAAGGTCATCGGTTCGATCCCGATCGCCGCTACGAAAATATAAATATCAAAAACAATCTGCAAGGAGCAGTCATGAGCAAAGCAAAGTTTGAGCGTAATAAGCCACACGTCAATATTGGAACGATGGGTCATATTGACCATGGCAAGACCACGTTGACGGCTGCAATTTCTAAGACGTTGTCTGATCGTGGGTTGGCTAAGTTCACTCCGTTTGATCAGATTGATAAGGCTCCTGAGGAAAAGGCTCGTGGTATTACGATTTCTATTGCTCATATTGAGTATGAGACAGCGAATCGTCATTATGCACATGTTGATATGCCTGGTCATGCTGACTACATCAAAAATATGATCACTGGTGCAGCACAAGTTGATGGTGCCATTTTGGTGGTTGCTGCTACTGATGGTCCAATGCCTCAAACGCGTGAGCATGTGTTGCTTGCTCGTCAAGTTGGTGTTCCGTACATTGTTGTTGCGTTGAATAAGGCTGATTTGGTTGAAGATGAAGAACTTCTTGAGCTTGTTGAGATGGAAGTTCGTGAGTTGTTGAACGAGTACGAGTTCCCTGGTGATACTGCGCCTGTTGTTCGTGTGTCTGCTTTGAAGGCTCTTGAGGGTGATCCTGTTTGGCAGGAAAAGATCATGGAGTTGATGGACGCGTGTGACACTGCTGTTCCTATGCCAATACGTGATCTTGATAAGCCGTTTTTGATGCCTATTGAAGATGTGTTCACCATCACTGGTCGTGGGACTGTTGTGACTGGCAAAGTGGAGCAGGGCAAAGTGCACACTGGTGATGAAATTGAAATTGTTGGTTTGCGTGATACACAAAAAACGACTTGTACTGGTGTTGAAATGTTCCGCAAACTCCTCGATGAGGGTTTGGCTGGAGACAACATTGGTGCGTTGTTGCGTGGAACTAAGAAAGAAGATGTTGAGCGTGGTCAGGTGTTGTGTGCGCCTGGTTCGATTACTCCTCATACCACTTTTGATGGTCAGGTGTATGTGTTGACTAAAGAAGAGGGTGGCCGTCATAAGCCGTTTTTTAATAATTATCGTCCGCAGTTCTTTTTCCGTACGACTGATGTGACGGGTACTGTTCAGTTGCCGGCTGGTACTGAAATGGTGATGCCTGGTGACAATGTTGTTATGACTGTTGAGTTGGGTAAGCCAATTGCGATGGATGATGGTTTGCGTTTTGCTATTCGTGAGGGTGGGCGTACGGTTGGTGCCGGACGAGTCATCAAGATCATCAAGTAACGAACACACAGTAAGTTTTTAGGAAGAGGTTCAGAAATGGGCAAAAGCGATAAAAGAGTGAAGATCACGCTTGAGTGCACCGAGTGCAAAGAGCGTAATTACATCACAACGAAATCAAAGATCAACGACCGTGAGCGCTTGGAGATGAAAAAATACTGCGCCCGCGATCGACGCCACACCAACCACAAGGAAACTCGCTAGTCGGGTGGGGCAAGAATTCTTTCCAGAATTCTGTGGCACACGGTTGAGGGCAGTAGCTCAGTTGGTAGAGCACCGGTCTCCAAAACCGGGTGTCGGGGGTTCGAGTCCCTCCTGCCCTGCAAGAATATTTAATACAAGAAACGAAAAACATGTCGACTGACTTGAACCGCGAACAAAAGAGAGCGATGAAGCGAATGGGAGCCCTCAATGATGAGGGTAACCCGACGCGTACCCAACCTCAGGCTCGCGCCAAGAGTCATGATGAGCCGCGCATCGGACCTGTGCGTTATCTTCGCGAAGTCAACGATGAAATGAAGAAGGTGGCATGGCCCAAATGGCCTGAAGTGCGCCGCTATTCGATGATCGTTTTCATTACCGTTGTGGTCGTCACCAGTTTTGTTGGCGGTGCAGATGCGGTTTTTGGTATTTTTTCAGGTTGGCTATACAAGGAATGACCATGAGCGACAACATTATTGAAACACCAGACGAACTTAACCAAGCCGAACCCGATGTGGTGCTCGACTTAACTAACGATGCTGTTGAAGGGCATGTCAACGACGATGACTCCGAGCCAGAAGTAGAGTCAGCATGGTCTAAGCCAGGCAGATGGTATGTCGTACACACACAGTCTGGGTACGAGAAAAAGGTTGAAGTCAACCTTAAGACTCGTGTGGCAACAATGGACATGGGCGACAGCATCTACGAAATCATTATTCCAATGGAAGATGTGGTTGAGTTCAAGCAAGGTCACAAGCAGACAGTCCAGAAAAAAGTTTTCCCTGGTTACATCCTCGTGCGTTGCGAAATGGATGATCAGTCATGGTTTTGTGTTCGCAACACTCCTGGTGTCACCGGTTTCGTTGGCCAGAGTCACAAAGGTCAGCGACCAACGCCGCTGTCGCGTCGTGAGGTTGAAACTTTCTTGTCAGCCAAAGGCGATGGTCAAGAGGCACCAAAGCGCAAGGGACCAAAGATGGAATACGACATCGGCGAAAGTGTGCGCGTCAAGGAAGGTCCTTTTGCGGACTTCAACGGCACAATCGCAGAAATCAATACTGATCACCTCAAGTTGAAGGTGCTCGTTAACATCTTTGGTCGCGAGACTCTTGTGGAGATGGATTTCAGTCAGGTCGCCAAGCTCTAAAAGGCTGTCGGCATACATTCAGAAAGAAAAGTCAGAGAAAAGTCATGGCAAAAAAGAAACTCGCAGCAATCGTTAAGATCCAAATTCCGGCAGGAAAAGCAACACCAGCTCCACCAGTTGGTACAGCCCTTGGACCTCATGGTATTCAGATCATGGACTTCGTGAAGCAGTACAACGCTGCTACTGAAGCCCAGACAGGAACAATCATTCCCGTTGAAATCAGCATCTTTGAAGATCGCACGTTTACTTTCATCTTAAAAACCCCGCCAACGCCTGTGTTGTTGCGCCAGAAGGCAGGCCTTGAGAAAGGTTCGCCTACACCAGGCAAAACAATCGTTGGAAGTGTCACTGAAAAAGACATCGAAGAAGTTGCAAAGATCAAGATGCCCGACCTCAATGCTTACGACCTAGAAGCTGCGAAAATGCAGGTTCGAGGTACAGCACGTTCGATGGGACTTAAAGTCGTCTGAGCATATAGCTCACAAACAATCTCTTGCCCACAGGTTTACCTCACCAGGGCAGAGCATAACAACATAATGAAAAGAGAGAGGGAGGCGTTATGCCGATAACAAAGAAATACAAGGCAGCGATCGCACTATTTGATCGTGATACACAATTCACACCGACTGAGGCAGTCGCAATTATCAAGAAGACCGCAAGCGCAAAGTTTGATGAGTCAGTTGATGTAGCAATTCGTTTGGGTGTCGACCCGCGTAAATCAGACCAAGCTATTCGCGGCACCGTTGCGTTGCCTGCTGGTTCTGGCAAGACATTGCGCATTGCAGTTTTCGCTGCTGGTGACGCGGCTCAAGAAGCACGTGCAGCCGGAGCAGATCTTGTTGGTGCAGACGATCTTGCAGCAGAAGTTGAAAAGGGTGTTATGAATTTCGATCTCGTGATCGCAACTCCCGACATGATGCCGCTTGTTGGTCGTTTGGGTCGTGTGCTTGGACCACGTGGTCTGATGCCAAACCCAAAGACAGGAACCGTGACCAATGATGTTGGTCGCGCTGTGAGTGAGTTCAAGGGAGGCAAAGTGGAATACCGCACTGATCGATATGGCAATGTTCATGTTCGCATCGGCAAAGCATCATTTTCACCAGAAGACCTCGAGCGTAACTTTCGGGCAGTGCTCGACGAAGTACAACGCGCTAAGCCTGCTTCGGCAAAGGGCAAGTACCTGCGCAAGATCAGCCTGTCAAGCACAATGGGACCTGGCGTCAAGCTTGACTTAACCCGTTTGCGTCCTATCGAATTGTGATTCGCGGTGAGCTAATGGGTGTGGTTTGCATACTTGTCCCATAGGCTCACTGCTTACAACAGATCTCTCGGTCCTCGCCAGAGACATCAGGTCCGGTTCGCCGGCTAAAGAGCATTAGCTCTCCTGGTTAGGCGGATTCCTCTCCTGCGTGGTGCATACCTCGTTCGGCGTGGCGTTCGCGTTTAGCGAGCGCCCCGAGCGAACAACCAGCAGTCGTACGAGGTGTTTTAAACATCTCGTCGTAGAGGACTCACTAAGGAGGTGAAATGTCAACTGTCCGTTCCGAAAAGGAAGCCGTCGTCGCAGAAATACGCGGCAAGCTTGAGGCGTCGTCCGCGGTCATCATTACTGAATACCGCGGTCTGAGCGTCGCCAATCTTGCTGATCTTCGATCCAAGATGCGTGCTGTAGGAGCCGAGTATCGCGTGTATAAAAACACTCTTGCTCGCTTTGCAGCCCGTGAAGCTGGGATCGAAGGCCTCGACGCGCTCTTCATCGGCCCAACCGCCATGGCTTTTGTCAATAGCGATATGGCCGCTGTAGCCAAAATTTTGAAGGAATACGCCAAAACCAACCCGCTGCTCGTCATCACCGGTGGTGCGGTGGCCAATAAGGCCATCTCTGCCAAAGATGTCGGGGTGCTCGCCGACCTACCGTCGCGCGACGTCATGCTGTCGCAATTTGCGGGACTTCTCCAGTCTCCGCTTGTGAAAACAGCCAACTTGTTGCAGGCGTTACCACGCAATATGGCCTATGGCCTCAAAGCACTCATCGAACAAAAAGAAGCCGCATAAGGCTTTTGGCTGACCAATTGGTCAGCGTCCATCATATTTCCCATCTATTAATCAATTATTTATCAATAAGGAGACGAGCATCATGGCTCTCAGCAAAGAAGACATCCTCGAGGGGATTGCATCACTCACAGTTATTCAGCTCAAGGAACTTCTCGACGCGTTCGAGGAGAAGTTTGGCGTCACAGCCGCTGCCCCAGCAGCAGCCGCAGCTGCAGGCGCTGCAGCACCTGCAGCCGAGGAAGAACAGGACGAATTTGATGTCGTTCTTATCTCGAGTGGAGCTCAGAAGATTCAGGTCATCAAGGTTGTGCGCGAGCTCACCAGCCTTGGCCTGAAAGAGGCAAAGGATCTTGTGGACGCCGCTCCAAAAGCAGTCCTTGAAAAAGTCAGCAAAGACGATGCCGAAAAGGCACAGTCCAAGCTTCTTGAAGCCGGAGCAACTGTCGAGCTCAAGTAATTTTTCGCGGTTTTAACCGCGAAAAAATTCCATCAGAAACCCCGTTGCCTTATGGCGGCGGGGTTTCTGGCTGTTTTAGGGCCAGATGCTGGTGAATTGGTCCTTCTGCACCCAGAAACTGGTCATCCAGGTCTTTTTAGGGCTAAATGCTTGACTATTGAGCGCGCACGGCATACCTTGCTCACAGCGTTTACTGGTCCCGGTTTCTAGGATCCCATTTACTGTGCCTAAGCGGCGATTTCGGCGATAGCGTCATGAGTTGCCGTGTTCTCCCTTTTGCTTCTGCGTTGCCCAAAATCAATGCGGGATCCTAATGGATTTCATTGTGCTCCCTTCCCCGCCTGTCAGGAGTAATCGTGGCCCCACGTTCGTTGTCCCATGAGCGATATTCATTCGCAAACCTTCAAGAGCATCTTGAACTACCAGATCTGATCGCGGTTCAACGCGAATCATTCGAATGGTTCATGAAGAAAGGCCTGAAGGAAACGTTTGACGATATTTCTCCGATTTCGGACTACTCGGGTGATCTTCGTCTTGAATTGGATTTTGATCCAAACGATGAAGATTTGTGTCCTGGACCAAAGTTCACAGAAAAAGAATGTCGCGAAAAGGAAATGACCTTTTCGACGCCAGTGTTTGTTCGTGCCACCTTTTCCAATCGTCAGACCGGAGAAATCAAGGAGCAAGTTGTCTTCATGGGTGACTTTCCGAAGATGACCAACAAGGGAACTTTCATTATCAACGGAACTGAGCGCGTTGTTGTATCGCAGCTTGTGCGTAGCCCTGGAGTCATCTTTGAACCAGGTGAGCGTTATCGCCTGCGTAACTTGTCAAAGCATCAGCTTGTAAAGGGCACAGTTCACCCATATCGCGGTGAGTGGCTCGAGTTCGACGTTGAGCACAAACCTGGAAAAGATGTCACCGCCGGTACTCGTGTTGCTCGCAAGCGTCGCATGGGCATCTTTACATTGTTGCGTGCACTCGGATACGACGAAGCGGGTGCGCCTGGTTTCCTTGATCGCTTTGTGAACTACTTCGACTTCCTTGAAGGCCAGTGGGAAAAAGAGCGCCTCATTGCTCCAACACGCGAAGAAGCATTGCTAGAGATTTATAAGCGTGCCCGTCCAGGCGAGCCAGCATCAGCAGAATCTGCACGCGTTTATTTTGAAGGTGCGTTCTTTGAGAACCGTCGCTATGACTTGAGTCGTGTTGGCCGTTACAAGATCGACCGCAAACTAGGCGACGAAGTTAAAAAAATTACAGAAATGTTTGGTCTTCCACAGGAAGACCTCGATCTTCCAGCAGATGGACAACCTGTTTTGTCCAAGTGCGAAGTACTTGCAGCAGTGTCATACATGTTGCACCTTGTGAAGCAAGAGCCTGGTTATCGCCTCGACGACCAAGACCACTTCGCTAACCGCCGTATTCGCTCTGTTGGTGAACTTATCCAAAACCAAGTTCGCATTGGCTTGTCCCGTATGGAGCGTGTTGTGCGCGAGCGTATGACAACTCAAGATGTTGAAGCAATTACTCCCCAGACACTCATCAACATTCGCCCAGTTGTCGCTTCAATGAAAGAGTTCTTTGGAACATCGCAGTTGTCGCAGTTCATGGACCAAGTCAACCCATTGTCGGGTCTCACACATCGTCGTCGCTTGTCAGCACTCGGACCTGGTGGTCTTAGTCGCGAGCGCGCCGGTTTTGAAGTGCGAGATGTTCACTTTTCTCACTACGGCCGGATGTGTCCGATTGAAACTCCAGAAGGACCAAACATTGGTCTGATCGGTGCGCTCAGTTCGTATGCACGAGTGAACCAATTTGGTTTTATTGAGACTCCGTATCTTCGCGTTGTCAACGGAAAGGTCACGAATGAAATCGTATACATGGCCGCCGACGAAGAAGAAAAGTGGGTTGTTGCTCAGGCCAACACTCCAGTGGAAAAAGATGGAACGCTCAAAGGAAATCGAGTTTTGTGTCGCAAATCGCCACAAGCAGCCAGTTTGGACGACTTGCGTAAGATGTTGGAAGCAGAAAGCTTCTTTGGTGCAACCACCGACATCGTTGCAGTCACACCGACTGAAGTTGACTTTATCGATGTGTCGCCGAAGCAGATCGTTTCTGTTGCAACTGCACTAATTCCATTCCTCGAACACGACGATGCAAACCGTGCGCTCATGGGCGCCAACATGCAACGACAAGCTGTTCCATTGATTCGTGCAGAAGCACCATACATTGGTACAGGTATCGAAAAGCGTGTAGCGCACGATGGTGCCGATCTCATCCTTGCTGAAGATGATGGTGAAGTAGTTGAAATCTCTGGCGATACCATTGTTGTGAAGTACGCAGGACAATCGAAAACGACTGAGCATAAACTCATGAAGTTTCATCGTTCCAACCAAAGTACGTGTATCAACCAAACTGTTCGAGTTGTTGAAGGTCAAAAAATCACTCGTGATCAGTTGTTGGCCGACGGTCCAAGCACCGACGATGGTGAACTTGCACTCGGTAAGAACTTGCTTGTGGCGCTTATGCCATGGGAGGGCTACAACTTCGAGGACGCCATCATCTTGAGCGAGCGAATTGTTCGTGATGATGTATTGACATCTATTCACATTCACAAGTACGAAGTTGATGCGCGCGATACAAAACTCGGACCAGAAGAAATCTCCCGCGACATTCCAAACTTGTCTGATGAAATCGTTCGCGATCTCGACGACACGGGAATCATTCGTGTCGGCGCCGAGGTTGGTCCTGGCGATGTTCTTGTCGGAAAAGTAACGCCTAAGGGTGAAACAGAACTCACTCCAGAAGAGCGTTTGCTCCGTGCAATCTTTGGTGAAAAGGCTCGTGAAGTTCGTGACACGTCACTCAAGGTTCCTCACGGCGAAGGTGGCAAGGTCATCGATGTCCAGATCTTTTCTCGCGAGAATGGCGACGAGTTGCCACCAGGCGTGAGCCAGTTGGTAAAAGTTTTCGTGGCTCAGAAGCGCAAAATCTCTGTTGGAGACAAACTCGCTGGCCGTCATGGAAACAAGGGTGTTATTTCCAAGATCCTTCCCATTGAAGACATGCCATACATGGAAGACGGAACACCAGTCGACATCATCTTGAACCCACTTGGTGTTCCAAGCCGAATGAATGTTGGACAGGTTCTTGAAGCTCATCTTGGTTACGCAGCTCGCTGGGGCTGGACCGATCCAAAAACTGGCAAAAAAGTTGGTGTTGAACCGCTTCGGGGCACTGAATCAAAAACTCGTGCCGCAACAGATCCGTCAACGTTTATTGCAACACCAATTTTCGATGGTGCATATTGGGATGAAACAGAAGAAGCTGGACAACATCCAACAATTCAAACAATCCTTGCCAACTTGAACCCAGATGGTGCAGACGGGCAACACATGATGACAAGGTCTATCGAAAAATCCGGTCACATCACCGGAAAAGTTGAATTACGTAATGGTCGCACTGGCGATAAGTACGACAACCTAATCACTGTTGGCTACATGTATATTTTGAAACTGCATCACCTTGTCGACGACAAGATTCATGCCCGAAGCACAGGTCCATACAGTATGATCACCCAGCAACCGCTTGGTGGTAAGGCTCAATTCGGTGGCCAGCGCTTTGGTGAAATGGAAGTGTGGGCACTTGAGGCCTATGGTGCTGCTTACTGCTTGCAAGAATTACTCACCATCAAGTCCGATGACGTGCTTGGTCGCGTCAAGGTCTATGAGGCGATTGTCAAGGGTGACAACATCCCAGAGCCAGGTATTCCTGAGTCCTTCAAGGTGCTCATGAAAGAAATGCAATCGCTTTGTCTGAATGTTGAAGTTCTTGACACTGCCGGTAAAGAAATTGAAATGCACGAATTTGATGACGAGATCTATCGCACCGCCGAAGAACTCGGAATTGACATCAGTCGTCCAGAACGTGGCTCTGACGATGATGACCGTGACCGCCGTCCCGCCCGCGCGTATTAATCGACTGACCCAGAGGAAACGAAAACCCTATGCTTGATGCAAACATGTTCGATCAACTTCGTATTGGACTGGCAACAGCGGATCAAATCCGTTTGTGGTCCAAAGGTGAAGTAAAGAAGCCTGAAACTATTAACTACCGCACATTGCGTCCTGAAAAAGATGGACTGTTCTGCGAGAAGATCTTCGGGCCAACTCGTGACTGGGAGTGCTACTGCGGAAAGTACAAGCGAGTACGTTTCAAGGGAATTATTTGTGAGCGTTGTGGTGTTGAAGTCACGCGCTCAAAAGTTCGCCGTGAGCGCATGGGGCATATTGAGTTGGCAGCACCAGTTGTCCATATTTGGTATCTTCGCGGAACTCGTTCATGGTTGGCATATCTTCTTGGTGGTCTTGAGCCAAAAGAAGAATTGAAGGCCAAGCAACTTGAAAAGGTCATCTACTTCGCTGCGTACCTAGTGTCTACTGTTGATGCAGATAAGCGTCATGCAGCATTGTCTGAGCTCGAAGATGACTACGTTGACGATTGCGAAGCAATTCGCAAGGATCGTGAGAAGTCTCTGGCTCGCAAGCTCAAAGAGCAAGAGCAAGAACTAAAGGCCATGGAAAAAGATGGTGCGAAAGAGTCCGACATTAAGGCCCGCCAAAAGGTAATGGACAAAGAAGAAGCGAGTCTAAAAGAGCGTTTCGATCGGGAATTGGAACTTGTCCAGCGCGCTTGGGATGAATTCCGTGATCTGCATCCCCGCAAGATTATTGAAGACGAAGCACTCTGGCGTGCGATCTATGAGCGTTACAACGCCTATTTCACCGGTGGTACGGGAGCAGATGCAATTAAGCAGTTGATTGATTCGCTTGACTTCACAGAAGAAGAAGTCAAACTTCGCGATGCAATCGAAAATGGGTTGCGGGGCAAGCCACTTTCGGCACAACGCAAGCAAAAAGCTATTAAGCGTCTGAAGATTGTTGCATCGTTCAACAAGACCGACGAAGCTGGGCGTCGTGTTAACAGCCCGAAGGCAATGATTCTTGATGTTGTTCCAGTCATTCCTCCAGACTTGCGTCCAATGGTGCAGCTCGAAGGTGGACGTTTCGCTACATCTGACCTCAACGATTTGTATCGCCGCGTCATCAACCGCAACAACCGACTTCGTCGTTTGCTCGACCTTGGTGCGCCAGAAATTATTGTAAATAACGAAAAGCGGATGCTCCAAGAAGCTGTGGATGCATTGTTTGACAACGGTCGTCGTGGTCGTCCAGTGACTGGTCCAGGTAATCGCCCACTTAAGTCTTTGTCAGACATGTTGAAAGGTAAGCAAGGACGATTCCGTCAGAACTTGCTCGGTAAGCGTGTTGACTATTCCGGTCGTTCAGTAATTGTTGTTGGTCCAACTCTGCGTTTGCATCAGTGTGGACTTCCAAAATTGATGGCACTTGAATTGTTCAAGCCGTTCGTTATGAAGCGCCTTGTCGATCTCGAATTAGCTCAGAACATCAAGAGCGCCAAGCGCATGGTGGAGCGTCGTCGCCCACAGGTGTGGGATGTTTTAGAAGATGTCATCAAAGAACATCCAGTCATGTTGAACCGTGCACCAACGCTTCATCGTTTGGGAATCCAGGCGTTTGAACCAGTGTTGGTGGAAGGCAAGGCATTGCAGATTCATCCACTCGTGTGTACGGCTTTCAACGCCGACTTTGACGGTGACCAGATGGCTATTCACGTGCCATTGTCCACCGAAGCACAGGCTGAAGCTCGTGTTCTGATGTTGTCGGCCAACAATATTTTGTCACCAGCATCTGGTCGTCCAATCGTGACTCCATCACAGGACCTAATCATTGGTGGCTATTACCTCACAGAAGCACGTCCAGGTCTTATTGGCGAAGGACGTTCATTCGGTCGTCGTTGGGAAGTGTTCCGTGCACTTGATGAGGGTGGCCTAAAATTGCACACTCTTATTCAGATGTACGACCGCAACGAGGATGGAAAGCGCGTTGCTTTCACCACGACACCAGGACGCTTGTTGTTTGAAGAGACTTTGCCAGCTGATTACCCAGCTCGTTTTGGACACATTGATGTCACCATTAAGAAGTCCGAGATGGGCGTCATTGTGGAGCGCTTGTCCGATCACTACGACAAGTCGATCATTGCCAACACATTGGATGCATTGAAGGCTGTTTGCTATCGCTATGCATCCCAGTCAGGTCTTACTGTTTCAATCGATGACGTCAAAACGCCAAAGAAAAAGCGCGCGATTCTCGAGGAATACGAAAAACAAGCCGACAAAGTGGAGACACAGTTCCGTCGCGGAATCATCACTGATGGTGAGCGTCGTCAACAAGAAGTAACCATCTGGACCGATGCAACTGCAGAAGTACAGGCAGCCATGGTCGAAGAGTTCAAGTTGGACCTGTTCAACCCAATCGACATAATGGTTGGCTCTGGTGCTCGCGGCAATATGATTCAGATGCGTCAGATTGGTGGTATGCGCGGACTTGTGTCAAACCCCCGTGGTGACATGATCCCTCGTCCAATCAAGAGCAACTTCCGTGAGGGCCTTAAAACACTCGAGTATTTCATTGCGACTCCTGGTGCTCGTAAGGGTCTTGTTGATACGGCACTTCGTACCGCTGACTCTGGTTACCTCACACGTCGACTTGTCGACGTAGCGCAAGAATTAATCGTTCGTGAAGACGACTGTGGAACTCGTCTTGGCCTTTGGGTTGAGAATGTAACGAAAGATTCCAGCAGTTTCCGTGCTCACCTTGATACCAAGTTGTTCGGTCGCTCATTGTTGAATGACATCACTTTGTCCGACGGAAGCGTGATGGCAAAAAACACAATTGTTGGTGACATTGAAATGGAACTTTTGCGAGAAGATTCAGCAGTCGAGCGTGTACAGGTTCGTTCAGTTGTGGCGTGTGACGCAGCGCTTGGTGTGTGTGCACTGTGCTACGGCCGTTCACTCGCAACTGGTAAGTCAATTGAACTTGGTGAAGCTGTTGGTGTTATTGCTGCACAGTCCATCGGCGAGCCTGGAACGCAGCTCACGATGCGTACCTTCCATACGGGTGGTGTTGGCGGAAAAGACATCGCTGGTGGTTTGCCACGCGTTGTTGAATTGTTCGAAGCACGTACGCCAAAGGGATCCGCACGACTTGCAAAAGCAACAGGTGTAGTTCGCATCGGCGAAGATGAAGGCAAGGGTATTCCTATCAATGTGATTGATGACAAGGGTGAGAAACATCTCATCTTGTTGCCATCAGGTAGCCGACCAATAGTCACTGACGGTCAGAACGTTGATGCTGGTCAGCCAGTAACAAATGGACCATTTGATCCAAAAGAAATTATGGAGATTCTTGGTATCCGCGCTACTCAGCAGTATCTCGTTGAAGAAGTTCAAAAGGTATATCGCGACCAAGGTGTTGCGATATCTGATAAGCACATCGAGTTGATCGTTCGCCAGATGACACGTCGTGTCGGAGTTCAAGAACCAGGCGATGCCGACTTCTTGCCAGGCGAGCGTGTCGATGCAAAAGTATTCCGTGACACCAACCGGGCGTTGGTTGAGGCTGGTAAGCGTCCTGCTGAAGGTCGTCCAGAACTCATGGGAATCACCAAGGCGTCATTGGCAACCGATTCATGGTTGTCTGCGGCATCGTTCCAAGAGACCACCCGAGTACTCACAGAAGCAGCCATCGATGGTCGCGCCGACAACCTCATTGGGCTGAAGGAAAACATCATCATTGGTAAATTGATTCCTGCTGGAACAGGTATGGAGCGCTATCGCTCGTTCGATATCGATGCTCCTGACTATCAGCCAATGGAGTACTTCTCAAGTGACGAAGGCGACCCAGCTGCCTACTTAGCAGGCCTGCAAGGCACCTACGTTGCCCAAGAAACCGTGTACGAAGAGTTGGTTGTTGAAGATGCCATTATTGATTCGGTAGTTGCTCAGGCAGCGCCCGCCGAGGATATTGTGGCCGAAGTGGCACCAATTGTTGAGATCTCAGACGATTCAACGATCGATCCACCAGAATCTTCGGCATTGTGAGCAAGCGTCGGGTTGCCACTGGGGAACATCACCCTCTAGCCTTACTAGGTCTTGATGGCCTAGACAGCGATACGGAACATTCGTTCCGTTCGTTGGCCACCAGTCCCGAATTAATTAACAAGAGGTAGATGCGTGCCCACAATTCAGCAGTTGATCCGTCAGGGTCGTAGCTCGAAAACAACTAAGACAAAGACCCCAGCGTTGAAGGGTTCTCCTCAGCGCCGTGGTGTGTGTACTCGTGTTTTCACTACGACACCAAAGAAGCCGAACTCGGCATTGCGCAAGGTGGCTCGTGTGCGTCTCACTAGTGGTGTTGAAATCACCGCGTACATTCCAGGCGAAGGCCATAACCTTCAAGAGCACAGCATTGTGCTTGTGCGTGGTGGTCGTGTTCGCGACCTTCCAGGTGTTCGTTACAAGATCATCCGTGGCGCACTTGATGCCGCCGGGGTAAAAAATCGTAAGCAGTCGCGTAGCCGTTACGGCGCAAAGCGTCAGAAGTAAAAAGGATTCACTATGCCACGTAAGGGCCCCGCAACTCGTCGCGATCTTGTCGCCGATCCGATCTACCGCTCGCTGCTTGTTACACAGCTCACTAATAAGGTGATGCTTCACGGCAAGAAAAGCATCGCGGAAAAAATTATCTACGATGCAATGACGTTGATCGAAAAAAAGACTGGCGAAGAGCCATTGTCAACAGTGAAACGCGCTATTGAAAATGTAAAGCCGCCACTTGAAGTACGAAGCCGTCGTGTTGGTGGAGCTACCTATCAAGTTCCTGTTGAAGTAAAGCCACGCCGTGCGGGTACTTTGGCTATTCGCTGGATTGTTGATTACTCACGTGCGCGTCGCGAAAAGACTATGTCAGAGTGTCTCGCCAATGAACTCATGGATGCAGCAAACGGACTTGGCGCAGCAATGAAAAAGCGTGATGACATGCAAAAGATGGCCGACTCCAACAAGGCTTTCGCGCACTACCGCTGGTAGCGCACACAACAACACAACTGAATTATCTCGAGAGCGCACCGCCAGCAACACTGAGGTGCGCTCCCGTATCTTTCGAAGAACTTTGACAACTCAACCGATTTAACCCCTCCTATTACGAATAAGGTGAACAAAAATGGCCAAGCGTGAATACCCCCTCGATCGCACTCGCAACATCGGCATCATGGCCCACATCGACGCCGGCAAGACAACAACAACTGAGCGCATCCTTTTCTATACGGGTAAAAGTTACAAAATCGGCGAAGTACACGATGGCGCAGCAACCATGGACCATATGCCTCAGGAACAAGAGCGCGGTATCACAATTACATCTGCTGCAACAACGTGCATCTGGAATAACCACCGAATCAACATCATTGACACACCAGGTCACGTTGACTTCACTATTGAAGTAGAGCGCTCATTACGCGTGCTTGACGGAGCAGTAACAGTGTTCGACTCTGTTGCTGGTGTTGAGCCACAAACTGAAACTGTGTGGCGTCAGGCCAACAAGTACAAAGTTCCTCGTATGTGCTTCATCAACAAGATGGACCGCATCGGTGCAAACTTCTATCGCACAGTTGAGATGGTGAGAGATCGTCTTCAGGCAGTTCCTGCTGTTGTGCAGATTCCTATCGGCGCTGGTGGACCCGAGTCCAATAAGCCGTTCATCGGTCTGATTGACATCGTCAAAATGAAAGCGCTTATCTGGCAAGACGAAGAACTTGGTGCCAAGTGGGACGAAGTAGAAATACCTGCTGATCAAATTGATGAAGCAAATAAGTACCATGCAGAACTTCTTGAGACCATCGCCGGGAGTGATGACGAATTCATGGAGAAGTATCTTGCTGATGGAGAGATGTCACAAGATGAAATTAAGCGTGCAATCCGCGCCGGAACGCTTGCATTTGATTTCGTACCTATCTTGTGTGGTTCGGCATTTAAAAACAAAGGTGTTCAGCCAATGCTTGATGCCGTTATTGATTTCCTTCCGAGCCCTCTTGACATTGCACCCGCAAAGGGCACAAATGAAAAGGGAGACGTTGAACTGACGCGCCCGGCAGACGAGAATGGTCCATTTGCCGCGCTTGCGTTCAAAATCGTTGCTGACCCGTTCGGCAAATTGACGTACTTCCGTGTCTATTCAGGAAGCATTAGCAAGGGTGATGAGGTGTATAACAGCACCAAGGAGCGCAAGGAGCGTCTTGGCAGAATTTTGTTGATGCATGCCAACCAGCGTGAAGATCTTGATATTGCGATGGCTGGAGACATTGTTGCTGGCCTTGGTTTCAAAGAGACCACCACTGGTGACACTTTGTGTGATCGCAACAATCTCATCATTCTTGAGCGCATGGAATTCCCTGAGCCAGTTATTCACGTGGCCATCGAACCAAAAACCAAGGACGACCAAGACAGGCTGGGTAAAGCTCTCAAGTCCTTGTCTGATGAAGACCCAACGTTCCGCGTGCGTACCGATGAGGAAACTAATCAGACTGTGATTTCAGGAATGGGTGAGTTGCACCTTGAAATTCTTGTTGACCGGATGCAACGCGAATTCGGTGTTCAGGCCACTGTTGGTAAGCCTCAAGTTGCTTACCGTGAGACCATCACCAAGACAGTTGAGTCGGTTGAATATCGCCACATCAAGCAGTCCGGTGGTTCTGGCCAGTTCGCTGTTGTAAAGATCACCGTCGAGCCAACAGGTCCAGGTAGCGGCTATGAGTTCGTCGACAAGGTCACAGGTGGCCGTATTCCTCGTGAATATATCCAACCCACCAACCAAGGTATTCAGGCCGCTCTCACTAATGGAGTCCTTGCTGGATACCCAACGGTGGATGTTCGTGTCAGCTTGATGGATGGCCAGTATCACGACGTTGACTCAAGTGAAATGGCGTTCAAGATCGCCGGCCAAATGGCGTTCAAAAAGGCCGCTGAAATGGCGCGCCCTGTGCTGTTAGAACCAATTATGGCCGTTGAGGTTGTTACCCCAGACGATTACATGGGTGACGTAATGGGTGACTTGAGCAGCCGCCGTGGCCGCATCGAAGGAATGGAAGCCCTCGGAAACGCCCAAGTTGTGCGTTCACAAGTTCCGCTTTCGGAGATGTTTGGATACAGTACAGACCTGCGGTCACGCACCCAAGGGCGTGCCACCTACACGATGCAGTTCCACTCGTACCAGCAGGTACCTGAGGTAATTGCGCAGGAAATCGTGAAACGTGTACGTGGTGAATAACCACAATCACAATTCATATAGATCTTTGACAACCCAACAACACAAAACGTTTTACAAAAGGAAAGCATCATGAGCAAAGCAAAGTTTGAGCGTAATAAGCCACACGTCAATATTGGAACGATGGGTCATATTGACCATGGCAAGACCACGTTGACGGCTGCAATTTCTAAGACGTTGTCTGATCGTGGGTTGGCTAAGTTCACTCCGTTTGATCAGATTGATAAGGCTCCTGAGGAAAAGGCTCGTGGTATTACGATTTCTATTGCTCATATTGAGTATGAGACAGCGAATCGTCATTATGCACATGTTGATATGCCTGGTCATGCTGACTACATCAAAAATATGATCACTGGTGCAGCACAAGTTGATGGTGCCATTTTGGTGGTTGCTGCTACTGATGGTCCAATGCCTCAAACGCGTGAGCATGTGTTGCTTGCTCGTCAAGTTGGTGTTCCGTACATTGTTGTTGCGTTGAATAAGGCTGATTTGGTTGAAGATGAAGAACTTCTTGAGCTTGTTGAGATGGAAGTTCGTGAGTTGTTGAACGAGTACGAGTTCCCTGGTGATACTGCGCCTGTTGTTCGTGTGTCTGCTTTGAAGGCTCTTGAGGGTGATCCTGTTTGGCAGGAAAAGATCATGGAGTTGATGGACGCGTGTGACACTGCTGTTCCTATGCCAATACGTGATCTTGATAAGCCGTTTTTGATGCCTATTGAAGATGTGTTCACCATCACTGGTCGTGGGACTGTTGTGACTGGCAAAGTGGAGCAGGGCAAAGTGCACACTGGTGATGAAATTGAAATTGTTGGTTTGCGTGATACACAAAAAACGACTTGTACTGGTGTTGAAATGTTCCGCAAACTCCTCGATGAGGGTTTGGCTGGAGACAACATTGGTGCGTTGTTGCGTGGAACTAAGAAAGAAGATGTTGAGCGTGGTCAGGTGTTGTGTGCGCCTGGTTCGATTACTCCTCATACCACTTTTGATGGTCAGGTGTATGTGTTGACTAAAGAAGAGGGTGGCCGTCATAAGCCGTTTTTTAATAATTATCGTCCGCAGTTCTTTTTCCGTACGACTGATGTGACGGGTACTGTTCAGTTGCCGGCTGGTACTGAAATGGTGATGCCTGGTGACAATGTTGTTATGACTGTTGAGTTGGGTAAGCCAATTGCGATGGATGATGGTTTGCGTTTTGCTATTCGTGAGGGTGGGCGTACGGTTGGTGCCGGACGAGTCATCAAGATCATCAAGTAATTATCATGGCAACTAACAGCATCCGCATCCGCCTCAAGGCATTCGATCACGAGATCATCGACAAGTCGACTCGTATGATTGTTGAAACCGTATTGCGTACTAACGCAAAAATTCGTGGTCCAATCCCATTACCAACCGACAAGCATCGCTTTACCGTTATTCGTGGGCCACATATTGACAAAAACTCTCGCGAGCATTTTGAAATACGTATCCACAAACGCCTTATCGACATTGTTGAGCCGAACAATAAGACCATCGACTCTCTGCAGCGCATTGAACTGCCTGCCGGTGTTGATATCGAAATCAAGATCCAGGGCTAACACAGTCTGAGATTTTCTCTACAAAAGGGGCGGCCGCAAGGTCGCCCCTTTTGTATTTCTTACTCATTTTTTATGTTTGTGTCGTTGATAGTGCTCGGTGGTGCGATAGATAAAGGGGTATGACTAATGACTCCCACTGGATCAACACACCGCCGCAACTTGCTGTATCACGTCCGCGTGGATCACGAGTCATGGCCGTGTTGCTTGTATTCGGCTTGTCAATCGGTGGTGGAGTCATGGGTGGAGTGATTGCTAATCAGGCTTCGACAACTAGCAATGGTGGAACGCTCATTACGGCAGTTCCTGTGGATCCAAAACAAGTTGGGAACACCGATATTGCTCGGGCTGCAGCAGCCATTGCCCCAAGCGTTGTCACTATTGACAGCGTTGGAAATGGTGAAGAAGCAATTGGCACAGGAATCATCGTGAGCTCTGATGGGGAAATCCTGACAAATAGTCATGTGGTAGCAAATGGCACAAGTCTTCGAGTTCGACTTAATGGGTCGGCTTCTCCTGTCAAGGCAATTGTTCTTGCACTTGATTCTGGAAATGACATGGCACTCATAAAGTTGGTTGGCGTTACCAAACTTACTGCTGCCACATTTGCGGATCCAGCCAGCATCGCGGTTGGTGATCCAGTTGTGGCAGTTGGATACGCGCTTGCACTTGATGGAGGTCCAAGTATCACATCAGGAATTGTGTCTGCACTTAACAGAACATTACAAGATTCCAATGGCGCACTAAATGGATTAATACAAACTGATGCAGCAATTTCTTCTGGAAATTCTGGTGGACCCCTGATCAACTTAAAAGGTCAGGTCATTGGTATTAACACCGCAGTAGCGCGTGCAGGTACGAACACTGCTGCAAACAACATCGGTTTTGCAATTGGTGTGGAAGAGGTGCTGCGTGTAACCAAAATTCTTCGAACCATTGCCGGCGGTACTGCTCGTGAACAGGGGTATCTCGGAATCTCGTTATCTGACCGCACTGATGGTGGGGCTGGTGCCGTTGTATCTGAAATCCAAGCTGATTCACCTGCTGACAAGGCGGGACTAAAAGTGAGAGACATCGTGCTGTCCGTCAATGGTCAGGAGATCACAGGTCAAGGTGCCCTTATTGCGATTATCCGCGACTCCGCTCCAGGCGACATCGTCACCATCGTGGTGGAACGCGATACCAAGAAAGTCACAGTTAAGGCAACCCTGGTTCCACGCCCGAAGCAGTAGTTACTTGTCTGCCTCGGTGACGCCGACCCATTGAACCCGTGACAGTATTACCGACGGGGGTAAACGATGGCTATGCATTTTGCGACTTTATGGGAGGCATTCGCTGACGCGTTGCCTGAGGTGCCAGCAGTTATTTTCGGTGACAAACGATGGACTTGGTCACAATACGAAGATAGGTCCGCGCGAGTTGCCTCGGTGTATGCCGCTGCTGGGCTTGAAGTTGGTGACTCTGTTGGGTTGTATCTGTATAACGGCAATGAATACCTAGAGTGCCAGTTTGGGGCGATGAAGCAACGCATTCTGCCGATCAATGTCAATTTTCGATATCTCGGAAACGAGATGCAATATCTTTTAGACAATGCTGACTGCAAGGCGTTGGTGTATCACTCGTCGTTAGCAGACAGAGTTGTGGAAGTCATCGGGCAACTTCCGCTTTTACGTTTACTTATTGAAGTCGATGATGGTGTTGCTACTGCGTATGTACCTGGGCATGTGAAGTACGAGGACGTGATCCGTGAACAAACTGCCGCCAAGCGGATTCACCGTGAGTCTGAAGATGTGTACATGTTGTACACGGGAGGCACAACAGGAATGCCTAAAGGCGTGATGTATCACCTAGGTGAAATATCACAGTCATTTACAACGTCGAGTCTTGTGGCACAAGGTTTGGAATATGAAGATGATGTTGCGAAAATCGTGGAAAAAGTTAAGCAACTTCGCCAAGACTCTGGCTCGTATGTTGCTGCTCCTTGTTGTCCGTTGATGCATGGAACTGGCATGTGGATTGGGGCGATGATCCCGCATTCGGGTGGAGGTACTGTTGCGTTACTGAAGTCTAAAAAGTTTGACGCAGATGAACTGTTACGCATGGTTGAACAGGAACGTATAAATAACGTAGTCATTGTCGGCGATGCTTTTGGTCGTCCCATTGCAGACGCATTAGATGCTGCGTTACGAAGTGGTAGGGCATACGACACATCATCTGTATCGCGGATGACATCTTCTGGCGTGATGTGGACAACTGAAGTGAAAAATAGATTGATTGAACACATCCCACAGGTGTTTCTCATTGATGCGATGGGCAGCACTGAAGGGTCAATGGCAAGCAGTATTACCTCACGCGAGATGCCTACCGAGACTGCAAAGTTTGCGATAAATCCCACAACCAAACTTTTTGATGACGATGACAACGAGGTATTGCCAGGCAGTTGGAAAACGGGGAAGGTCGCCAATGGCGGCCTAACACCTATTGGCTATTTCAAAGATCCTGAAAAATCAGCACGAACATTTCGGGTCATTGATGGTCATCGGTATTCCTTTCCGGGGGACTTAGCAACTTTTGATGAACAAGGAAACTTGGTGCTGTTAGGCAGAGGAAACCAAGTCATTAATACTGCGGGGGAAAAGGTTTTTCCAGAAGAAGTAGAAGAGTCAGTGAAACGAACCACAGGTATTCGCGATTGTCTTGTTGTTGGATTACCTGATGAGAAGTTTGGTCAAATTGTCATTGCTGTGGCATCAGTTGAAACTGGAGTCACGCTTGATGAAGCAACTGTTATTGCGTTTGTAAAAACACAATTGTCTGGGTACAAAGCGCCAAAGCGAGTTGTGTTTGTTTCCGAGGTGCCTCGTGCCCCAAATGGCAAAGCCGACTATCCAGGTGCACGCGCACTTGCAGAAGCTGAGGTGAAATGACAGAGCCGAGACCAGCTGGTCGTCCCCGCCGCGGCAAGGCTAACTGAGCCGTTGCTAAAACAGTACCTTTCTAGTACTGTTTCTGTTGTGCCGGGAAAGTACTGGAATGCGCTAATGGACGTAGCCGTGGACAACGGCGGCTATGTCACGCCTGCGCTCGTCGCCCCGTTTGGAGTGCCGGCCGTCGAGTTGCGCAAGATGGTTTCGCGAGGCACGCTCGTGTCGGTTGCTCATGGGGTGTACCGGATTCCTTCGCTCCCCTTCGACCAGTTCGACGAGTTCGTCCTTGCCCGCATGTGGGCGTCGGGACGCGGAGTGATCTCCCATGACTCAGCCCTGGTGGTACATGAGTTGTGCGACATCAACCCGACTGAAGTTCATCTCACCATCCCGTTGAGTTATCGGATCAGTCGCGCTGGTGGTGAGCGCTACACGATCCATCACGCTGATCTTGCCGCAAACGAAATTACACGTCTCGATGCGGTCACAGTGACGACAATCCATCGCACCCTTCACGACGTCCTCCATGGTGTGGCGACCTATCTCGCCCGCCAAGCGATCACCACGGCAGGCAGGCGAGGAGCGATCACACCGTGCGAACGCGACGCTCTAATCGCCCAGTTGCACCGCAAGGTCGCATCGTGAACGAACGCCCCAGAGGTGCCAAAGAGTTCCAACGGTTGCTTCAGCGATACGCCGCCGATATCGGACAGTTCCCACAACGGGTCCTACACCTTGTACGAGTGGGCGTCGTTTGCGCCATGCTCGACGATGTCCGCCACGACGACGGTGGCCACTTGTTTATCGTCAAGGGTGGCACCGCTATGCAACTTCGCCTCGGCATCCATGCCCGCGCAACAACCGACTTGGATGTCATCTTTCGTGGCCACGTGGAGGAATGGCTGAGCCGGTTCGATGCTGTGATCACCGACCGCTCGTGGAATGGGTTCACCGTCACCCGCAAGACCGAACCCGCCCCGATCGACATTCACGGACTCGGCTACCAACCATGGCGCGTGTCACTGCAGATCCGTTACGAAGGACGCGACTTCGGCAGCACCATACTTGAGGTTGCAATTGACCAAACAGCCATCCACAACTACGAGTTGATCGAGCCTGCGGGGATTGCTCTCGCTCATTTTGGTATCGATGCGCCGCAACGCATTCCGTGTCTCAACATTGCTCAGCAGATCGCACAGAAGTTCCACGCGGTTACCGAGCCGCTTACAGAAGGAAACGAAAGGGTCCGAGACATCATCGACATCTGGTTGCTCGAAGCACTCCTCAAACCGAATGATCTCGCAGCCGTGCACAAGGCGACGATCCGAACGTTTCGACACAGCCGGCAGCACGATTGGCCGCCAGCGATCATCGCATCAGATTCATGGGCGCGCGACTATCCCATCTTGATAACCCACTACCCGTACGCGCCACAAACCCTTGATGCTGCGATCAGTTATCTCACCGACCTGATCGCCCGGATTGATAAGGCCGGATCCGAGAAGTTCTAAGCCTCGGCACACAGCGGTCGATGTGAAGCGTGGTAGCGCACTTGTGCAATGCTGAGGTGAAATGACATTTGAACTTGATGCCCATCTCGGAGCGCAACGACCGTTTGGTTTGGGGTATTGGCCTTTACCCGAAGATACGCCAGCTGTAGATATTCCACGTGAGTCGATTCGCCTAGTGACACCCGATGGCGCGTTAGTGCGCGGAATATTGTGGACTCCACCGAATGGAAAATGGAAAACCGCCATTATCTTGTCGCATCCGCGTGGTGACTTCAGCGTGCATTACGCATGTCCGTTACTTGCTGCATCTGGTTATGCAGTGTTCGGATTTTCAACGCGGTATCTCAACAACGACATTGATTGTTTGCATGAGAACTGCATCATCGATGTAAAAACTGCCCACGATGAAATGATTCGTCGTGGCGCAGAAGCAGTTGTGCTTCTTGGCAATTCTGGCGGTGGGTCACTCATGGCTATGGCCAATGCTCAGCTCGGAATAGGCGATGGTTGGGTGGGAATGGCTGCTCATCCAGGCGAAGGTGTCTTCATGTTGCAGGTGATCGATCCCTCAGTCACCGATGAGGCAGATCCGTTTAGCCGAGATCCTGAACTGGATATGTACAACCCCGACAACGGCTGGCGGCCATGGCCAGAACACAGTGAGTACGATCCGGCCTGGTTGAAAAAGTATCGAGCAGCTCAAGTGGCACGAGTGGCGCGAATTGATGCGGTGGCCAAAAAGTCCATTTCCGATGCAGAGGAGGCAGGACACGCCCTCAAATCTGTGGAAAAGAGCCAAGATTTGCCAAAATGGCGAGATTTACGGGCTCGGCGAGTATTTACCAAATACCTCACTATTTATCGAACGTTGGCTGATCCTGCCTACCTCGACCTCTCAATTGACCCAGATGAGCGGCCACTCGGGTCCCTTTTTGCTTTCCCAGACCCATTTGAGGCCAATTATGGTCGTGGCGGGCTTGCCCGCACGATGACCGCTCGGGGTTGGTTATCAACATGGTCTGGGCTGTCAAGCCATGCCAAATTGGCCGATACCATGCCGATGGTGACCGTGCCGACCTTGCTGGTCCATCCAACGGCTGATACGGAAATCCGGGTCTGGCAGGCAAAAGAAATCATTGAGGCTGCAGGTGCAACTGATTTGACCTATCTCGAGATGAAGGGCGCTCCCCATTATCTCGAAGGTCATCGCGTAGAAGCCATGGCTTCAGTAGCCGAATGGATCGCTGCACGTTTCCCGCGTTGAATCACCCCGTAACCAGTAACGGATATAAAACACAACATTACACATTACACATTACACAGATATCGTGTACGGTCTAATGTGTAACGTCAAAGGAGTGCGAACTTGGATCTGCCCGAATTGGAAGTCATACTGGCTGATCTCAGGCGGTTTAGGACTGACACGCAAGATGTTGAGGCCAAGAAGGCATACCACGGGTTGCCTTCCTACATTTCCCAAACCCTAAGCGCATTTGCCAACACTGTTGGTGGACTAATTCTTTTAGGGGTAGATGAAGCATCTGGGGCGTTTGACGTGACAGGTGTTCAAGATGTCAGAGGTGTCTTGGCTGCCCTCCAGACGGTATGCGCGGAGATGGATCCGCCAATTCGCGCCACAATTGAGACCCTCGAACATCCAGATGGCGTCGTGATCGCAGCACGAGTGCCTCCAGCCGTCCGACATCAGCGACCTTGTCATCGACGAGTCGATGGTCCGCATCAGGGGTCTTTCATTCGTGTCGGTGATGGCGATCAACGCTTGAGTGCAAGTGAAGTTGCAGAGATGCTCGCTTCACGAGTGACGACCGACGATACAGCTCGACCCGTTGAGGGAGAGTTTGCTCCCAACCGTGTTGCAGTCTTCGTTAGAGCAGTACAGGATCGAACGGACAGGACAGACATGGAGGAAGGCAGTATTCTTCGGAATTGGGGAATTATCGATCATGGAGGTCGTCCAACTCTGGCCGGTCTGCTTGTTCTCGGACTAAATCCGCAGAGAACTTTACCTTCGGCTCGGTTGACATATCGCCGAGAACCAAACGCCGGCGACCCTGTTGGTATTCGTCATTCGGGTCGGCATATCGAAGGCACGGTCGGGGAGATACTCGAAGACACAATGGCGCAGCTCGCTCGCGACCTCAGAACTGTGCAGGTGGAACGAGATGGAAACCTTGTCGATGATTGTGACGTACCCCGAATTGCACTACGCGAGTTCCTCTCGAATGCTCTTGTACACAGGAGCTTTTCACAGCAACTTGAGACCGTCGCCGTGAAGGTTGAAGTGTTGAACGAAGCAGTAGTGATAACGAGTCCAGGCGGCATCCATGTCGGAACCGATCCAGCAACTCTTGGGATGCTGATGACAATGTCGGGCGTCCGCAACCATTCACTCGTGCGCATAGCGGAGCTGGCGACTACACCCGCAGGGACAAGAATTGTTGAACAGCAGAATATGGGCATCAGGTCTGCTGACGCTGCTTGCAACGTGGCGGGGTTGATGCCAGCGATCTTTGTTGACCTTCCGACGATGTTGCAGGTCTACCTTCTGCGTGGCGCTATAAACTCAGCTGAAACTGATGAGCTGATAGCTGCAACATCCCTTGCGGGAGATCGCGATGCCGCTCGACTCTTTGCAAGCGCAACACGTCTTCAGGAGGTGCACGACATGCCTACAGCTGGCGCCATACGGCGTGTTCCATTCGATGCGCGTTTTGCTGCGAGAGTCCTTGCCCCTTCGTGCCCCGAAGATGCGATGATTGTGCTTAAACGACTTGAAGATGGTGGGCTTCTTGAGCGAGTTCATACCAGAGCGACAAACTCCTGGAAAGTGAGACCAGGCATTGCGAATGTCGCTGGCGAAAGCGTCCCTCCGTCCGCTATAACGAATTCCAAGCGATCACATCGGCGAGGCGACCAACTTTTGTTAGAACTTCTCGGGGTAATTGCTGCGTCTGCCAGTGGACAGATGCACCCCAAAGACATAGGCATAGCTCTTAACCTGTCCTCTCCAACATCCAGAAGCCGCAGAATCCGCAAGGCGGTAGACGCCGGGTTCATCCGACCCAGCAACACAAACGCCTTCGCTTCAAATCAGTCATATTCGTTGACCGACCAAGGACGCGCCCGCTTGGTGAATGAAACCTCAACTACTCATGGGCTGCAAACGGGGGTGACTGGACCCCTGCAAACTTGAGTACAAGACCCCTGCAAACTTCAGTATGAAAGTCCTGCAAACTAGCGTATGGGAACCAGCATTTTTGGCCGTCATCACAGCGACTGGCTATGGGTATGCACGCCCCGACGGTGTTTACGTCCTGCCCACCGGATCGCTTAAGCCGTAAGGGGCTAGTGATGTGACTTACCTCGCGCTTCCCGCGTTGAATCACCCCGATTGCCCGATAGTGTTTCCAGTCCACGCAATTTGGACTTAGGTTCGAAAAGCTAGATCGATAGTCGAAGTCAAACCAATCGACGTCCGCGAAGGCCAGTGAGAGAAATCTCAATGGAACCACACGGCAAAACCCAAGACGAGTACTCCGCAACAGCAATGTTGTCGGAGTATTTGCGTGAATAACCAAAACAAGAAAAAGGGTTGCCACCATGGCACAAAAAGCGATCGTCGGTGAGAAAATCGGCATGACACAAGTGTGGGGAGATGACCAACGAGTTATCCCTGTCACGGTGCTGCGCATCGAGCCAGTACGTGTTGTTCAAATAAAGACCATTGACCGAGACGGATACACCGCTCTCCAAGTCACCTATGGTCACAAGAACGCAAACAAACTATCCAAGCCTGAACAAGGTCACTTCGCTTCGGCAAATGTCGAAGCTGGTCGTCGCCTCGTTGAGCTTCGTCTCGACTCGGTCGATGGTTTCGTTGTCGGACAAGAGATCGCAGCAGATCTTTTAGTCGCTGGTGAAAAAGTTGACGTTACTGCCGTGAGCCGCGGTAAAGGTTTTGCTGGTGGTATGAAGCGTCACAACTTCAGCGGCCAAGGCGCAAGCCACGGTAACCACAAGCATCATCGTGCTCCTGGTTCAATTGGCTCGTGTTCATTCCCAGGACGCGTGTTGAAGGGTCTGAAGATGGCTGGCCACATGGGTCATGAGCAAGTCACCACTCTCAATCTTGAAGTTGTACAAGCAGATCCAGAACGCGGTTTGTTGTTGATCAAAGGTTCTATTCCTGGTCCAAACGGTGGCGTTGTCATCGTGCGCAATGCAGTAAAGGCGAAGTGATTTAAATGACATCAATCGCTATAAAAAATACAGCAGGCAAAAGCGCTGGACAAGTTGAATTAGCAGATTCGCTGTTCGCTGTGCAACCCAACGTTCCTGTTATGCACCAAGTTGTCACAGCACAGTTGGCCCATCGTCGTGCTGGTACTCAGTCAACAAAGACTCGTGCCGAAGTTCGTGGTGGTGGCAAGAAGCCAATCAGTCAAAAGGGAACAGGTGGAGCTCGTCAGGGTTCAACTCGTGCTCCTCATTTCACCGGTGGTGGTATTGCACACGGTCCAAAGCCTCGTAAATACACACAACGTACGCCGCGTAAAATGATCAAGCTTGCGCTTGCATCTGCACTCAGCGATCGTTTAAATGAAGAGCGGATAATCGTTGTTGACGCATGGAACTTCCCAACACCAAGCACAAAAGAAGCAGTGAAGTCATTGGCTGCACTTGGTGTAACTGGCTCGGTCATGGTTGTTGTCGCACCCAACGACGAAGTTGCAATCAAGAGTTTCCGTAATCTTCCAGAAGTTCAATTGACACTTCTTGGTGAATTGAACGCCTACGACATTCTCTGTAACGACTGGATTGTGTTCTCACAGAACAGTCTGCCAACCACGAAGGAAGCCAGCTGATGAAGGATCCACGCGACATCATCTTGAAGCCTGTTGTTTCTGAAAAGAGCTACTCGCTGATGGAGCGCGACGTGTACACATTCCAAGTACATGTTGATGCAACAAAACCAGAAATTCACGATGCAATCCAAGCCATCTGGGGCGTCAAGGTTCTCAAGGTCAACACCTTGAACCGCAAGGGCAAGTTCCAACGCACCAAAAATACCAACCGACTCGGTCAACGCCCGCACACAAAGCGCGCGATTGTCACCCTGGCTGCGGGAAGCAAAATCCCGCTGTTCGAAAGCTGATACCACTATGGGAATTCGTAAGCGCAAGCCAACAAGCCCTGGGAGTCGTTTCCAGACCGTCTCAGACTTTTCTGAAATCACCAAGACAACTCCTGAAAAGACTTTGCTCTCTTCAAAGTCGAACACAGGTGGACGTAACTCGTATGGTCGTAAGACCTCCCGTCATAGGGGTGGCGCACATAAGCGTCAATACCGCATCATCGACTTCAAGCGCGTCAAGGACGGCATGCCGGCCAAAGTTGCTGCAATTGAATACGATCCGAACCGCACCTGTCGTATTGCACTCTTGCATTACATGGACGGCACAAAGGCGTACATCTTGGCTCCTAAAGGTCTTGAAGTAGGCATGCGTGTTGAAAGCGGACATGGCGCAGACATCAAGCCAGGCAACGCAATGCAGTTACGTTATATGCCGGTAGGTACCGTGGTGCACAACGTTGAGTTGCGCCCAGGTCAAGGTGGCAAAATTGGACGCTCCGCTGGAATGGCTGTGCAACTCATTGCTAAAGACGGCGATTACGCAACACTTCGACTACCTTCCACTGAAATGCGACGCGTCCTTTTGGATTGCCGCGCAACAATCGGTGAGGTTGGAAACTCTGAGCATGAGCTCATCAAAATCGGTAAGGCCGGTCGTAACCGCTGGAAGGGTGTGCGTCCGCAAACCCGAGGTGTTGCGATGAACCCTGTCGACCACCCTCTTGGTGGTGGCGAAGGTAAAACCTCTGGTGGTCGTCCACCAGTATCGCCATGGGGTAAGCCAGAAGGCCGCACCCGTAATAAGAACAAACCATCACAACAACTCCTGGTTCGCCGGCGTCGCGCTGGCAAGGGACGGAGGTAACACATGTCTCGCAGCCTGAAAAAAGGTCCATTCGTCGATGACCATCTGCTCAAGAAAGTGGACGCGGCTAATGCAGCTGGCGACCGTAAGGTCATCAAGACCTGGTCACGTCGTTCCACGATCGTGCCTGACATGGTGGGTCACACTATTGCAGTCCACGATGGCCGCAAGCATGTTCCTGTGTATGTCACAGAGTCCATGGTCGGTCACAAGTTGGGCGAGTTCTCGCCTACACGTACATTCCGCTATCACGCCGGACAAGAGAAGAACGCGAAGAGATAGTCATGACTGGTCCAAAGCTCAATGAAGCAAATCGTGTCGCTGGCTCTAAGAGCGGTACACGTGCAAGTGCAAAATATGTTCGTTCGTCTGCATCAAAAGTACGCGTCGTTCTCAACCTCGTACGTGAACGAAATGTTCGTAGTGCCGATGAAATTCTGCAATTCACCGATCGTGAAGCAGCGCGCACTATCCGCAAAGTTCTTGCATCAGCAGTGGCAAACGCTGTCAATAACGATGGACTTGACGCCGATGATCTTTTCATCAAAGCATGTTTTGCCGATGAGGGTCCAACGCTCAAGCGATTCCGTCCCCGAGCAAAAGGGCGAGCCGGTAAAATTCTTAAGCGCACATGTCACATCACAATCATTCTTGATCGCATGTCAGATGAAGCACTTGCAGTTCGCGAAGCTAAGACAATGGCAAAGGGTGCACCAACGAGCAATCGTCGCGCTCGTGTTGCTGCCAGCCGTCAAACAGAAACTCCAGTGCAAGATGCATCAGCTGAAGTGGAAACAAACGAAACTCTCTCAACCGAAGAAGAAGGCAACTGATGGGCCAGAAGATTAACCCATACGGATTCCGTCTGGGAATAACAACTGATTGGAAGAGCCGCTGGTTTAGCGAGCGCGATTACAAGGAATATCTCACTGAGGATTGGAAGATCCGTGAGTATCTCATGAAAACTCTTGAAGACGCAGCGGTGAGTCGTGTTGAAGTTGAGCGCACACGCGACAAACTTCGTATCGACGTGCATACTGCGCGTCCAGGAATTGTCATCGGTCGCAAGGGCGCAAAGGCAGACGAACTTCGCACTGGCCTTGCCAAGATCACCGGGAACAATCGTTTGCAGTTGAACATTGTTGAAATCAAGCAAGCAGAACTTGATGCTGCTCTTATTGCGCAAGGTGTTGCAGATCAGTTGGTCAACCGAATCGCATTTCGTCGTGCAATGAAGCGCGCGGTGCAGAATGCACAAAAGTTTGGTGCATTAGGAATTCGTGTTCAGTGTTCAGGCCGTTTGGGTGGTGCTGAAATGAGCCGCACAGAGTGGTACCGCGAAGGTCGCGTGCCGTTGCATACTCTTCGTGCCGATATTGATTACGGCTTCCGTGAAGCTAAGACAGCCTCTGGTCGCGTCGGAGTAAAAGTGTGGGTGTACAAGGGCGACATCTTGCCGTACAAGAGCACATCGCAAGACAAGATTTCGCGTGAAGCTGCTATGGCAGTGGGCGATACGTCTGGTCAGGCACAAACTGAAGCAGTTGCTCGCAAAGTTGTTTCTTCTGGCGGCCCTCGTGGCATTGCAGAATCACTTGAAGCAGAAGTCACTCCGTTGGTAAAAGAAGCCGATCCTGAGTTCGAGCGCTTGCTCGCCGAGGAAGAGGCAGTCGAGCGCCGTATCCATGACGCTCCCGCAACACCGAAGCTTCGCGGGGAGGATTAACCATGTTGATGCCTCGTAAAGTAAAACACCGCAAGCAAATGCGTGGTCGTATGGCCGGTATGGCCAAGGGTGGAACCTCCCTTGCATTTGGTGAGTACGGCATTCAGGCTCTCGAGCCAGGTTGGATCAGCGCTCGTCAGATCGAAGCTGCTCGTATTGCGATGACTCGTCACATTAAGCGTGGTGGCAAGGTCTGGATCAATATTTTTCCAGACAAGCCAGTCACGAAAAAGCCGGCAGAAACTCGGATGGGTTCAGGCAAGGGAAACCCAGAGTTCTGGGTTGCTGTTGTCAAGCCTGGTCGTATTCTGTTTGAACTGTCATATCCAAGTGAAGATATTGCACGTATCGCTCTTGAGCGTGCCATCCAAAAACTCCCGATCAAGGCCCGCGTTATCTCACGCGACGAGCCAATCTGATAGGACTGAAACAAAATGACAAAAACAATTACTGACTTACGCGACATGGATCTCGCTGCCTTAGTGGCAGAGCTTCGTGCATGCAAACAAGAATCTCTCAATCTGCGTTTCCGTAATGCAACTGGGCAACTCGACAAGCATGACGAAATGCCAAAAGTACGTCGTCAAATCGCTCGTATCAACACTCTTATTCGTCAGCGCGAAATTATCGCTGCTGAGACAGCCGGGAAGTGAGTAGTCACATGGCAGAAGTAACTAATACCGAAGAGCGTAATGCTCGCAAGATCCGTGAGGGCTTGGTTGTGTCTAACAAGATGAACCAGACAGCCGTCATTGAGATTGTTGAACGAGTAGTTCATCCAAAGTATGACAAGTTCGTTGTTCGTACTAAGAAGCTCTACGCCCACGATGCACTCAACGATGTCAATATTGGAGACCGTGTTCGTGTGATGGAAATCCGACCAATGTCCAAACTAAAGCGTTGGCGCATTATTGAAGTTTTGGAGCGTGCAAAGTGATTCAGCAAGAGTCTCGTCTCCGCGTCGCTGATAACAGTGGTGCAAAAGAAGTCCTATGTATCAAAGTATTGGGCGGTACCCGTCGTCGCTATGCCTCAATTGGCGATGTCTTTATTGCCACAGTCAAAGTTGCAACTCCTGGCGCTGCAGTCAAGAAGGGCGAAGTTGTTCGTTGTGTTGTTGTTCGCGTCAAGAAGGAAAAGCGTCGTCCTGACGGCAGCTACATCCGCTTCGATGAAAACGCAGCTGTACTCATCAAAGAAGATCTCACACCTCGTGGAACTCGAATTTTCGGGCCAGTTGGACGTGAACTACGCGACAAGAAATTCATGCGAATTGTTTCGCTTGCACCGGAGGTGCTCTAGATCATGAAATTCAAAAAGGGCGACACCGTCCAAATCATCACCGGCAAAGATGCTGGTAGCCAAGGTGCAATCATCGAGGTTCTTGTTAAAGACGACAAAGTTATTGTCGAAGGCAGAAACCTTGCAAAGCGTCACACCAAGGCTCGCTCCGCTACTCAAAAAGCGGACATCATTGAAAAGCCGATGCCAATTCATTCATCAAACGTGATGCTCGTTTCTAAGGGCAAGCCAACTCGTGTTGGCTACAAGATCACAACTGATGGCAAGAAAGTGCGCATCTCCAAAAAGACAGGCGAGGAAGTCTGATGTCAACTACTACAACAACACCACGTCTGAAGGCACGCTATGAAGCAGAGATCAAGCAAGCTCTTATGGAGCAACTTGGACTTGAAAACATCATGCAAGTTCCTAAATTGGACAAAATTGTTATCAACATGGGCGTTGGTCGTGCAACACAGCAGCCGTCGTTGCTTGATGGCGCCGTTGCCGATATGACCGTGATTTCTGGCCAAAAGCCAATCGTCACCAAGTCACGTGACTCAATCGCAAACTTCAAACTTCGTGAAGATCAAGCAATCGGATGCAAAGTCACCATTCGTGGAGATCGCATGTGGGAGTTTTTCGATCGTCTTTTGTCGGTAGCAATTCCTCGTATTCGTGACTTTCGCGGTCTGCCTGCAACCTCGTGGGATGGTCGCGGCAATTACACCTTCGGTCTCTCTGAACAAACAGTGTTCCCAGAGATCGAGTACGACAAGATCGATGCCACTCGTGGCATGGATATAACGATCGTCACAACGGCGATCAGTGACGCGCAGGGCAGAGCCCTTCTCGACACATTCGGTTTCCCCTTCAAGCGTGGCAACGAGGGTGGCCCCCCCGCACGTAAGAAGCCCAAAGGTCGCCAAGGCTTCCGCGGTGGCAAGAAGAAGTAGTAGGCAGAAAACTCATGGCCAAAATATCATTAATCAACAAGGCAAACGCCAAGCCCAAGTTCAAAGTTCGTGGGTACACCCGCTGTCGCAAGTGCGGCCGCGCTCGTTCGGTGTACCGCAAATTTGGTTTGTGCCGAGTGTGTTTACGACAAATGGCTCATGCCGGGGAAATCCCAGGCATGACCAAGGCGAGCTGGTGAGGTAACCAACATGATGACTGATCCCATCGCCGACATGCTCACACGAATCCGCAACGCGAACACTGCGTTGATCGAAGTCGTTGTGATGCCATCGTCGAAGCAAAAGGTCGCACTGGCCGAGATTCTGAAGAAGGAAGGGTATATCGATGACTATTCGGTTGCCCCTTCAACAAAGGGTCCAGGCACTCAGTTGACCGTGGCAATGAAGTACTCCATTGATCGTCATCGCACGATTAGTGGACTCACCAGAGTGTCAACTCCTGGACTTCGCGTCTATCGCAATTCAACACAGGTTCCCCGAGTACTCGGTGGTCTTGGCGTTGCCGTTCTATCCACTAGCCAAGGTCTCATGACCGATCGTGAAGCGCGCAAGCGTAAGGTCGGCGGCGAAGTCCTGTGCTTCGTGTGGTAACCAGGGCGCAAAGGTAGGAAACACAATGTCTCGAATTGGCAAATCACCAATCACAGTTCCATCGGGTGTCGATGTAACCATCAATGGTCGCAACGTCACTATTAAAGGTCCAAAGGGAACGCTTACGCGTGATATCCCTGGCGACATTACAGTGCGTCAAGAAGAGTCAATACTTTTTGTTGAACGTCCTAACGACGAGCGTACTAATCGTGCTTTGCACGGTCTGTCGCGCACTCTTGTGAGCAATATGGTCATCGGTGTTACCGATGGTTTTATAAAAGAACTTCAGATCGTTGGAGTTGGATACCGTGCAGAAGCCCAAGGTGCAAACCTTCGCTTGGCTCTCGGTTTTTCACACCCAGTCGTGGTTGCTGCTCCAGACGGAATCACTTTTGATATCCCAGAGCAGACACGAGTGATCGTAAAGGGAATCGACAAAGAACTTGTCGGACAAGTTGCAGCCAACATTCGTTCTATTCGCAAACCAGAGCCGTACAAAGGCAAAGGCGTTCGCTATCTCGGCGAGCATATTCTTCGTAAGGCCGGCAAGACCGGCAAGAAGTGATTCGGTACTAAGGGTCTAATTATGGCAAATATCGCAAAGATTCGTCGCGAGTCACGGCTTCGTCGCCACCGTCGCGTTCGTAAGAAAATTCATGGCACAGCGGTCCGTCCGCGTTTGGCCGTGCATCGCACAAACAAGCATTTCAACATGCAGCTCATCGATGACGACCTCGGTCATACTCTCGTTGCTGCATCGTCAGTCGAGACTGAGTTGCGCAGTAGCAATGGTTCAACCGTTGATGCAGCAACCAAAGTCGGACAATTACTCGCACAACGCGCCACGGCAGCCGGAGTCACCAAGGTCGTATTCGACCGCGGTGGATACGCTTACCACGGTCGTGTTGCAGCAGCAGCCCAAGCTGCTCGTGATGCAGGACTGGAGTTCTAATGAGTAACAACTCTTTCAACGCAAATCCAAACGCAGACCTTGAACCAGGTGCTTTGCGCGAATCACGGGTGATTCACATCAACCGTGTTGCCAAGGTCGTCAAGGGTGGTCGGCGTTTTTCATTCACTGCACTCGTTGTAGTTGGTGATGGCAACGGTCGTGTTGGTCTCGGATACGGAAAGGCCAAGGAAGTTCCATTGGCAATCCAAAAGGGAACAGAAGAAGCTAAGCGCAACTTGTTTGATGTCGCTCTTGCTGGATCCACGATCACACATACAAATCTCGGAATTAGTGGAGCGGGTCGAGTTCTGTTGAAGCCTGCTGCTCCTGGTACTGGTGTTATCGCCGGCGGAGCTGCACGAATCATTCTTGAAGAAGCTGGCGTTCACGACGTCCTTGCAAAGTCGCTTGGCTCTGCAAACCACATCAACGTTGCTCGGGCCACAATTGAGGGTCTGCGATCATTGCAACGCCCAGACGATATTGCTAAGCGCCGCGGAATTCCTGCTGAATCATTCGTTCCAAAGGGACTGCTGAAGGCATACAACGAGCGCAAGGCTGCATTAGCAGCGAGTGAGGTTCATTAATCATGACTGAGAAAACATTGACTGTGACATTGAAGCGTTCCAAGATTGGCGCAAAGCCAAAATCAGTTGGAACTCTTCGTGCCCTTGGTCTCACCAAAATCGGTGATACCAATACATTGCCTGACCGTCCAGAGATTCGCGGCATGATTGCTCGCGTTCCTCACCTTATTGAAGTCAAGGAGAACAACTGATCATGCGCGTAGATGAACTCGCACCAGCACCAGGATCCACGAAGCGACGCAAGCGCGTTGGCCGTGGTACGGGTGGCCGTGGTGGTAAGACAGCCGGTCGCGGTACCAAGGGACAGCAGTCGCGTGGCCGTGGCAAAGTTGCCCGTGGTTTCGAAGGTGGCCAGATGCCACTGAAGCAGCGTTTGCCAAAGTTGAAGGGTTTCAATAACCCATTCCGGGTTGAGTACTACGCAGTGAACTTGGATGCTCTCACTGACATTGGTTTGTCGGAAGTCACTCCTGAGATTTTGGTCAAAGCCGGTGTTGCCCATAAGGGAACATTCGTCAAGATTTTGGGTCGTGGAACAATCTCCATTCCTGTCAAAGTCGCCGCTCACGCGGTGTCAAAGTCGGCAGAAGAAGCCATTGTGGCTGCTGGTGGCTCTGTCACCATTGTTCCTTTGCCATTCAAGGTCCGTCCCGCCGCCCAGGGCAACCAATTTATGAACCGATAGGGGTTAACACGTGTTCTCAAACATGAAGAACATCTTCAAGGTGGAGGATCTGCGTAAGAAGATCTTGTTCACACTTGCAATGATCTTGGTCTATCGCTTCGGTTCGGCACTTCGTGTTCCTGGAGTCGACGGTAGTGCCGTTGCCCAGTTGCGTGAAGCAGCCAAGTCACAAGGTGCACTTGGTTTCTTGAACTTGTTCTCTGGTGGAGCGTTCGGATCGTTTTCTATTTTCGCTTTAGGCATCATGCCTTACATCACAGCAAGCATCATCATGCAGGTGCTCAATGTTGTTATTCCAAAACTTAAGGAATGGCAAGATATGGGTGCAGTAGGACAGCGCAAGATCACACAGTGGACTCGCTATGTTGCAATATCAATTGCATTGCTGCAGGGTTCCGGTCTTACATTTATTTTTGGACAAGGAAATGGATCAGCGTTCTTTGGTGCTGCCGCACAAGCTCCCGATGTTGTGTTGCTTGATCCGTTTATGCCGCGTGCACTCTTGGTCATCCCGACACTTGTTGCTGGAACAGCAATGTTGATGTGGGTGGGTGAACTCATGAGCCAGCGTGGAATTTCAAATGGCATGAGCATGCTCATCTTTGCCTCTATTGTTTCTGGATTGCCCTACGGCTACTACTCAATTTTGCAAAGCAAAAAGTTCATTGTGTTCGCCTTGCTCGTATTGGTTTCTATTGGAATTCTCGTAGCGGTTGTCCGCGTTGAACTTGGTCAGAGGAGAATTCCTGTTCAATTTGCGAAGCGGGTTGTCGGCCGTCGCATGACAGGTGGTCAAAGTACCTACATTCCACTGAAGGTTAACCAAGCAGGAATTGTTCCGATTATTTTTGCCTCGTCTGTGTTGTTGTTGCCCGTTCTGTTTTCCAATGTTCTTGGCAGTGGAGTCGGCTGGCGTGGCTCAATTGCAGGTTTCGTTAATGACTATTTGGTCAACAGCCAAAACATGGTGTACATCGGTGGCTTTTTCCTGTTGATCATTGCGTTTGCATATTTTTATAACTCGATTGCATTCGACCCAATTCGTCAAGCCGATCAACTACGTAAGCAAGGTGGCTTTATTCCCGGTATTCGACCAGGACCACAAACCGAGCGTTACTTAGGAAAAGCTGTCAACCGCATCACATTGCCTGGCGCAGTCTTTGTTGGTTTCATTGCCATCTTGCCGTACATCCTTTTGTGGGCAGGAGACGTTCAGTCGTTCCCGTTTGCCGGAACTACGGTGCTGATCGCTGTAGGTGTTGCACTCGAACTGATGCGTCAGATCGATAGTCAACTCATGCTGCGTAACTACGAGGGTTTCTTGAAGTGACCACTTGCCCGCAAGGGTTGTGGTGTGCCCTCGGGGTAACTAAGAAGTAATGCGATGATTCCAGGTGCACGAATCGTAATGTTGGGACGCCAAGGTGCGGGCAAGGGCACTCAGTGTGTTCGTTTGTCCCGACACTTTGTTGTTCCTCATATTTCCACCGGCGACATGTTGCGCCAAGCTGTACGCGAAGGTACACCTCTTGGCCTTGTAGCCAAGAGCATCATTGATCGCGGGGGACTTGTCGGCGATGAGGTTATGGTTCGCATGATCGATGATCGACTTCATCTTGACGATGCCAGAGTTCGCGGCTACATCCTTGATGGCTTCCCACGTACCGTGACTCAAGCTGAGGCCCTTGACGGGATCACCATTGTGCGGCCCCTTGATGCTGTGATCGACCTGCAAGTGCCTCGAGAGCTCGTTTTATCTCGGCTGTCAGCTCGCAGGGTCTGTCGCGACTGTGGCACCAACTACCAAGCAACTGGCCATGAGCCTCGTCCCTGGACTTGTGAAAACTGCGGTGGAGATGTTGTACAAAGAGACGATGACACCCCAGACGCGATAAATGTCCGTCTTGACCTCTATGAAACCCAAACCCAGCCCCTGATCGACTTTTATGGCAAAACGGGTCGCCTTGTCCGAGTAGATGGAGTTGGGAGCCCTGAGCAGGTGTTTGAGCGATTAACCGAAGTCATTCAACAAAGACCCTAGAAGCACTTGGCGTGTTCCAGATATTTGACCGATAGCATTGCCACTCGCCCCTGTTGTATTTCTGCTATTGGGGCACACAGTCCCAACCATCAAGGAGACCATTCTGGCCAATCCGAAAGAAGATGCGATCGTGCTTGAAGGCACGATTCTCGAATCCCTACCAAACGCAATGTTTCGTGTGGAATTAGAGAACGGACACAATGTGTTGGCGCATATATCCGGCAAAATGCGCATGCATTACATCCGTATTCTTCCCGGCGACAAAGTCCAGGTGGAACTTACCCCATACGATCTCACCAGAGGTCGTATTACATACAGGTTCAAGTGAGAACGCAATGAAAGTACGCCCAAGCGTCAAGAAAATTTGTGATAAATGCAAAGTCATCCGTCGCCATAAGCGCGTGATGGTTATTTGCGAAAACCCCCGGCACAAGCAGCGCCAGGGCTAAGAGAGTTAACGAAGGAAACGTAAACACATGGCACGAATTGCAGGAGTTGATATCCCACGCGAAAAGCGGTTGGTGATTTCATTAACGTACATCTTTGGTATCGGTAACCCGATCGCACAAAAAGTTTGTGAGGCCACTGGCCTTAGTCCAGATACGCGCGTGCGCGATCTCACTGAGGACGAAGTTAATCGCCTCCGCGGATGGATAGACCAGAACGTCTCTGTTGAAGGTGACTTGCGCCGAGACGTGCAGCAAGACATCAAGCGAAAGATCGAAATCGGATGCTTGCAAGGCATTCGTCATCGTAAAGGACTCCCTGTTCGTGGCCAGCGCACGCATACAAATGCGCGCACACGTAAGGGACCAAAAAAGACCGTTGCAAATAAGAAGAAGGCAGTGAGGTAAGACCCATGGCCAAGCCAACAGCAGGCGGACGTCGTCCGCGCAAGCGTGAGCGCAAGAATGTCACAACAGGTGTCGTTCATATCAAGAGCTCATTCAACAACACAATCGTTTCAATCACCGACACCGAAGGCAACGTCATCGCGTGGGCTTCCTCTGGTGCCGTCGGCTTTAAAGGCTCGCGTAAGTCGACACCATTTGCTGCCCAGATGGCTGCTGAAAAAGCAGGCAAAGCTGCAATGGAGCATGGCTTGCGTCGTGCAGAAGTGCATGTAAAGGGACCAGGTTCTGGTCGCGATACTGCTCTTCGTTCAATTCAAAATCTTGGTATCGAAGTATCAGGCATCAAAGACGTCACTCCTGTGCCGCACAATGGTTGCCGTCAGCCCAAAAGACGCAGGAGCTAGTTATGGCCCGTTACACCGGACCCAAGGTGCGCATTTCGCGTCGCCTCAACACAAACATCTACGAAAACCCAAAGGGTTCCAAGGCGCTCGATCGTCGTCCGTTCCCGCCTGGGCAACATGGTCGTACTCGTCGGCGTAATGCTGGCAGTGAGTATTTGGCACAGATGCAAGAAAAGCAAAAGGCAAAGTACATCTACGGCCTTCTTGAGCGTCAGTTTCGTCGTACCTACGAAGAGGCAAACCGTTTACAAGGACCAACGGGTGAAAACCTGTTGCGTCTACTTGAACTGCGTCTCGACAACATCGTGTTTCGTGCAGGATGGGGCGCAACTCGTCCGCAGGCACGCCAGTTTGTCAACCACGGCCTGATTTTGGTTGATGGAAAGCGTGTCGACATCGCGTCGTTCCGCGTCAAGAAGGGCCACGTTGTTTCGTTGTGTCCAAAGGCACGCGACATGATCCAGATCCAACACAACATCGACACACTCGACCGAGCACTTGTTGGTTGGCTCGAGGCTGGCGACAAGCAAATCACAGTGCGTGATTTGCCACAGCGCGAGCACATCGATGTACCAGTTCGCGAGCAGCTCATTGTTGAGCTGTACTCGAAGTAATCCCCTAGCAATCTTTCAGTAGGAGAATCCCCATGCTTGTAATCCAGCGCCCATCAGTCGAAGCAATCGGCGAAGACCATCCAACACGGCAGCGTTTCGCTGTCGGACCACTCGAGCCTGGCTTTGGCCACACGATTGGTAACTCACTGCGTCGTACATTGCTGTCATCCATTCCGGGTGCCGCAATTACAACTGTCAAGTTCGATGGTGTCGAGCATGAGTTCACCACTATCAAAGGCATGACAGAAGACGTAACCGAGTTCATCATGAACATGAAAGATGTGGTTGTTCTTTCGCAAAGCGACGAACCAGTCGTGTTGCGTATCGATGTAACTGGACCAATGATCCTGACCGCTGGTGACATTCCGACGAACTCCGAAACACAGATCCTGAATCCTTCGTTGCACCTTGCAACACTGAATGCTGGTGCTCATCTTGCGCTTGATATCACCATCGAGCGTGGTCGTGGATACTTGTCCACCGATCGTGACGCAGAGAGCCGCATTATTGGTGTAATTCCAATCGATGCGATCTTTTCGCCAGTGCGTCGGGTGATGTTTGAAGTAGAGCCAACTCGTGTGTCTCAAAGTACAAACTATGACCGTCTCGTTCTTGACATTGAAACTGATGGGTCGATCTCTCCTCGTGAGTCGTTGGCATCGTCTGCAGCAACCTTGCGTTTACTTGTTGATCTCATTGCAACTTTGTCAGAAGAGCCACAGGCCCTCGAGCTCAGCGAGCCAATTGGGGCATCTGTTGGTGTGCCAGACCTTGACTTGCCAATCGAAGATCTTGATCTCAGCGAGCGCCCACGCAACTGCTTGAAGCGCGGACAAATCAACACCATTGGTGAACTTCTGTTGAAGTCAACTGATGACTTGTTGAACATTACAAACTTTGGCCAAAAGAGCCTGGATGAGATCATTCAGAAACTCGATGAGCGCGGCTTAACACTGCGCGCCTAACCAGAACTTTTACAAGGAGCACCATAATGGCAAGACCACGCCGCGCACCCCGATTCGGTGGAAGTGCATCCCACCAGCGTCTTATGATGGCCAACATGGCTGCGTCATTGTTCGCTGCTGAGGGCATCATCACAACTGAGGCAAAAGCTAAGGCTTTGCGTCCGATCGCAGAAAAACTAATCACAAAAGCCAAGAAGGCCCAAGTTGATTCACCAATGCGTGTTCATCGCATTCGTCAGATCGAGGGTTACCTTGGCGACAAAGAGATGACAGCAAAGTTGGTCAATGAGGTTGCACCGCGTTACACATCACGTAACGGTGGGTACATCCGCATTCTGAAACTTGGATCTCGCCAGGGTGACGCTGCGCAAATGGCGCGGATCGAACTGGTCTGATCGGTCGCCGGTGATGACACCGGAAAAAAACGCATTAAACGAACCCGCCATTAGGCGGGTTCGTTTGCGTGTGGGCTACCACGGCGGTGCTTTCCGCGGGTTTGCATTGAACGATGGAGTTGAAACGGTGGAAGGCGTGCTGACAGCTGCCATTGAAAAAATTACGCGCGCTCATATTGTGATGAGCACAGCGGGTAGAACCGATGCAGGTGTGCATGGGCGTGGTCAGTACATCACTTTTGACATGCCAACAACAGTTACATTGCGCCGGCTTGTACACAGCATCAACGGAATGTGTGGTCCACATATCGTGGTGTCTGATGCAACATGGGTCGATGCCGACTTTGATGCACGCGAGTCAGCAGTGTGGCGTCAGTACAAATATTTGGTGTGGAGTTCGCCCATTGCTCATCCAATGCTCACAGATCGGGCATGGCATGTGCGTGAACCGCTGAATCTGGCATTGATGAACCTTGCCTGTGACGGATTGATTGGCGAGCAAGATTTCACTGCATTTTGCCGAAAGGCAGACCCAGTTGAAGGTGTACCAGTTTTGTCGCTCCATCGGTTTGTGATGGAGGCCCGCTGGAGCCAGACAGAAGAGAACCTGTTCACCTTTGACATTAGGGCCAACGCATATTGTCATCAGATGGTGCGTTCAATTGTTGGATTTCTTGTTGATGTTGGATTGGGTAAACGTCCAGCCAGCGACACGAGGGCTGTGCTGTATGCCAGAGACAGAGCCCACGGGTCCATGGTGGCACCCCCTCAGGGCCTAACGCTGTGGGATGTGGGCTACGAAGGCATACGGTTTCACACTCCAAATCGACATACCTTTGCGGTTGCCGACAAGGCCTCGTCGCCCCTATCCTTATGAAGCCCCCAATGTGGGGTCTTGGGTGGCCACTGTGGTCCTCATATAAGGAAGTCTCATGCGAACATATTCTCCAAAAGCAAGCGAAATTCATCGCGCCTGGCACATCGTTGATGCAGAAGGTCTAGTACTCGGGCGTCTGTGCACAGAAGTTGCACGTATTTTGCGTGGCAAGCACAAGCCAACATTTGCGCCACACATGGATTCTGGTGATCATGTCATCATCATCAACGCACAAAAAATTATTATGACATCTGGCAAGTCTCAAACCAGCATGGTGTACACCTACTCTGGTTATCCAGGTGGTCTCAAAAGTGAGACTTATCAAAACTTGTTGGATCGCAAGCCAGCAGACGCTATTGCGCGTTCTATTGCAGGCATGTTGCCAAAGGGCCCACTTGGTCGTTCGATGATCAAGAAGTTGCAGGTGTATCCAGACGCGACGCATCCACATGCTGCACAACAGCCAGTCGTTCTCGATCTCAGCGCTGCCAAGGCGCGCTGAACAAAGTTAAGGAAATCATGGCAGGAACAGTTCTCACTCAGACAACAGGTCGTCGTAAATCGGCAGTGGCTCGCGCCATTGTGCGTGCCGGCACAGGAAAAATCGTTGTAAACGGTCGCGCCTTTGAGGCGTACTTCACAACAGCAACACAACGCATGGTCGTAACAGAAGCACTACGCGTTGTTGATCGCGAAGAATCATTCGACATTGCTGCAAACATTTTCGGCGGTGGCGTCAATGGTCAAGCCGGTGCATTGCGCATGGCAATTGCTCGTTCGCTCATTGAGATGGACCCAGAAATGCGTCCAGCCCTGAAAAAAGCCGGTCTTCTTACTCGTGACTCACGTCGCAAGGAAAGCAAGAAGTACGGCCTCAGGAAGGCGCGCAAGGCGCCTCAGTTTACAAAGCGATAATTTCGTTTGGTGTTGCTGTATTGCAACACGTTCTCGGAGAAGACGCATGCTGCATTTCGGAACAGATGGTGTCCGTGGCGTTGCCATTGACGAACTAACACCGGCACTTGTTCGCGATCTCGCACGTGCTGTTGCACGTGTCTTGAAACCAACCGCAGTTGTTGTTGGACGTGACACTCGCCTAAGTGGACCTGAATTAGAACGAGCGATCATTGATGGTTGTGCAGCTGAAAATGTTGCTGTGCACCTCATGGGGATTGCTCCAACCCCAGCAGTCGCTTTTGCAGCAGAACGACATTCTTGGGTGGGTATTGCAATCACTGCTTCGCACAATCCATGGTCCGATAACGGCATCAAAGTGTTTGCTGCAGGTGGAGCAAAGCTTGGCGACCATGACCAGATTGAGATTGAACGGGAGTGGCACGCGCTCGTTGCAGAACCATCGCCTGTCGCCTTGGGCACTGTTCACGATGCCGGCGAGATAGTTGGTGAATATGCTCAGCATCGAGTCAATGTGGTCGGTGCGGATGCCTTGTTAGGTGCTGTCGTTGTGATCGACTGTGCTCATGGTGCAATGTCTACGGTTGCCTCTTCTGTCTTGTCGGCAACAGGCGCTCATGTAATAAGTATTAACGCATCTCCCGATGGCCGCAACATTAATGAGCACTGTGGTGCAATGTCTCCTGAAGGTCTTGCAGCACGAGTTCTTGCAGAAGGTGCCGACTTAGGTATTGCTTTTGATGGTGACGGCGACCGAATGATTGCAGTGACTGCTACAGGTCATATCGTTGATGGTGACAAAGTGCTAGCGATTGCCGCAGCGGATCTGATGAAGCGTGGCCTGCTGCGCAATAAAGGTGTTGCCGTTACTGTCATGTCGAACCTTGGTTTTCATCATGCAATGCGTGATCTAGGAATTGATGTCGTTGTCACGCCAGTTGGCGACCGAAATGTTTTGGTCGCCCTAGATGAGTTTGACTTTGTATTGGGTGGCGAGCAGAGTGGGCACATCGTGCACCGTGCTCACGCAACAACAGGCGATGGATTGTTAGCAGCGTTGTTGTTAATGGAGTATCTGGTACGTAGTGGCACCAGTTTGGATGAAGCTGTGACGCTTATGCAGGAGTATCCACAAGTGTTGCTGAATATTCGTACCACGCAAAGAATGGCTGATCCTGCATCTGATGTTGCCGAGCAGATCGCCGAGGCAGAATCAGTGCTCGGGGATAATGGTCGAGTTCTTGTTAGATCATCTGGAACAGAGCCATTGGTGCGCGTCATGGTTGAAGCCAGTACATATGACCTCGCATTATCAGTGTCGACCACTATTGCAGAGGCCATCGTTGCGCTTTACGGTGGTTCCATTGAAGGGACGCACTGAGGCCCGAGTTGGGATCAGTACTGTGTAGGTATGTGCGGCATTATCGGAATCTTGCCCAGACAGGGGTCGCGAATCGCGCCAACTGCTGCAGACATCGTTGCTCTACTTGATGCAGCCCTCGTTGCTGATGCCAGTCTGCGCGTGGCCGCCGATGCGTTAATTGCCGCAGATCAGTTGCTGCGCGGCGATGCTGGAATTCAAACATTGGTCGGCAACGCATCGTTGATCAGTGACATTCTTGTGCGCCTTGATCGGATAGATGCCATTGCAGATATCGAGGAGCAGCGCATTGATGCACTGCATGCTGATACTGCAACACTTGACCATGATGCTTCGGTGTTGGCAATCGTCCGTGATGCATCATGGGCAATTCGTCGCGACCGTCTTCGCACAGCAGATGCTGTCTCTGTACTTGCTGGAGCCAATGCCTCTGCGTCGTCGTTACGTGGCTACCTCAGTATCCAACAGACCTTTTCTGCGCTAGATCGTCTCGAGGTGCGTGGTCGTGATTCTGCGGGAATCAGTGTGCTCGTGTGGTCTGCATCGTTCGTTAAATTATCGCAAGATATTGCCAACACGATCACGGAGCGCGCAAATGATCCCTTGTTTACAAATGGCAGTGTGCGACATTCTGGAAACACCATCGTTTTTGTGTACAAGGCATCTGCAGAAATCGGTGAGCTTGGAGACAACACTCGTCACATGCGTCGTGGTGTCACAACTGATGATCTTTTAAGACAAGTTCTTTCTATAGATGATGCACGAGTAACTGTTCTTGGACACACTCGGTGGGCAAGTGTTGGAATCATCTCGGAACCCAATGCGCACCCTGTAACTGGTGAAGAAGCAGGCGTCGTGACCAATGATGTGTCGGTTGCTGTCTTGAATGGTGACGTAGACAACCATGTCGAGCTAAAGGTGCGTCACAATTTGCGTTTCGCTGACCCGATTACTACTGATGCAAAAGTTATTCCCGCGTTAGTAGATAGAGGTCGTGCAGCAGGAATGACAACGAAAGATGCGTTCTTGAACGCGGTGACTCAGTTTGAAGGGTCTGTTGCCATTGGCTATTGCACTGCAGATGAGCCAGACACTATGTACTTAGCTCTTCACGGCAGTGGACAAGGTTTGTATGTCGGATTGGCAGAAGACAGATACATCGTTGCGAGCGAGCCGTACGGCGTCGTGGAAGAAACTCTCAACTACGTGCGAATGGATGGAGAGACCCCCAGTGATCCATCGCAGCCAAGTTCGCGTGGCCAGGTCCTCGTGCTGTCAGGGAATAAAGCAGGCACAGTAGGAGGCTTGGCGATGTATGCCTATAACGGTGAACGAATTGAAGTGGGAGCAAGCAATGTCTCGGTGGCTGAGGTCACCACACGCGATATCGATCGTGGTGATTTCCCCCACTTTTTGTTGAAAGAAATTTCAGAAGCTCCAAAGAGTTTTCGCAAGACGATTAGAGCACGAATCATTGAGGTTGATGGTCGACTCGTGCCAGATCTCGATACTTTTACCCTTCCTGAAAGTATTATTGCGCGATTGGCATCTGGATCAATTAATCGAATCCGAATTATCGGACAGGGGACTGCAGCGGTTGCTGGCACATCGCTTGTGCCAGTGCTGACATCGTTACTAGATTCTTCGATTCATGTTGAAGCATTGACAGCAACGGAGTTGTCAGGTTTTTCGATGGAGTCAGATATGTCCGACATGTTGGTTGTAGCAGTAAGTCAAAGTGGTACAACAACCGATACCAACAGGACAGTTGACCTAGTCGTTTCACGTGGAGCAGCAGTACTGGCGATTGTCAATAGGCGCGGAAGTGAGCTGGCAAGCAAGGCCCACGGCGTGTATTACACATCTGATGGTCGCGATGTTGAAATGAGTGTTGCGAGCACAAAAGCCTTCTATGCACAAGTTGCTGCGGGAGCTATTTTGTCTTGCGCTATTGCCGTATCTGTTGGTTCCATTGACGCTGAACGGATGCATCGTATTTTGTCGTCGCTGAACGAGATGCCACTGGCAATGGAAACAGTTATTACTCAACGTGGCGAGATTGGTGTCATTGCCCGCAAGTATGCACCGGCTCGTCGGTATTGGGCGGTAGTCGGTAACGGGCCGAATACAGTTGCAGCACACGAAGTACGCATCAAATTATCGGAACTCTGTTACAAATCTATTTCTTGCGACATCACCGAAGATAAAAAACATATTGACCTGTCATGCGAACCAATGATTCTGGTCTGTGCAGCAGGTCTGTCAGAAGGAATCGCGACAGATGTTGCAAAAGAAGTTGCAATTTTTAAGGCCCATAAAGCAATTCCGATTGTTATTGCAACACAAGGGGAGACTCGATTTGAAGCCGCGGCAGCACTTATCAGTGTGCCTGTGTCTGATCCGGCCTTGGCATTTATTTTGTCGGCCATGGTTGGGCATCTATTTGGATATGAAGCAGCACTTGCAATTGACGAGTTGGCACTTCCGCTACGTAAATTGCGTGAGATGGTCGAGTTGATTATTGGTCGTGGTGGTAGTGGCGAAGATGCATTGCGTCGGGTGGAACAACAGTTTGTTCCCGTCGTCCCTTTATTCTTGGAGTCATTGAACAGTGGTCAATACGATGGCAATCTAGAAGCATCTACGGCGATCCGAATAGTGTCGCTGTTGCGCATCGTGATCGGGCCAAATCCATTGCAGGCTTTTCAGCGTGAGACAGGAAAAGTTTCGTCACCTGCTGTGTTGCTTGACGATCTAATCGCTGCTTTGACACGTGGGATTGACGAACTCACTCGCCCAATTGATGCCATCAAACATCAGGCCAAGACAGTAACGGTTGGTATTTCACGTAGTGAAGAAGGCCTGCTCGACCGTGTGCTTGTTCGTGCGGTACTTGAAGCGGGAGCCTCTCGTGATTCGCTTGCGTATGCCACGTTGAAGGTTCTCGCTGCTCTTGATGCTGCAGTCGAGTCCGTGATTGGGTTTACCCGTTATGCAATTGAGGGAGATCCAGCAATGCCAAATGCATCGATCTCTATTGTTGATCGAGGTGGGCTTGCACGTGAACTCGCATCGCGTGTTGATTCAAATTCCACTCTTGTAGGAACAAAACGGCGTGTAGCCGCAGAGCAAGATGTATTAGTCGCTCGTGGTCGCAAAGATGGTCGTACGGTTATTTTTGTTCCAGAAGTAAAAGGTGCAGTCACCGTGGGCGTCACGTTGTTGCATGTTGTGTTCAGAGACCGCATCGCCGCTGCTGGAGCTCGACAAGTGTTGCAGGGCTACGACCGTCGCTACGACCGCCTTGTTGACTGGGTGACAGAGACAGAAGGAACATTCCGCGAGGATCGTCTTGGCGAAGTGTCCATTGCAGATTTACTCATTGCACCCGTGTCTGAGAGTGCCAACTTGTGGCGTACCGAGGATCGTTGAAATGAAGGGCATTGGAATCGACGCGGTAGACATTGCACGGTTTCGTCAGTTGCTGGTTCGTCGTCCAAATGTGCGTCATCGGTTATTTACTGAGCCAGAGTTAGCGGGACTTGCGGCGCGCGCCGATGATGCAGGGTCGCTTGCTGCTCGGTTTGCGGTGCGCGAAGCCACCATGAAGGCGTTAGGGGTCGGTCTCGGAGCATTTGATTTCCATGATGTCTCAGTTGCCACGTCTGCTTCTGGTGCCCCACAGTTAATCGTGACGGGTCGCGCCGAGGTCTTGGCCCGCAGCCAAGGTGTTGTTGGGTGGCATGTGTCAATTACTCATACAGATGATGTTGCGATTGCAGTGGTTGCTGCCCTCTAGGGAAATGCCGAGACGTATCTCCCGCCAATCTGCGACCGACTGCGCCTACGCTTGATGTGTGATTGCTGTCCTCACACCAGACCAAATGAGGCTTGCAGATACTGCTGGTCTGGCTGGCCTTGACAAAAATCATCAGAATCTCTTTATTGCACGGGCTGGCTATGCAGTGGCAAGCGTTGCGCGTTCAATGTTGCAAGGTTGCTACGGCAAACGTGTCGTTGTTGTAGCGGGTAAAGGACACAATGGTGATGACGGGCGAGTTGCAGCATCGTGGCTTTCCGATTGGGGCGCTTGCGTTATAACGGTTGAAGCCACAGAGGCTGGCGACATGTTTATAGACCGCCGGGCTGCTGATCTGGTGATCGATGCTGCGTATGGAATTGGTTTTCGTGGTTCTTGGTCTCCGCCGATTGTGTTTGATGTTCCGGTACTCGCAGTTGATATACCAAGTGGCCTTAATGCTGTTGATGGAACTGTTGAAGGTGGAGTCTTGGTTGCTGATCGCACGGTGACATTTACTGCTCCCAAAACTGGAATGGTTCTTGGTGATGGTCCCTCTTTGTGTGGCGAAATTGATGTGGTCGATGTCGGCATTGATGTTGATGTTGATGATGTCGCTGCATATCTCGTTGAAGCCGATGACGTAGCCGCGTGGATTGCGCCCCGAGACCGCCAAGCTCATAAATGGAACCACTCAGTGCGTGTCGTCGCCGGCAGTGCAGGAATGGCGGGTGCAGCTTCGTTGGTGAGCGCATCGGCAATGCGTGCTGGAGCTGGCATTGTGCATTTATCGTGGCGTGGTGGAGACTACGCAGCAGTAATGCCACCAACTGAAGTGGTCGGTCGACCTCTTCCTGCCACGGGGTGGGCTGCATTTATGAGTGCTGACATTATGCGTTTCAAATCCTTGGTCATCGGTCCAGGCCTTGGGCGTGGTGATGATATTGGTACTGAAGTACGTGCGGTTCTTGAGCAATGCGCTATCCCTGTCGTGGTTGATGGCGATGGCATTGTTGCATCTGTTGATCCTGCAGGAACCCATGACACGTTGCGTCAACGTGCAGCTCCAACGGTGCTGACTCCGCATGATGGTGAATTTGCAGCATTAGGTGGAGATGCCGCATCACCTGATCGCATTACAGCAACACGTGATCTTGCAATGAAAACTGGTTGCACTGTGTTGAGAAAAGGACCTACCACGATCATTAGCGATCCAGAAGGTGCTGTATACGTTGTTGTTGCAGGCGATGAACGCTTGGCAACTGCTGGAAGCGGTGATGTTTTGGCTGGCGTCATTGGTGCTTTTTTGGCACGCGGTCTCGCTGCTCCAGAGGCTGCAGCTGCAGGTGCTTACATTCACGGTGTTGCAGGATCAACCTGCCCAGTAGAGGGAACAATTGCGCGTGATGTAGTTGCCTTGATTGCTGAAGTACTAAATGAGGTGGTCTCGGGTGTCCACTGATTTTTCAACTCGTTGGGCTCATGCTGAGGTTCATCTCGGTCTAATCCAGCACAACGTTGCCATAGTGGCTCAGGCTGTTGCTCCTGCACAGGTGTGGGCAGTAGTAAAAGCCAATGCATATGGACATGGTGCAATTCCAGTGGCACAAGCAGCACTTTCAGCAGGCGCAACAGGCCTATGCGTAGCTGTCGTTGATGAGGGAGTTGCACTGCGTCGTGCCGGAATCACGGTTCCTATCTTGTTGCTCAGTGAGCAACCTGCCGAACTTGCCGACCTCATAGTTGGGTATCAACTCACACCCACCGTTACAACAACGCTTGGTGCAGCAGCAATCGGTGCAGCAGCGTTATCGGCAGAACGTTGCGTTGATGTACATCTCAAAATTGATACGGGTATGCATCGAGTCGGAGTGTCGCCAAAGGAAACACTGACGCTTGCTCGGTACATCGTGGGCCATGAGTCGTTGAAGCTCGTTGGCGTGTACACACATTTTGCAGTAGCCGATAATCCTGCTCATGAAGCCAACGGCCGTCAGTTGGCAGAATTTAAAAAGGTATTGGACCTGTTGGAATCAAAAGGCATTTCTATTCCACTCGTTCATGCCGCAAACTCTGCAGCCGCATTATCTTTCCCCGACGCTCGTTTTTCGATGGTGCGTCTTGGAATTGCGATGTACGGATTACGTCCAGGGCCAGGAGTTGAAGAGTTCTGCCGTGGTCTTATTCCTGCAATGTCGATCAAGGCTCGTATCTCGGCTGTGCGTTGGGTCGATGCTGGTGAGGCAGTCTCGTACGGGTTGTTGAAACCTTTGACGAAAGGGTCGTTGATTGTCACAGTGCCGATTGGTTACGCCGATGGGGTGCCGCGGCGTCTGGTGGCAACAGATATCCATGTGTTAATCAAGGGTCAGCCACATCCTTTTGCCGGTGCCATCACGATGGATCAGATCATGATTGATTGTGCATCAGATTCTTCAATTGCTGTTGGTGACGAAGTTGTACTCATTGGACGACAAGGTGACTTGAGTGTGACTGCCGATGATTGGGCAGATGCTCTTGGAACTATTGGTTATGAAATTGTGTGTGGAATAAGTAATCGGATGTATCGGGCGTACAAGTGATCTCTTGTCGTAGCACCTGTCTGGGCGATACCCATGCAATTGCAGCAGCAATGGCTGGTCTTGTACGGGCCCGCGATCTTGTTGTTTTGTCTGGTGAAATGGGAGCAGGAAAAACCGCTTTCACAGTTGGTTTCGCCGCAGGTCTCGGAGTCACGACAAGCGATCATGTATCTTCACCGACTTTCACATTGGTCCATACCTATTCCACAGGGCGTATTCCGCTGCATCATGCAGACCTCTATCGTCTTACATCACTTGCAGAGGTAGCAGACCTCGGGCTTCGTGAAGAGATCGACATGGGGGCAGTTGGCATCGTCGAATGGGGCTCCGTTGCTGGAGAAGTTCTTGGTGATTGTCTTGTTGTAGACATTCAAAATGATGAGAACGATGAACTCGCTCGCGATATTGTTGTGTCAGTTATTGGTCATGGCTGGGATACGCGTTGGGAACAACTAAAAAATGCGCTTCGTCACTGGAGTAACAGCTGATGATTCTTGGAATTGAAACAGCAGTGGAGAATGTTGGTGTTGCGTTGGGTGATTACAGGGGCATTCGTGCGCACTCAATGTTGTTGAGCGATCGACGGCACGCAGAATCACTCACTCCCATGATTCAGTTTGTGATGACACAGGCTGGCATAGAGATGAGCGAGTTGTCGGCCATTGCCGTTGACATTGGCCCTGGTCTTTTCACAGGTATGAGAGTCGGAATGGCCACGGCACAATCGATGGCCTGGGCTCTTGATCTGGCGATGTTGCCCGTGTGCAGTCTTGACGTGGTGGCAATGAATGCCGACTGGTCAAACGATGTTGTAGCAGCAGCCATTGATGCTCGCCGTGGAGAGGTGTACTGGGCGTTGTATCGAATGCGTGGTATAGGTATGGAGCCTCAGAGAATCACTGAACCAGTCGTTACATCACCAGAAGATTTAGCTGTTCACCTCAGCGATCGCGCTGAGCATGTGGTGTGCGTTGGCTCTGGAGTCGAACGCCATCGAGAAATTTTTGAACAGTTGTCATTTGCTGAGCTTGGAGGAGCTTCAATGGCACTACCAACTGCGTCGCACGTTGTCTTATTAGGGCAACAACGATTGATGGCAGACAAAACGGTTGGACATAATGACATTGTGCCGATGTATTTACGTGCTCCCGATGCAGAAATTAATTGGCAAATACGTGAGGGTGCCCGATGAGTTTTATCCGCGAGCGAGCATCCGACACGCTGACAACTGAAACAATGCGGCGCCGTCACTTACGACGGGTTCTGGAAATTGAAGAAAGTTTGTACCCGCGCCCATGGACGCATCGAACTTTTGTGACCGAGTTAGAAAATATGCGGGCAGGCTCGCGCTACTACCTCGTGTCGTATGTTAGTGACCTTATGGTTGGCTACGCAGGCATGATGTTTATGGGTGATGATGCACATGTCAGCAATATTGCTGTCGAGACACAGTGGCAGGGTCGGGGTGTAGCAACCGAGATGATGCTTGATTTAGCTTTGCTTGCACATGATCGTGGGTGTGAAGCGATGACATTGGAAGTTCGCCATACAAATACTGCTGCACAATCTTTGTATCGACGGTTTGGGTTTGTTCCAGCCGGTATTCGCAAGAAATATTATGAGAACACTGACGATGCACTCATTATGTGGTGTCATGGTGTTAACACGCAAGAGTTCGTCGATCGTCTTAATCTCATTGAATCGAGACGCCCATCATGACCAATGTTCTTGTAAATGAATCAACAGTTGTCCTCGCGATAGAGACAAGTTGTGATGAAACCGCTGCTTCTGTTGTGATGGGTGGGAACGATGTGCTGAGCAACATTGTGAGTAGCCAAATTGAAATTCATGCTCGCTTTGGTGGCGTTGTCCCAGAAGTTGCTAGTAGGGCTCATCTTGAAGCGTTGATTCCCACTATTGATTCTGCAATCAGTCAAGCCGGAATTATTGCATCGCGAATTGATGTCGTTGCAGCTACCGCTGGACCTGGATTAATCGGGGCATTGCTTGTCGGAGTGTCTGCTGCCAAATCTTTATCTTTGGTGTGGAACAAGCCATTTGTTGGTGTGAACCATCTTGAAGCGCACCTCTACGCCGGACTTCTCGATGATCCAACGCTTGAGTTTCCATTAATCGTGCTGCTCGTTTCTGGCGGACACACAATGATTATTGAAATGCGTGGCCACGGTGACTACACCGTTGTTGGACGCACCATTGATGATGCAGCAGGTGAGGCCTACGACAAAGTTGCGCGCTTTCTCAATCTTGGTTATCCGGGTGGCCCTATCATCGATCGAATCGCAGTTGATGGAAACCCCCACGCGGTGGAGTTCCCCCGCGCGATGGCCCATGACGGTCTGGATATGTCCTTTAGCGGTCTAAAGACATCTGTGATCAATTATGTTCGCAAAAATCCAGATGTGAGCAATATAGATATAGCCGCATCATTCCAAGCAGCAGTCGTCGACGTGTTGTGCATCAAAACCATTCGTGCCGCTCAACAGATCGAAGCCAAAGGAATTGTGCTCGGTGGCGGTGTCGCTGCTAACTCAGCATTGCGGGAGCAGATGACACGACGTTGCGCACAAGAAGGATTCAAGATTGCACTTCCCAGCAAAGCGATGTGTACAGATAACGCAGCGATGATTGCATCAGCAGCGTGGTACAGACTGCGTTCTGATGGTGCGACGCCATTGTCATGTGGTGCGTATCCCAACCTCAAACTTAATGCGGTGCCACGATGACCGATGTGCTTGCCACCATGCCGCTGACCTTCGCTGGTCGTAATTTCCCGATTCCTGTTGTTCTCGCACCGATGGCTGGCGTCACAAATTCGCCATTTCGTACCGTCTGTCGTGAGGCTGGGCCTGGTCTTATTTATGTGAGTGAAATGGTCATGGCAGCCGCGCTTGTGCATGGTAATGAGCGCACTAAAAAGATGGTCGGCTTTTCTCCCGATGAAGATTTCCGCAGTGTGCAGATTTATGGAAGTGATCCAGAGTTTGTTGGGCGCGCGGTGCGTGAACTGGTGCGCAATGAGCTGGTGGATCACATTGATATGAACTTTGGTTGCCCTGCTAACAAAGTCACTCGCAAGGGCGGTGGTGCTGCGGTTCCGCTCAAACGCAATCTATTGCGGGCCATTATGAGATCAGCAATAGCCGAAGCCTCGCCATACAACATTCCAGTGACATGTAAGTTCCGAATTGGAATCAATGATGATCTCGTGACATACCTAGAGACGGGACAAATTGCCGAAGAAGAAGGATTGGCAGCGATTGCGTTGCATGCGCGCACTGCAGAACAGCACTATGGCGGCGCGGCTCGGTGGGAAGCAATTACAGAATTAAAGCGCGCTGTAACCACAATTCCTGTGTTGGGTAATGGAGACATCTGGGAAGCAAAGGATGCGCTGCGAATGATGGCTGAGACTGGATGCGATGGTGTCGTTGTTGGCCGTGGTTGTCTTGGACGCCCATGGTTGTTTCGTGATCTCACCGATGCATTCTCTGGACGCGTCGTTCGGCCGGCGCCGTTACTCGCAGAGGTGATGGATGTGATGTGTCGCCATGCCGAGATGTTGTGTTCTCACATGGGACAGGAATTCGGTATCCGCAATTTCCGCAAACATGCTGGGTGGTATCTCACTGGTTATCCAGTCGGGGCTCAGACCCGTCGTGAATTTTCGATGGTTGCCTCATTCGAGGAACTGACAACATTGGCCCAACGCGTGGATCGCTCGTTGTCGCTCGTGGCTGGTGGTGAGCGTCTGACTCGGGGTCATACAAACGGACCGATCAAGGTGGTTCTGCCAGATGGCTATCTTGAAAATCGCGATGACATGACTGTTCCAGAAGATGGAGCAGTTGTGACGTTAAGTGGCGGCTGATTACAACAGTGAGACAATGGCCAAACACGCAGCAATAGTGATTGAGTTGAGCGCGACCATAGTGGTGATGATCCACTTTGTCTGTCTCAGGATTGCTGACGAGATTTCCAGCCGCAGTGACGTTTCGAGTTGTGCCATGTCGTGACGCAGTGAAGCCTCGAGTTGTGCCATGTCGTTACGTATTGAAGCCTCGAGTTGTGCCATGTCGTTACGTATTGACGTTTCGAGTTGTGCCATGTCGTTACGTATTGATGTTTCGAGTTGTGCCATGTCGTTACGCAGTGACGATGCAACATGATCCATCTGGGACGAAAGCAAGTCTTTGGAATGTTGATGCTCAGTTGCAGTAAGAAGGTCGGAGCGGCGCAAGTCTTCAATAGTGACGACGTCGGCCCAACCGACAGGAGGTAAGTGTTCCATCATGGTTGATGCCTCCTCTTGTCCGAGTATGTCAATAAGACGGGTGTACATCTGAAATCTACTGGTTTCTGTTATCGGCATGTGCATAATGTGGACGGGGGCAATAGTGTTCTGGCATGGCACTTCACGGGCGACTGATACTTGCATCGCGTTCGCCTCGTCGTGTTGAACTACTCGGACAACTGGGGTTGGCCCCGCAGATTGTTCCAGCAGATATAGATGAAACTCCCGAGGCTAATGAAGACCCCGCCTCGTATGTTGTGCGGTTGGCCTGTGAAAAAGCCACCACCGTGGCCCAGTTACTGAGCGACGAGACAGTGACGGTGCTCGCAGCAGATACCACGGTGGATGTGGACGGCGTGATTCTTGGCCAACCCGTTGATGATGAAGACGCCAGGCGAATGCTGTTGCTACTTCGAGGGCGCGCTCACTTGGTCCATACGGGGGTGGCTGTTATTGCCAATGGCACCATGAAATCTGTGGTGAATACCTCGCTTGTCACTTTCCATGCCTTCGACGATGCTCAGATGCAGTGGTACGTGGCAACAGGGGAGCCTCGGGGCAAGGCAGGGGGATATGCCATCCAGGGGCTTGGATCGATGCTGGTGGCCAGTATTCGAGGGTCTATCTCAGGTGTAATCGGCCTGCCGTTGCACGAAACCGCCGAATTGCTCGGTATGACCCTGCTGGATGAGCACGGTCACTGAGCTCAGAGAGTCAGTTTTGGTTGCGAAAACCAGTTCTGACTCCGTATCATTAGCAGTCGCACTCGTTGAGTGCTAATCCTTGTCGGGACCCTGGCAAGGATCTCAAATCAGCACACAGCTGATTATCGGAGGAACATCATGAAGTTGAAGCCACTCGACGATCGTATCGTCGTCAAGCCAAGCGAAGCAGAGCAGACCACAGCATCAGGTCTCGTTATCCCAGACACGGCAAAGGAAAAGCCACAGCAGGGCACAGTACTTGCAGTTGGTCCTGGTCGTTGGAGTGACGATGAAGGCCAGCATTTTCCTCTCGACATCAAAGTCGGCGATGTCGTGTTGTACAGCAAGTACGGCGGCACAGAAGTGACACATGATGGCGACGATCTTTTGATCCTCACCAGTCGTGACGTCCTCGCGATCGTTTCGAAGTAGGCCACACACATGGCAAAGCAACTTAAATTTGGTGACGAAGCGCGTCGCGCGCTCGAAACCGGAGTAAACAAATTGGCCGATGCTGTCAAAGTGACACTTGGACCTAAGGGTCGAAACGTTGTGCTTGACAAGAAGTTCGGCGCACCAACAATCACCAACGACGGTGTTTCCATCGCTAAGGAAGTCGAACTCGACGACCCTTTTGAAAACATGGGCGCGCAACTTGTAAAAGAAGTGGCCACAAAGACAAACGATGTTGCCGGTGATGGAACTACAACAGCCACGGTGCTTGCTCAAGCTATGGTGCAACACGGCATGCGCAATGTTGCTGCTGGTGCAAACCCAATGGGCCTCAAGCGTGGCATGGAAAAAGCAGTTGCTGCAGCGGTTGAGTCAATCAAGAGTCAGTCAAAAGAAGTTGACGACAAGAATGACATCGCCAGCGTTGCAACTATCTCTGCTGCGGATCCGTCTATTGGACAAGTCATTGCTGATGCAATTGACAAAGTGGGCAAAGACGGTGTTGTAACAGTTGAAGAGAGCAATACTTTTGGTATTGAACTTGAGTTCACAGAGGGTATGCAGTTCGATAAGGGTTACTTGTCTCCGTACTTCGTTACCGATCAAGAGCGTCAAGAAGTAATCATTGAAGAGCCGTACATCTTGTATTACGCCTCAAAAATCTCTTCAGTTCAGTCGTTGTTGCCTGCTCTTGAAGCAGTCATGAAGACAGGTCGTGCCTTGTTGATTATTGCTGAAGATGTAGAGGGTGAAGCTCTTGCAACTCTGGTTGTTAACAAGATTCGCGGCACCTTCAATTCCACTGCTGTCAAAGCACCTGGTTTTGGAGATCGTCGCAAAGCAATGTTGCAAGACATGGCAGTTCTTACAGGTGGCCAAGTCATCAGCGAAGAAGTTGGTCTCAAGCTTGAAAACGTCACGCTCGATCTTTTGGGTCGCGCAAAGCGGGTCATCATCACCAAGGACACCACCACCATCGTTGATGGCGGCGGCGACAAGACTGAAGTTACTGGTCGTATCAACCAGATCAAGACTGAAATCGACAACACAGATTCCGATTGGGATCGTGAGAAATTGCAAGAGCGTCTCGCCAAATTGGCCGGCGGCGTTGCAGTTATCAAGGTTGGCGCTGCCACCGAAGTCGAGCTGAAGGAAAAGAAGCATCGTATTGAAGACGCAGTGTCGGCAACTCGTGCAGCAATTGAAGAGGGTGTCGTCGCAGGTGGCGGTACTGCTTTGTTGCGCGCTCGTCCTGCTGTGTTGAAAGTTGTACAGAGCCTTGAAGGTGACGAAGCAACTGGTGCGCGTACGGTGTACGAGGCGCTTGTTGCTCCTGCTAAGCACATTGCAGACAATGCTGGCCTTGAAGGTTCAGTTGTTGTGCAACGTATTGAATCCGAAACAGGTTCCATTGGACTCAATGCTGCAACAGGTGAGTATGTCGATCTTGTTGCTGCTGGCATCATCGATCCTGCCAAGGTCACTCGTGCAGCATTGCAAAATGCCGCTTCGATTGCCTCGTTAATCATGACCACTGAATGTCTGGTTGCTGATAAGCCAGACAAAAACGCTTCCGCAATGGGTGGCGGCGGTGGAATGCCTGGTGGAATGGGCATGATGTAACCAGTGTCCTCAGGGACATGTGCCCTGGGAATAACAATCGGCTTGCGTCGGTTGTTTCTAATGCCTCCCGTTGATGGCCCGGATCATTGATCCGGGCCATCAAACTTTTTTACCCCTACGGTGTGTGTCGTGATTAGTCGAAAAAGAAATGGTCTATGGCTTGTGCAGTTGGGCCAGTACATCATTGGTTTTGGTCTGGCAAGTACCGTTGCTCGATCACCTCGCCCTGAGGTGCCCATCGTGATAGCAGCCCTCGTTATTATCAATGCTGCACTTGCAACCGGTCCGCTTTCTGCATTCCGAATGTTTACTGCGCAGACGCACCGAATTTCAACGCGCATTGTTATTGCCATAGCAGTCCTTGCCGCGGTGGTCATGCCGATTGATACGTTGACAAGGGCAACTTTGCTGATTGTGGTGCTTACGCTCGGCGCTGTATCGGTACGCTTCGGGAATGGCATTTGACCGACCTATTCCCGGATCGTGAACATGCGCAACGGAGGTGCTCAGCACATTGCGCGTCCCACACAATGGAGGGTCGGCAATCCACCACCATGGCAACATCGTGATGTATCAGTATTGCGTGATCACAATGAAGTACATGCGCGATTGGTGCGCCACATCGAGTTGCCTATCGTGTACGAAGCAGAACTCACACAAGTGTGGGTAAAGAATGCAAGGCCAGCTGCTGTGTTGATTGCTCTGCTCACAGAAAACGAAGCTCCTTCAGTGCTACTCACGCGACGAGCTGATCATTTACGTAATCACAAAGGCGAAATCTCATTTCCTGGTGGGCGAATGGAATTGAATGAGACACCGCATCAGACAGCGCTACGAGAAGCTCGCGAAGAGGTAGCGCTGTCAAGTGATGCAGTCTCTGTCATTGGCACACTAAACCCGTTGACAACGTTTGTGAGCAATAGTTTGATTACTCCAGTTGTTGCACGAGTAGCCGGTTCTCCATCTTTACAGGCCGATCCGGGAGAAGTTGCACGCATCTTTACAGTTGCTTTGTATGATCTTGTTCGCCAAGACACGTATCACAATGAAATATGGACAACAGATCGTGGTGATCTGTCGATTCATTTTTTTGCGTTAGATGACGAAACTATATGGGGCGCAACTGCGCGGATGTTGCATCAACTTCTTGACGTGGTGACCGCTGGATAGTTTCCGTTTATCGGCCAGCTGCGGCACGTACTGCTCGGTAGAACAGTTCTGACCAAGAGAGGCAACTCATTCGCTTCAATAGTGGTCGACTCATACAGCTTGTTCTCATGTCTCGGCGGAACAGAATATCAACGCGCGAGCGCATTGTCGGAGTCCATTTTTTCCCACCATCGATATACGGAAGATTGCGGTATCCAAAATCGTGACGGCGACATGAGTCTGTGAAGTCGTAGTTCTTTCCGGCACTAGTAAGTATCGGAACAGAGCAACCATCGCTTGTCCAGTCCAGTCGTTTGTCGTGTTGATCAGAGTCGGCAAGAGCTATGAACTCGGGAAGAGATCGCCCAAAGAGGTATAACTCTGCAGCTGATTGTTTGGGGGGTGGACGTGAAACCGAAGCTGATGCAAGCGAAGGGGCTGATAAGACGGACACCGATAATCCCGCGGTGACGACGAGTGATCCTATGAAATTCATGGAACCTCCTTGTGGGTTCCATGAGTACGCCAGTTATCTGGCGACGGAAATTATCTGTGTCTTAGGCACGAAGGCACTTGAGTAGCAATGCCATTTCAACTGCTCCTACGGCTGCTTCGTCACCTTTGTTATCTGTACCGGGCCCACTGCGATCGATTGCCTGTTGCTCTGTGTTGACTGTGAGCACGCCAAACATGATGGGAACATCCGTTGCTAGTTGGGCATCTTGTAATCCGCGAGCTGCTTCCCCAGACACGTATTCAAAGTGTGGGGTGTCGCCGCGAATCACAGTGCCCAAACAAATAATTGCATCAACTTTTCCTGTTTGTGCCAACACTTTGGCAGCGAGTGGAAGTTCGAATGCTCCTGGCACCCACGATTCAATAATGTCTGAATCAGCAACACCAAGACGCTCAAGTCCACGCAAAGCGCCATCGCGTAATGCTGTCACAACATGGTCATTAAACCGCGCGGCAATTATGGCGATACGTAGTCCCGCACCATCAAGATCGGGTATCTGTGCTGAGGCTCCTGCTCGCGTCATTGCTATTTTCCTGTTCCGTTTGGATCCATATCGATGAGATGTCCCATCCGCTCCATTTTTGTGCGTAGGTACGACTCGTTTTCTGCTGTCGGCACAGTATTGATTCCAACGCGCTCCACCACAGTAAGACCATAGCCATCAAGGCCACCGTATTTGGCTGGATTGTTGGTAAGTAGGCGCAATTTGGTGCATCCAAGGTCGGCTAAAATTTGAGCACCGATCCCGTATTCACGACTATCAACGGGAAGTCCAAGTTCAAGATTTGCATCAACGGTGTCGAGACCTTCGTCCTGTAATGAGTAAGCACGAATCTTGTGGCCAATCCCAATGCCACGACCCTCGTGTCCGCGTAGGTACACAATTACTCCAGCACCAGCTTTTTCGATCAAGCCCATTGCTGTAGCCAATTGTGGGCCACAATCGCATCGCCGAGATCCGAATACATCACCGGTCAGGCATTCGCTATGAACTCTTACTAATACAGGCGTGTCACTAGTGACGTCTCCTTTCACGAATGCCAGATGTTCGACGCCGTCAATTGTTGACTTGTATGCAACACAATTGAAAGAACCAAATTCTGTAGGCACGATTGCTTCGCCCATGCGCTCAACGAGGCGTTCATTTTGACGGCGATACTCGATGAGTTTGGCGATTGATGACAGCAACAATCCATGCTCGGTACAAAACTTGCGTAAATCCGGCAAGCGGGTCATCGTGCCGTCATCATTTTGAATTTCACAAATAATGGCAGCTGGCTGGCAACCTGCCATTCGAGCAAGATCAACCGATGCCTCTGTGTGCCCAGCGCGTTTAAGCACGCCGCCTTCCCTGGCACGAAGCGGGAAAATATGTCCTGGTCGAGCAAACGATTTAAATGTCTTGCTTGGATCTGAAAGTCCGCGCAAAGTAGCAGCTCGATCTGCGGCACTAATGCCAGTTGTTGTTCCTTCGATGATGTCGACTGTGGTTGTAAACGCGGTGCGTTGGCTTTCAGTATTTTGTTCCACCATCAATGGCAACCGCAGTTCGTCGCAACGCTCCTCTGTCATCGGTGCACAAATCACGCCAGTGGAATAGCGCACAATGAATGCAATCTTTTCTGGCGTGGCGAATTCGGCAGCCATAATAAAGTCGCCTTCATTTTCACGGTCTTCGTCATCTACCATGACAACCATTTCACCGCGAGCAATTGCTGCAACGATGTCTTCTATTGGGGCTAAAGGTGATTCACTCATGGAGCTCCCACTTTCTCTTTGTTAGGTTTTAATATAATTTCGATGTCATCGCCTAAAACAGCGGTGGACACCAAGGTATGAGTCGAAAACATGTCTATGTCGCTGCCGATAAACACTCCTGGCGCATCAATTGATCCGCACACGATCGGTGCAACATGGAATACATAACGGTCAATGAGTCCACGCTCATGAAATGCAGTGGCAATTGTTGGACCACCCTCCACCATCACTTGCAGTACACCTTGTGCACCAAGAGTGTCGAGTAGATCTACTAGTTCTCCACTCCACACAGTGCATGGCTGCACTTTGGCAGTTGAGGAAATTTCTCCACTGCGTGACAACACGATGCGACGAGGCGAAGGGCCATCAACATCACGAACCGTTAATTCCGGGTCATCAGCGAGCACAGTTCCGCGGCCAACAACAATTACCTCACTAAGCGCGCGTAGTTCGTGCACTCGCTTTCGCGCGGCTTGTCCTGTAATCCATCGTGGACCATCGGACAAAGCAGTTCGTGCGTCAAGAGTGGTAGCCATCTTTAACATCACCAGTGGCCGTCCTGTACGCCGATGATGCAAGTACGGATGCAGTTGTTCTGTGATGTCATCTGCGCATACACCCACTTCCACGTTGATACCTGCAGCTCGCAATCTGTTAATGCCTTCACCGGACACACGAGAATCAGGATCACTGATACCAACAACAACATGAGAAATACCGGCTGCAATTATCGCTTCTGTGCACGGCCCTGTTCGCCCTGTGTGGTTGCATGGCTCGAGCGTGCAGTACAACGTGGCGCCTGCAAGATCACTGCCACCTACGCGCGCGGCGTTTAGTGCTTCGATCTCAGCATGAGGACCACCAACAGGATGTGTTGCACCCTCGAAGATGTTTCCATCAAGACACACAACAACTGCACCCACCCACGGATTTGGACGCGCACGGATACGTGCTGTGTCAGCCATATGCATGGCACGGCGCATTAACGCCTCGTGGTTAGTCATGTTGTGTCCTTGCTCCCATCCGGACTCTTACCGTCGGCCTCAGAATTTCACTGAGTCGGCCCTGGCACCGAAGTACCAAGGTTCGCGGGCTATGACCGCCGGTCGGGACTTTCACCCAAACCCTGCAAGGGGTGTTTTTTGTACTGTCAAGCGGTTGCCCGACCCCCTCAGGCTATTGCGGGCGGGTACTTTGCCAACAACCCAACGATGTGGCGCCACAGGGCCAGCATCTTGGCTACTTCTTGTGGTCCAGTGCCAAAGGCGTTTCCAAAATTCACCATGGAAAATGCCAAGGCGATGGCCATCACAGAGGCAGATTCAGCAACGTCTGGATCCATCCCATCTTGGGCAACAAAACGTTCCACTAAAGCCGTGCGGGTGGCTCCACCGAGGGCGCCACCTTCAAAAGTATTGCCCTCAAGCGTGAGCCAAGTCAGCAGTCGGATAAGGAGCTGTGTTTTAGGATTAAATGGACCAATAGCGACTTCACCGGCGGGAGCAGTGGCGGCTTCGGCAGCAACCTGGTCTGCCAGTTCCCGAGCCATGGCAACGAACAATTGACTCTTTCCCCCAAACCAGGTGTGAACAAAACCATGATTCACATCAGCTTTGGTAGCTATTTCACGCACGCCGACTTCAGAAAACGGGCGTTCCGAAATAAGCGACAGGCCCGCTTGAATCAGCCGGTTCTGTCCTTCTTCGCGAGAAATTGGCGATCTGCGCTTGGGCTTCGCCGGCGTGGCCTTTTCTTGTCCTGATTTTATTGTTTTTGTCGAAGTTGCCATTAAATAAGCACCTTACGCCACACGAACAGTCAGCGGATGTTATAACCGATAAATATCTAAAAGTAAGCGACTGCTAGTCAAGAGTTTAGGACTGTTCGTGCTAACTTGGTACGTATGTCCACGAACAATCCACGTATGTCCATTTCTCGCATCAAAGCATTGGCGGTCTTATTGGTGGCGATGCTGGTTTGTTCGGCCGCTCTTTCGGTGGTGAGCACAAATGTGTCGGCGAGTTCATATGTGATTCCAACCAAGATGGCAACCTGGGATTATCAGGACTACACACTGGCCAATCCCAACAATGTCGGTGTGTGGGCAACAGACATCACCCCTGACGGAAACCTATTCGTAATGGGAGAACAGAAACAGTCACGGATTCGAGTCGTCAACTCAACGACTGGAGCCTTTGTCAGGACAGTTGCAGTAGGGGCAGGACCAAAAGAGGTCCGCATTGATTCGACTGGCACTTTTGTTTGGGTGATGAATGGAACGGATAACTCGATCTCAAAAGTGAATATCTCAACTGGGGCTGTCACGACTCCAATCTCCTCGGTGTGCCCACAAGGTAATAACGGAATGCGCAATATGGTATTGACTCCGAACGATCAATATCTTGTCGTTTCTTGCGCTAGTTCTTGGACTGACACTGATAATTCAATTCAGATCATCAATTTATCCGATACCACAAAAATTTCAGTTACTAATGGAAGCAATCCTCTACAGCGACTCGTGATGCATCCATCTGGAACTTTTGTTTATGCGTCGACTGCATATGGTCAAGTAACTGGTGCAGGAACTCCAATAACAAAAATAGACATTCCGAGTGGTGTTGTCTCGAAGACTTTTTCTGTTCAAACAAGTGCCGGCGGGGTGACAGCTGATGGTCCTGCATATTTGGCACTAAACGGTATTGGCGACACGTTATATGTTGCATCAAATAATGGTGTTTTTTCTGCATGGGATAATCTTGGAGCTACGCCCCGTCAAGTGTGGGCCACATATTTAGGCAACGGAGCTCTAGGGAATGTTTCGGGACCCAGTCCTTTTGTTGTGGATACAGCAAAGAATCTCGGTTATCTGGTGTACATGAACCAGGGTGGCTTGTGGCCAGAAGTAATTGACGTCTATGACTTAGTGACGGGTGTCCGCGATACACGCACTGCGATTGATCACCAGTGGTCAGCAAGTTTGTCGTTATCAGATAATGGTCAAATATTGATCTCAAGTGGATTTAGATTTAGCAATGTTTATAAATACCTTGTTGGTCAATCTGTGCCAGCAACGACTACGACGACGACGACAACCACAACAACGACTACTACGACTGTGCCAGCAACGACAACTACTACGACCACTACGACTGTCGCGCCGACTACTACGACATCAACTGTGGCTCCTGCGACAACTACGACAACAACTGTGGCGCCTACGACTACGACAATAACGACTGTTGCAGTTTCGCCAGTCACAACAGTTGCAGTTGGTCAAAACGATATTGCATCAATCACTACAACCACCACGGTTCGTGGTGCGGTAGTTGCTTCAACTGTTGCACCTACAACCACGTTGGCTCCTGTGATGACCACAATCCCAGTTACCAATTCAACTTTGGTTGCACCAATAGCACCATCTGTAAAACCGGGTTCTGCTGGTGCTGTAGTGAATGGTAAAAGCGTGCCAGTCACCTTGACCCGTGCGAATAACGCACTGGTTGCAGAATCAAGTGGCATTACAGCAACAGTGTCTGGGGTGTCTGTCAAAGGTGTACGGCTGAATTTGGATTCCGATGGAAGCCTTCGATTGGGTACGAGCGATTCGATTCAGGTCGAAGGTACAGGGTTCACTGTTGGTCAAGATGTTGAAGTATGGATGTATTCCACACCGACTCGCGTCGGAACATTGACAGCTGATTCTGTTGGTTCTGTTTCTGGGAGGTTCCCAGTGCCTACTAATTTGGTAAATGGAAACCATCGTGTGGTTCTTGACGGAGTTAACGGTAAAGGAACACCAGTTATTCTTGGAATTAGTGTGGCTTACGGGCCGCAGCAAAAGACTTCAAACACAACTCGGACTTTGATTGCGATTCCAATCTTGTTGGCAATTTTGCTTGGTTTGGTTGTTCCTGCCACACGTCGCCGACGCAAAGCCGCCCAGGCTTAAATCGTTACTGTCAGAACAACCTTGATTTTTTTGCGGCGCATAGTTACTGCTACTACCATGGGCAAAAACTACAATCGACGAGGAGTGTTGTGTGCCTAGAGGTTTTGCGCGTCGTCGAGGCGGTGAAGATGGTGGCGCAGCTGGGTGGATCTATGCCGACCTCTTTCTTGCGCTGATGATTGTTGGTCTTGGTTCTGCAGTTGTGACAACCGCCGGGGCTGAAGGAACAAAACCTCCTGTGGAACCTCTTGTGAGTACGTTTCGATTGAGTTGCGAAGAGTTTCTTATACCACTCCCGTACCGCTTGGTGAACCGCGGCAAGGTAGCTATTGGACAGACAATAGATGCTGCTGTGGCTCAAGAGCTGGCTAAGCGTGGATGGGAAACCGACCAAGGCAAACCAGGTTTAGTAATCGTCGCTGGTGGAGTGTCAAGCAATGAGACTGCTGGTGATGGGGATAGACGAGCGCAACGATTATCGCCGACGATTCGAAATTCATCTGAACTGTTGAAATCCGTGGAAATACGAACTATTGGTGCACCAGCTGTCGGGGTGAATGGTGTTCGAACGTCAATTGGGTCAGCTGGAAACTACGGGCTGATCGTTTACTTGGTGTATTCAGGTGGCGAACTACTAGAGAACTGCGCGCAGTAGAAAATAATTTGGAACGAATAGAACAGTGAACATGAACGGTATTTCCTCTCAAGAAGCAATCAAGGCAGTGGAGCAATGGCTAAAGGTGTCTAAGCAGGCCAAGTCACCTGCGCCAGTGGTTGTAGAGTTGCTCGAAGATTTGAATTCGAACAGTAATAAAAAGTCATGGGCGAAGGTTAATTTTGAGCGGTTGATTCCATTTCGCCAAGAAAGCCCAGTACTTCTGTACGTTGTGCGCGCAGGGTTTTTGTTCTTACCGATTTTGTTGACATGGTTGGCGTTGTCGCAAGTAATTGGGCCCTTTGCATTGTTCCTCCAGAACAAGCAGGCGAGTGCAAACTTTTTGTGGTTTTGGCAGCAGAACCCCGATAAATCGTTTTCAGGGTGGTTCAAGTTAAGCCATGTTGCCCTTGCCGATGCGGCTGTGCTCGCGTTTTTGATGGTTCTGGCGATGCGTATTGCGTGGTGGGAAAACTCTCGGGCAGAACGACTTGAAAAGGCTTACGGCAATATGCTGTCTGCTCTTGAGCGTTTCTTTTCGGACGCACGCGACAACTGAGCTGCGAGGGTCACGCCAACAAGTACGGCGAGTGCTCCAACTATTTGTACGGTAGTTAGCGATTCGTTCAGAGCAATCACACCCACTGCGATGGACACAATTGGTTCCATAGTGCTCAGCACGGCAGCTTCGCCCGGATCAATTCGGGCAACTCCAGCGAAGAAAAATCCCATTCCAATGATGGTGGAGATAAATGCCGCGCCCAGAGCAGCAACCCACCCAATTGAGTCATTAGGAAGCGAAGACTGGTGCACTGGCCACGCCGCGAGGTGTGCCACTGATGCCCCAATCATCACGAGCGTGAGCGATGTGAGCGCACCTGCCTTGCGGGTAATTTTACTGGCAACAAGGATGTAGCCGGTGTACCAGCCAGCAGCAGCAAGCATGATGAGGACACCAGTCAATGAGCCTGTTTTCACTTGGCCTGCGGTGAGAACAGCACCGAACACAACCACGGTGAGGCACAAAACAATCTGTCGTGATGGTCGTTGGTGAAACAGGATCCAACTACTAAAAACAACCATGACTGGGAATGTATAGAAAATAACCGTGGCAAGACTGACATCCATACGTTGAATCCCAAAGAAGTAAAAACTGGACTGGATGGCATAGCCACAAGCACCAAGTAAAAACAGTTGAATAGCAAGTGGGCGCTTAGGCCATGGAACCCCACGTTGAACGATTAATCGGATGACAATGAGTCCAATTGCCGACAAGATGAATCGAGCTGTGAGCAGACCAAGGGGTTCTGCGCCATGACCGTAGGCGGTGCGTGCGAACCACGGCAATAAGCCGAAGGCAGCGCCGCTGATCAGGATAAACACAACGCCCACGTCGTAACGATAGTGGCGTAACGTGACGACGTGAGTTTCTCTGTACAGCGAGCGTTGATCCGTGATGTCGACGTGGCTTATTGGCATGAGATGTCGTCGACTGCCGATTTAGATGTTGCGTTGGTGTGCGTACATGGGTGGCCGGAAACAAAAAGAATTTTTGAACGAGTCGTGGAGCCATTTGTAATGAATGGATTCAATGTTGTTGTTCCTGATTTGCGTGGGTTTGGCGATTCTGGATTAGCTTCTGATGGTTTTTATGACGTGCCATCGCATGCCCGAGATGTCATGGAGTTGGTCTTTGGGCATCTCGGCTACAAAACGGCAATTTTGATAGGTGGTGATCTTGGTGGTCCAGTTATCCAAGAGATTGCTCTTCGTGCTCCATCTCAGATCCAAGCGATGGTGCTGTTCAATTCGCCATTGCCGTTCGATAAAAACAGAATGGCTGGAATGAACACTCGGGCATCGAAAGAATCTTCAGATTATTTTTTTCGTCAGGGAACCGATGCCGATGGATTGGCTATGGAATTATCAACTGAACAGAAACGTCTCACCTACATCACAGAGTTTTACACCACGCGATTATGGGCGCATCCTGGCGCATTTAGCCAAACAGATATTTCATATCATGCTGCACCGTTTCTCAATGCTGAACACTTGCGTGCGTCTTTTGGAAACTACGAGTCAGTTTTTAACCCTGAAAAACGTAGCGAACCGTCCGTTCTTGCTCGCAACACACATACGCCGACACTCATACTTTTTGGAACAAGTGATCATGTGATTTATCCTGATTTTGATTTAATGGCTGCCACGGTGTTCGAAAAACATTCGGGTCCGATTCGCATGGAAAACTGCGGACATTTTGTACCGTGGGAAGCGCCAGAACGCTTAGTTGCTGAAACTATGACATTTCTACGCGGACTTGCTGACTAGTCGTCAGACTTTTCCATGGATTGGGCTATGGCACGATCTCGTCGAATAATGTTGCGCACAATGACGGTGCCGATCAGTCCGAGAGCGCCCAACATGGTGAAAAACACTGCATACTGCATTGCGCCGCCTCGGTCGCCCGTTAGTTGCGGCTTTTTTCCGCAGTTAGGGCGCGGCATGGATGTCAGACATTTCGATGGGTCATTTTCAAGGTCGTAGACATACACGCTGTTGGCACTTGCCACTGTCGTTGTGGTCGCTGAATCTTGTGCCGCGAATTGGGCCTGAGCAGCATTGGTGCCGAGTGGCACATATAGAAAAACTGCGCACATTATGAAGGACGTGAAACGAGACATGGCTCCTATCGTCACACGCCAACTAGAGTTAAACAAATCATGGAAGCAACCCCACGCATTCATTCTCGTCACGACACAGTTCTGGTCGTTGATTTTGGTGCCCAATACGCCCAACTAATCGCTAGGCGAGTGCGCGAGGCTCAGGTGTACTCAGAGATTGTGCCTCATCGCATTACCGCGAGCGAAGTGTTGGCCAAAGCACCTAAAGCAATCATTTTGTCTGGTGGACCCAAAAGCGTTCATATAGATGGTGCACCGAAACTTGATCCCGCAATTTATGAATTAGGTATCCCAATTTTGGGAATCTGCTATGGAAGTCAATTAGTCGCCCAACAGCTCGGTGGCACAGTGTCGCGTGGTGGGCGCGGAGAATATGGTCGAGCAACATTGACTCGAACTGGACCGAGCTCGTTGTTGGGGTCGTCCACCCCCGAAGTTCACGATGTGTGGATGAGCCATTTTGATTTCGTGAGTGAGTTGCCGACGGGGTTTATTGCGACGGCTGCGACCCCTGATGCGCCGATGGCTGTGATCGAAGATGATGCTCGGAAAATTTATGGTGTGCAGTATCACCCAGAAGTTGCTCATACATCAAGTGGTCAAGAGTTGCTCATCCGGTTCTTGATTGATATTGCTGGTTGTGCAGGGGATTGGACGATGGCATCAATTGTGGACGATCAGATCGCTGCGATTCGTGCCCAGATCGGTTCAGAACGAGCAATTTGTGGCTTGTCTGGCGGAGTCGATTCGTCCGTTGCCGCTGCGCTCGTGCATCGTGCGATCGGGTCACAACTGACATGCGTGTACGTGGATACGGGGCTAATGCGTCGTGGCGAAAGCGAGCAAGTCGTAGAGACTTTTCGCCGCAGTATGGGAATTGAACTCATTCATATTGATGCTGGGGCTCGTTTTTTTGAGCGGCTCGCCGGCATCACAGAGCCCGAAGCAAAACGGAAAGCCATTGGTGAATTGTTTGTTCGTATCTTTGAAGAAAACACAGGTGGTCTCACCGATGCAAAGTTTCTTGTGCAGGGAACGCTCTATCCCGATGTTGTTGAAAGCGGCGGAGAAGACGGAACTGCTGCGGTTATAAAAAGCCACCACAATGTTGGAGGCTTGCCTGACGACATGACACTGAAGCTCACAGAGCCTCTTCGCGCATTGTTTAAAGATGAAGTACGCAAGGTGGGAATTGAACTCGGGCTGGCAGATGACATTGTGTGGCGTCAACCATTTCCTGGTCCAGGGTTAGGCGTACGTATTATTGGCGAGGTCACCCCCGACAGAGTCAGCACATTGCAACATGCCGACGAAATCGTGCGTCATGAAATTCGCGAGGCTGGCCTTGAGCGAGAAATCTGGCAGGCCTTTGCTGTGCTGGCTGACATTCGCAGCGTTGGGGTGATGGGAGATGAACGCACCTACGGTCACCCGATCATTATTAGGGCTGTCACGAGCGATGATGCGATGACGGCGGATTGGGCTCGGTTGCCGTATGACTTGCTTGAAAAAATGTCGAATCGGATCATTAATGAGGTGCCAGGCATTAACAGGGTGGTCTATGACATCACGTCAAAACCGCCAGGCACGATCGAGTGGGAGTAACTATTGTAGTCACTTTCGCCTGATCCCTTGTTATATAAGGGTTTGATGGGGCGACGGAGAGGTCGCACCAGGTCAAAGTACCCTATTGAGGTCATGAACGCGAACCGCCAACACCATCGGCCATTGAGATCCGTTCTCGCTGGGTTTATTGCCGTCGGGATCCTTTTTGGACCAATGGCGATCTCAGGTCGCGTGTCTGCAGAGCCGGCTGATGACAAGCGCCGCCAAGTCGCAGCCCTGGCCGATGAGCTGGAACGTCTGGAACATCAGATGAATGCTCTTGACGAAGACTATGCCGAGGCATTGGTTACCCAAACAGATCTTGCAGTAGAGATTGATCAGGTCCAGTCGGAGGTGGCTGCTGCTGAGGCACAACTCGGCCAAATGCGGGGCACCTTGTACATGTCAGCAGTGACACAGTTTATGCATGGCGGTCGTAACTCAACATTGACAAATTTGTTGGCATCTTCTGGCGGGGTGCAGGACGCATTGCAACGCAGCGAACTGACCTCGATTGCTATGAACCAAGGTTCACTGACAACTGATTCACTTGATGCAACTACAACCGAACTGACAAAGAAGAAGTCAGTTCTTGAAAAAAAACGAAAGCAATCTGAGTCAGTTGCTGCAAATGTTCTGGATCGAAAAGATGCCTCAAAGTCCCTTGCGAAGCGGTATGACCAGATGAAGAGTTCGGCTCAGGGCGATCTGATTGATTTGCTGCGTGAAGAGAAACAACGTCGCGAGACTCAGGCATTGGCAGATTCTCAACGCGAAGCAGACAGTTACAAGAGCAAGTATTCTTCGGTGCAAAGTAAGTATAAGAATATTCCTAAAGTGTCGGCGCGCAGTCAGATCGCTGTCAACGCAGCACTCAAACAACTTGGCACTCCGTATATCTACGCGACCAGCAGTCCTGGGCGCGGTTTTGATTGTTCAGGATTGACCGCATATGCATGGGGAGTTGCTGGTGTTGGTTTAGCGCGTAACTCTCGTGCCCAGTTCAACTCTCTTCCCCGTATTCCAAAGGAACTTGCCCAACCAGGCGACCTTATTTTCTCTTACTCGCCGATTTCCCACGTGGGTATCTATTTGGGCGGAGGGCGAATGGTGCATGCACCAAACCATGGAGATGTTGTCAAGATTGGTGCGATCAGATGGTGGAAAGTGGTCGGAGTTGGCAGACCAGGATAGGTGTCGGCATTGTCCAGTTCATCGAGAGTGATCTAAAAACACTACGGTGAACTGTCATGCAGGGAATTGATATTGAGCGCGTTGGCGCATGGCTAGATGTGCACATCGATGGCGCGCAGGGTCCTTATGACTATTCGCTAATTGCAGGTGGACGCAGCAACCTCACTTTTCATGTGACCGATGCAAATGGCATGGAGATGGTGTTGCGCCGGCCTCCAATGGGGCATGTATTGGCAACAGCGCACGACATGGCACGCGAGTACAAAATTATTTCGGCAGTGGGAAAGACCACTGTGCCGGTGCCTAAAACTATTGGGGTATGTACAGACGAAGAAGTAAATGGTGCGCCGTTCTATGTAATGGCGTATGTGGCGGGTGTTGTGCTTGATAGTCCTGAAAAGGGTTTGTTGCTGTCGCCAGAGTTGCGCAAGAAAGTGTCGGAACATCTGATCGATGTCCTCGCTGATTTACACGATGTCGATATCGATGCCATTGGGCTTGGAAATCTTGCCAAGCGCGAAGGATATGTTGAGCGCCAAATAAAACGTTGGTCGACGCAATGGGCTAATTCAAAGACGCGCGAGTTGCCAGCAGTTGAAGAAGTTAGCCGGTTGCTTAGTGAAAACATTCCAGTGCAACAAGGAGTATCGATTGCGCACGGTGACTATCGATTTGGCAACTGTTTGATCGATGTTGTCAACGCCAAGATTGCTGCAGTTCTTGATTGGGAGCTGTGCACGCTAGGTGACCCACTTGCCGACCTTGGGTATATCGGGGTGTATTGGACCGATTACGGACAGCCCCTTTTGCGTCACAATGACCCGACTGGTCAGGAGGGTTTCCCGAACTATGCAGACCTGGTGGAGCGATATGCGCGTCGCACGGGGCGCGATGTTTCCCAGATTGGCTACTACAAAGCATTTTCGAGTTTTCGTCTCGCAGTAATCTCAGAAGGCGTTTATGCGCGATATTTACATGGAGCAATGGGGGATCAAGAGATTGATCTCGCGCCGATGAAACTAGGAACAGAAACATTGGCAGAGTCTGCACTTGCTGCATTAAACGAGCTCTGACAAATGACAACAGAACACTTGCTTGACACATGGGACAAAGGTTCATTCACTTCAGCCAGCATCATCCACGACACATTTCGCAAGGGCACCGGACCCGTTGTCATCGTGGTGCACGAGGTTCCAGGTATCACGCCTGCTGTCCTGCGATTTGCTGAAGAGCTTGTGGTATCTGGTTTCACCGTAGTGATGCCAAATCTGTTTGGTACACCAGGCCGTGAAGTGAGTGGTCAGTACATGGCGTCTTCAATGGTGAAGGTGTGTATCTCAAAGGAATTCACTACGTTGGCATTGCGCCAGACATCACCGATTATCTCGTGGCTGCGCGCGTTAGCAAAGTCGCTGTACACAGAAGTGGGCGGTCGCGGTGTTGGCGCTATTGGTATGTGTTTCAGCGGAGGTTTTGCACTTGGCATGATGGTCGACGACATCATGATTGCTCCAGTGTTGGCGCAACCTTCTTTACCACTCACCATTGGGAATGAGAGAAAAAGGGATCTCAACTTATCTCCTGACGATGCCGCTGTCATTGCGCAACGTGCAGCCGATGGGTGTCAAGTTCTTGGGTTGCGTTTCACTGGTGACAAATTGGTAGGTGATCGGTTTACTTCGCTGCGTGAATTACTTGGCGAGGCCTTTGTCGCTATTGAATTGCCATCAAAAAGTCCCCGAGATCACAGTGTGCTAACAGAGCAACGCGATGATGCCAGTGTTGCGCGCGTCATTGACTTCTTTCGCGAAAAGCTTCTATAAAAACTGTTACCGCGGTCCGCCGTCGACATCAATGACGGCACCCGTTGTGTAACTACTTGCATTGCTGGCGAGGTAGAGCGCGGTTCCCACAATTTCGTGTGGTTCTCCACCGCGTTGCAGCGAGTAGTTCACCTTGGCAACTTTTTTAAAGTTGTCCATGTCCCATGCCTTGGAAATATCTGTAAGAAATGGTCCTGGTGCGATGCAGTTAACACGCACATGCGGTCCGTAGGTTTTTGCTAATCCGATTGTCAGGTTGTTGATCGCGGCTTTGGCTGCTCCGTAAATTACTTCGTTCGGTGATGGACGGTGACTAGCAATGGATGAAACATTGATGATGGATCCACCGCGAATAACGTCACTGACAGGGGTGCACATGTGTGTTCCGATCAGCGCAGATAAACGAAATGGACCCTTCAGATTCACTCCAAGTACTTTGTCGTACAGATCTTCTGTGATCTCTACAAGAGAAGAGTAGAGAGGTGACATTCCGGCGTTATTAACCAAAATATCGATCGTTCCGAATTCGGCTATTGCTGTGTCTGCTAGTCGTTGCGCGTCGCTCCATGATGCAGCGTGGTAGCCAATTGCAAGTGCGCGCCGACCAAGTGCGCGAACCTCTGATGCTACCTCTTCACAGTTTTCAACTTTGCGACTTGCAATAACAATGTCTGCTCCATGTTCTGCAAATGCCAATGCCATTTCACGACCAAGCCCTCGACTGCCACCAGTGATGATTGCAGTTTTTCCTTCAAGTGAAAATAAATTCTTCATGTTTATGTGTTCCTCATGTCAATTGCGTGAGTTCACACTAGAACAATAGGTGCAGTCATTGTTAGGTGTACCAAAACTTAGTTGCGTTGTGTTAGGTGATCCTTTCGATGCGACAAGAGGTCAAAATAAAACACGAAATTTCCGCTGTGCAATATAAATTGCGCGAATTATGTGTGTCTACTATTAGGACATGCAAGTACATGTTGAAGCAGAAAAAGACATTGGTTCCAACCTTGCTCGATTGGAACTGAACGTTGCTATCGAAGTGTTCCTGGAGCGTTTCCCTGACTTCGAACTCAACACTGATGAAGAAGTCACATGGAGTCTTGGTCAGGTGCGTGGTCCACGTCGTTTGCCTGTGAAGATTAATGCACGTGCCTAAAACCACTATTCTGCGATGACAGCGGAATACAAAACATGCTGAAATGATGCCACTATTTTTGTTATGTCCTGGTTTCCTGCATCGATAATGTGGCGAGCAAGTAATCCTTTGGCAGCTTTTGCATTGTGACCGCCAACAATGCCACCGGTTTTTGATACAAGGTTGATCCGAATGACAGAAGAAATCTGAGCCCAGTTAATTGCGGTGCGGTGCTCTTGTGGAAGAAGGTCAATGACCTGACGTCGATGAGACAAGGGTGCAAGGCAGTCAGTAATGGAATCTCGCCACCAGGCATTGAGTGCTCCAAACGGGGCGATACGAGCACCCATTTTAAGTTTGTAATTAGGGATGAGATCGCTCGCGCTAATGAGTCCGAGCAGTCCTGAGGGAATCAAGATGTGTTGCAGTGCCTGATTGCGTCTGGATTCAGACAGAGATCCAAGATCAAGATGGTCCCAAACCACGCCCGTGTAGCGCTGCCATGCGGGCATACAGGGGGAGCCAAGAATGCGCTGGTTCTTGGCTCGTGCCAGTTCAAGGTGAACACCTTTGACTCCCAACAGTTTTTGATCTCCGCCACCTAGGGCTATCAATTGTTTGATGACCAGACTGCGCTGTGGTCGGAGTGCAGCCCCGAATTGTCCAGAATCAACTTTGAACGGGGTGGAAGTGCCGCCGCCGTCGGCCTTGCCCTCAGAGGGGGGCAACAAGATTATATTTTTTCCACTGACCATAGGTAGTCCTTACATTCTTGCTTATGATAGAGAAATGCGCGTACATGTAGACCCAGACAAATGCCAAGGCCATAACCGTTGTTATGCATTGGCTCCCGAACTATTTGATGTCGATGATCTCGGCAATGCTTTTGAACTGAACGATGGCATTGTGCCTAAAGAGTTGGAAGACAAAGCACGTCTTGCAATTGCAAACTGTCCCGAATTTGCTATCTCGATTGTTGACTAATCATGAGTGAAACCGTTTTTGGTCCTGTAACCGATTGGGCAACCGATTGGGATCATGGCTCCCCCGCCTATAACGCCAACATTCACCAAATCTGGGATGACCTGCTCAAAGGTGGCTGTCCGATTGCTCACACCGATCGTTACGGCGGGGCATGGTTGCCATTGACCCACGAGATGGTGCACGAGATTGCATACGACACAGAACATTTCACTAGCCAGAACGTCATTATTCAACAACTGAAGCCAAGCGAGATCCCTGAAGCCATACCTGCACCAATCGGTGGAGCGCCTCCAATTACATCTGATCCTCCATTCCATAGTGATGCTCGACGCCTGCTCCTGCCTGCATTTGCGCCAAAGGTAATTGACCCAATGCGCGACGAAATGGTCAAGATGTGCAACGAATTGATTGACAACATGGGAGATGTTGACCACGTTGATGCTGCAGTGCAGTACGCCCAGCACATTCCTGTTCTTGTAGTTGCTCAAATGCTTGGATTGCCATTGAAAGACGCAGATCGTTTCCGTGGATGGGTTGACATGCTTCTTGGCGGTATTGGTGCTGCCCGAGATGAAGATCGCATGGCCAAATTTATGGCAATGGATGAGTATATTTCAGCTCACATTCAGGACCACATTGATAATCCTCGTGATGACCTCACGTCGTTTTTGCTGAATGCTGAGATATTTGGCGAGAAATTGTCTCCACGACATGTGTTTGGAACAATGTTGTTGCTGATCATCGCTGGCATCGACACCACGTGGAGTGGCATCGGATCATCCATCTGGCATCTTGCAACAAACGCTGTTGATCGTCGGCGGTTGGTGGAAAATCCAGACATGATTCCAGCAGCAGTAGAAGAATTCCTCCGTGCATATGCGCCGGTGACCATGGCTCGACTTGTGAAAGAAGATCACGAGTTTCATGGTGTGCAAATGAAGAAAGAAGACTGGGTGCTTCTTCCTTTCCCTGCTGCAAACCGTGACCCGAAGCAGTTTGATGATCCCGCCACAGTCTTTATCGACCGTGAGGCAAACCGCCACGCCGCATTTGGCCTTGGAATTCACCGTTGCATTGGCTCTAACTTGGCACGCCTTGAAATGAACGTTGCAATCGAAGTCTTCTTAAAGCGTTTTCCAGATTTTGAGATTGACGACAATGAAGAAGTCACGTGGAGTACTGGACAGGTTCGTGGACCACGCCAGATTCCTTTGCGGATCAACACTCGCGCGTAATCAATAGACACAACCCACTCGTAGAATGGGTGGATCATGTCTGAAATCGAGCACACCTCTAGTGGGTCAAGCATTCCGCTCAACCCCGATCAACAAGAGGCTGTGTATCACCCGGGTGGACCTTTATTGGTTGTAGCAGGCGCGGGATCTGGCAAAACACGCGTACTTACACAGCGGATCGCCTGGCTTATTTCCCAAGGTGTGCATCCCATGGAAATCTTGGCTATTACTTTCACTAACAAGGCCGCAGAAGAAATGCGTCACCGAGTGACAGAGTTGGTCGGTCCAGTGGCGCGCAGCATGTGGGTCACAACTTTTCATAAAGCGTGTGTGCGCATTTTGCGTCAGCACGCTGAATTGCTTGGGTATCCAAAGCAATTCACTATCTACGATTCTCAAGACTCAAAACGACTCATCGGGTATGTCATTCGCGACATGGGTCTCGATCCGAAAAAGTTTCCAGCAAATGCGGCACAATCAAGAATTAGTTTGTGGAAAAACGAATTAGTTACTGTTGCTCGTGCTGCAGATACAGCAGAACACATCGTCATGCGCCGTCATGCTGAGGTGTATCGCGAGTATCAGTTGCGACTTGTACGTGCTGGAGCGATGGATTTCGATGACCTTTTGGTCAATGTGGTGCGACTATTTGAGTCACATCCACAGGTGCTTGCTCAGTATCAGGAGCGTTTCAAGCATGTGTTAATCGATGAATACCAGGACACAAACCAAGCACAAAACAGAATTGTTTTAATGCTGGGAGCAATACATGAAAACGTGTGCGTTGTTGGAGATAGCGATCAAAGCATCTACAAATTTCGTGGTGCTGATTTGCGAAACATCGATGAATTTGAAAAAGCCTTCTCTCAAGAAGTCACCGTCGTTGTGTTGGCGCAGAACTATCGAAGTACTCAAACAATTCTCACAGCTGCGAATGCAGTCATTTCACAAAACTTGGAACGTCGACCAAAAGACTTATGGACCTCTGCTGGGTCTGGCGAACAAATTGTTCGTTATTTTGCCCAAGACGAATACGACGAGGCGTCGTGGGTGTCCTCAACTGCGCAAGATATTCTCAAAAAAGAATCCCGTAGTTGGGGTGATTTCGCTGTTATGTATCGCACCAATGCGCAGAGCAGAGCTATTGAAGAATCACTCATGCGGTCTGGGATTCCCTACAAGGTGGTGGGCGGAACTCGTTTCTATGATCGCAAAGAAGTGAAAGATGCGGTTGCATATCTAAAAGCTGGGGCAAACCCACAAGACGAGATCAGTGTGAAGCGTGTTCTCAACATTCCAAAACGTGGTATCGGTGATACCAGTATTGGAAAGATTGATATGTTCGCAGTAACCCACGGACTGTCTTTTTTTGAAGCAATGCGTCGGGCCGGGGAGGCATCGGTTTCTGGTTCTGCTGCTCGTGGAATTACGGCGTTCGTCAGTCTTATCGACGAAATGAATGGTTCATTGGAACAAGGTCCTGCTGCGTTGTTGGAACTAGCGATGAACAACAGCGGTTACATCACTGAACTTGAACAGGACGAGACAATAGAAGCAGCTGGACGATTAGAAAACATTGCCGAACTTATTGGTTCGGCAGCTGAGTTCACTCAGGTCGAAGAGTTTTTGGAGCAAGTGGCGCTGGTGGCCGACACCGATGATCTCAGTGAAGAAAATCATATTGTTCTTATGACATTGCATTCAGCAAAAGGCCTTGAGTATCCAGTGGTGTTTCTTGTCGGTTGTGAAGAAGGCATTTTCCCTCACAACAGAGCGCTACTTGATCCAACCGAATTAGAAGAAGAGCGTCGTCTTGCGTATGTAGGAGTTACTCGCGCTCGAGAGAGACTGTTCGTATCGCATGCATGGCACCGAATGTTGTTTGGTCAGTCGCAATACAATCCGCCGTCGCGATTTTTGGCCGAAATGCCAGAGGAATTATTCATTCGTCAAGGCAATGTCGATTCAGGGGTAGATCATGAGCGTTCCTATAGTCGTTCTGGTGGCCACTGGAGAAATGATCCGATTCCGCCGTATCGCCGGCGCGACGAAGAGCCAGAGGGCCGTACTTTTGGTGCACGTCGCGTAGAACATGCGGTGCGGGCACCAACAGAGCCACGAAACACAACACATCTCGACGGACTCAAGGTGGGAGATGATGTTGAACACTCTGTTTTTGGTGAAGGTGTTGTCATGGAAATAAAAGGCTCGGGGGACAAAGCCGAGGTGACGGTGCGATTCCGCGACAAAGGCACCAAACATTTGGCACTGGCATGGGCCCCGCTCAAGAAATTATGAGTGAGACTTTCAACAACTCGCCTCGAGTAGTAGAAATAGAACCATGAAAGCAGCACTCTTAATCGAAAGTCTCACTGGAAACACGTGGAAGGCTGGCGAGATGATCGCAGCTAACTTGCAACAAGAGAAGTGGTCAATAACGGGTATCTCGCCTGTCAAGACACCGGACTATGCATCAATTCAAGATGCAGACATAGTCATTGTTGGCACATGGGTGCACGGACTATTCATTGTCGGTCAAGCACCGTGGGCAGTTGATCGTTTGCGTTTGTTGCCAGCCATGTCGGGTAAGCAAGCAGTGGCATTTTGTACGTTTGCGCTCAACCCTGGTCGGTCACTAGATGTGATGACGAATGCTTTGCTCTCTCGTGGCGCAGACGTCATTGGTGGTCTTGCACTTCAACGTGGCAAGTTGGCCGAGCACGCAGAAGAATTTGCGATCCGTCTCGTCGACTCACTTGCGACCGTTAACGCTGACTAGTCAAGCCACGCAAGTCAATGTACAACGTTTTTTTGTTCTCAACGATTGGCCGCACATCGGGGGGAAGAGCGAGCTGGTCGACCGTCAGTTTTCGCTGCGCACAATCGGTAAATGTCTTGGTTCCTTGTACATGGGTAACCAGGCAAGTGGCATCTCGATCGGCTGGATAACCGTAAAACACCTGCCAGTTGATGCTCGGATCATCACCCGTGTGATTGAGCACGAGCGAGCGCACGCCGTTGGGGCTTTTTAGGTCAGGCAACAGCAGTGGACCATCTTTTGCCACGGACTTAGCCAGAGCTACAACAGGGCCAACCTCAAAGACCTTGTTGCTCACGACATTGCCTGGTTCGGCCCGATCATTAATCCGGATGGCTACCAGCCACAAACCACCAAAAAACAGGATAAAAAAGCCAATACCCCCCAAAACAGGAACAACCGCTCGGGCGAGGGGGCTGCGAAGACGGGGTGATTGCATACCTCCCATTGTGGCTGAGTTGGTGTCTAAACACCTATCCGACCTAAGATTTACCTTCTGTGAAGCGCCCTTATCGAGTTGTTGTCGCCAAGCCTGGCCTAGATGGTCATGACCGTGGCGCTAAGACCATCACCCGCGCACTGCGCGACCATGGCTTTGAAGTCATTTATACGGGGCTTCACCAGACCCCCGAACAGATTGCAGAGACAGCGCTACAAGAAGACACCGATGCTGTCGGGCTGTCGTTATTGTCGGGGGCTCATCTGACCCTCTTTCCGCGTGTGATGGAAGAGCTGAAAAACAGAGACATGGCGGACATCTTAATTTTTGGTGGTGGCGTCATTCCTGATGCAGATGCGCGTTCACTTCGTGAGCAAGGTGTTGGAAATATTTTTGGTCCTGGATCATCGCTAAAAGCGATTTGTATCTGGCTTGAAGAAGAACTCGATAAACGGGAATAGAAAGACAAGGCGTCGTACATGGACCTATTTGAATATCAGGGCAAGCAGTATTTTGCGCGCTATGACATACCCGTATCGCCAGGCGGCGTTGCCCTTACCGTTGATGAGGCTGTTGCTGTGGCCGACAAAGCTGGCTACCCAGTTGTTGTAAAAGCACAAGTGCAAGTTGGTGGTCGTGGCAAGGCTGGTGGAATCAAATTGGCAAACAATGCTGACGAAGTACGCACACATGCCGGGAACATTCTTGGCATGGATATCAAGGGGCACGTTGTAAAGCGCATTTGGGTGGAGAACGCATCCGACATCGCCGAGGAGTACTACGCATCGTTCACCCTCGACCGTGCCGCGAAACTGCATTTGTTGATGTTGAGCAAAGAAGGCGGAGTGGAGATTGAAGAAGTAGCAGCCACGAACCCCGATGCAATTTTGATGTTGCATATCAACCCTGTTGATGGTCTATCTGCTGCAGAGGCTTTGAAAGCAGCCGTAGACGCCAATATTCCAGAAGCGGCACAAAGTGGTGTCGCATCTATCTTGGTGAAGTTGTATCGCTGTTTTGTTGAAGGCGACTGCGACTTGGCAGAAATTAATCCGCTCATTCTTAAGCCGACTGGTGAGGTTCATGCGCTTGATGCAAAAGTAAGTCTTGATTCAAATGCAGAGTTTCGTCACCCAGAGTGGGAAGAATTTAAGGCCACTGAAGAACTTGATCCGCGCGAGCAGTTAGCTCGTGAAAAAGGGTTGCAGTACATTGGCCTGGACGGCACAGTTGGAATTATCGCAAATGGTGCTGGTCTTGCAATGAGCACTCTTGATGTGGTTAACCAAGTTGGTGGAACTGCTGCAAACTTCCTTGACATTGGCGGTGGCGCGAATGCAGACACTATGGCTGGCGCACTTGAAGTGATCAACTCCGACAAAAATGTGAAGAGTATCTTCATCAATATCTTTGGTGGAATCACGCGTGGCGAAGAAGTTGCTAAGGGAATTGTTGAAGCACTTGGTCGTGTTGACTTACGTGCACCAATCGTGATTCGTCTCGATGGCACAAACGCCGAAGAGGGTCGAGATATTTTGGCAAATGCTGGAATTCCAGAATCAAAACTAATCAGTAAGTCCACGATGCTTGAAGCAGCTGTTGCAGCTGTGGCACTCGCGAAGTAAGGAATCACATAATGTCAATTTTTGTAGATCAAAACACCAAAGTAATCGTTCAGGGCCTTACGGGAGGTCAAGGAAGATATCACGGCCTTCGTAACAAGGCATACGGAACGCAAATTGTTGCTGGCGTTACACCTGGCAAAGGTGGCACCGATGTTGAAGGAATTCCCGTATACAACTCAGTCGTAGAAGCGGTACAGGCCACTGGAGCAACTGCATCTTTTGTTACCGTTCCACCAAAGGCTGCGCCAGCTGCAATTTTGGAGGCTGCTGCAGCTGGAATCACGTTTATCGTGTGCATCACTGAGGGCATTCCTGCTCAAGACGAAGCGCTCACGTACAACATTCTTGTTCGTGACTATCCCAAAGTTCGCCTTCTCGGCCCTAACTGTCCTGGCATCATTAGCCCAGGAAAATGCAATATCGGCATTACAGCGGGAGAAATTGCTCAACTTCCAAGCGCAAAGGGACCAAACGTTGGCATTGTGTCGCGTTCTGGAACACTTACATACCAAGCACTGTATGAATTGAAGCAGCTCGGAATTGGTGTGAGCACATGTGTTGGCATTGGTGGAGACCCAGTACCTGGAACATCGTTCATTGACTGTTTGCGTGAATTCCAGAATGATCCTGAGACTCACGCGATCATCCTGATTGGCGAGATCGGTGGTTCAGCTGAAGAAGAAGCTGCTGAATTTATTAAGGCGCATGTGACAAAGCCGATGAGTGCGTATATCGCTGGTGTCACTGCGCCTGCCGGGAAAAAGATGGGTCATGCTGGCGCAATTGTTTCTGGTGGCAAGGGGACTGCTCAGGGGAAAATGGATGCATTGCGTGCAGCTGGGGTCAAGGTGGGTCTTAACCCAACTGAAGCCGGTGCACTCATGGCTGAGATTGTTGCGGGGATGGCCTAATTGCCGCGCGCGCTGTTATCTGTCTACGACAAAACTGGCATTGTTGAGTTTGCTTCGTCTTTGCATTCGTTGGGTTGGACCATACTCTCTAGTGGTGGAACCGCCGCTGCAATCGCCTCTGCGGGAATTCCCGTAACTGATGTTGTTGAGGTGACAGGTTTGGAACCGATCCTCAGCCATCGTGTTGTCACATTGCATCCGAAAATTCATGGTGGGATTCTTGCCGACCGCGAAAATCCAGAACATCTTGATGAAATGGAAAAGATTGGTATCGATCCAATTGATCTTGTCGTGGTCAACTTGTATCCATTTCATTCCAAACCAGGAATTGATTTGATAGATATTGGCGGACCAGCAATGGTGCGGGCAGCAGCTAAGAACTTTGCTCATGTTGGAGTTGTCGTTGACACAGCTGATTACAGAGATGTCCTTGAGATGATCGAAGGAAATATCTTCGGTATTACTGCGCGGCGAGTTCTGGCCCAAAAAGCATTTCGCATTACCAGTGCATACGATGCGTCGATTGCTTCGTGGTTTGCCGATGAAACTTCTGATCGAGAGAATGCAACAATTCCACCGATCCTTACATTGGTTGCAGAGCGTGCCGAGGTGTTGCGCTACGGGGAGAATCCTCATCAGACTGGAGCACGTTATCGCTTGCCAGGCGTGGAAAGTTGGTGGGATTCAGCAGTACAACTGAACGGCAAAGAGATGTCATATCTCAATGTCTTAGACACTGAGGCTGCATGGCAGTTGGTGAGCAAGTTTGATCGTCCCGCTGCTGTCGTAGTGAAGCACGCTAATCCGTGTGGAGTTGCAGTCGGTGCGACAATATACGAGGCGTACACCAAAGCTCACGCGGCGGATCCTGTGAGCGCATTTGGTGGAATTATTGCGGTCAATGGCGAAGTCAACGAAGACACCGCCCGAGAGATGACGGGTGTATTCACCGAAGTAATCATTGCGCCATCGTTCACTGCTGGGGCAATGGAGTTGCTGTGTGAAAAATCAAACCTCCGAATTATTGAAGCAGTTGCACCATTTGGCGCTATGGCTATAGATGTTCGTTCTATCGACGGCGGATTGCTTGTTCAGTCAGTAGATGAAGTCGATGAGCCACTTGACGACTTCACTGTTGTGACAGAACGATCCCCCGATGATCAAGAATGGTCTAGTTTGCTGCTGGCATGGCAGACAGTTGCTGCAACGTGGAGCAACGCCATTGTTCTTGCCAACGGAGATGTTGTCGTTGGAATTGGCGGGGGACAGCCCAATAGGATCGATGCTGCGCGTCTGGCGATTGAGCGTGCAGGGGCACAAGCGCTTGGGTCCGTGGCAGCAAGTGACGCTTTTTTCCCATTTGGGGATACCGTCGAAGCGTTGGCCGCCGCGGGTGCAACTGCCATCATCCAACCCGGTGGCAGCATGCGCGATGCAGAATCAATCGCGGCGGCCAACTCTCACGGAATCGCGATGGTGTTTACCGGCTCACGCCATTTCAAACATTAGAAACACTTGAGGCAATCCTGTTGTCTCATTGTGTGAGTCGTAGGATGTATCCCCATGGCACGGATTAGTGATCTTCTCGCTGCAGGGCGCACGTTCTCGTTTGAGTTTTCCCCCCCTAAGTCGGCCTCTACTTCGATGTCGCTTGGACGCACAATTGCTGAACTAGAGCCTCTTGCCCCTTCATTTGTGTCGGTCACATACGGTGCTGGTGGAAGTACAAGAGAGCACACTCGCGACACAGTGTTGTGGGTGCAACGAGAGACAAAAGTTCCGTCAATGGCTCATCTCACGTGTATTGGTCATAAAAGATCAGACATTGAAGAAATCATTGCTACCTATGTTCAAGCTGGTATCGAAAATGTGTTGGCGCTCGCTGGTGATCCACCAAAGGATCCAGCAGATGCACAGCCAAGCGATTATCGCTATGCGCTTGACCTCATCGAGCACCTCAAGGACATTTCCGATTTATCGATCGGGGTTGCTGCCCATCCAGAGGGACATCCTCGCTCACCAGACATGGCAACAGATCGTTTGATGCTTGCCCACAAACTCAAAGTGGTTGATTTCGCTACTACTCAATTCTTTTTTGACATTGATCATTACTTATCGCTCGTCAATGATCTATCTGATCTGGGTGTTGACAAGCCAATTGTGCCTGGCATTATGCCCGTCACAAATATTGCCCAAGTAGAACGAATGGCAGAACTTTCAGGCGCGGTATTTCCGCAGTGGTTGCGCGAACGTCTTGAGGCGGGGAAATCCCCTGAAGAGGTGCGACAGATTGGTGTAGATGCTGCAACAGAATTATGTGCAGAACTTCTTGCAGCCGGAGCACCAGGATTGCATTTTTATACATTGAACAAGTCGACTGCGACGCGAGAGATCTACGCCCAGCTTGGGCTACCAGTTGTTCTGTGATTCCGTATGACCAATTTCGGTAGTCAACAAAACGTCTCCTCGGCTCCATCGTCGGGGACACCTGCTTGGGGAACTCGTCGTGGACCGATCGTTCCGTATGTGCCTGGTTTGGACGGACTACGCGCGCTTGCTGTCTTGGCAGTAGTGGTGTACCACGCCAATCGCGAATGGCTTGGTGGTGGCTTTCTTGGGGTGGAAGTGTTTTTTGTCATCTCTGGTTATCTCATCACGTTATTGCTGATAGCAGAACGAGAAAGAACTGGAAAAGTTTCTCTCAGTAAGTTTTGGTTACGTCGGGCCAAGCGACTGTTGCCTGCATTATTTACGTTGCTCATCGGCATAACGGTGTATAGCGCGCTCTTTGATAAAGATCGACTTGGAATGTTACGTGGCGATGTTGTCGCAGGATTTTTCTATGTCTCTAATTGGTTTCAAGTCTGGTCGGGTTCGTCATATACAGATTCTTTTGCGTTTGCTCCGCTGAGACACCTGTGGTCGCTCGCAGTTGAAGAGCAGTACTACATCGTGTGGCCACTCATTATGTATGTGTTGCTCAGGCGGATGGGTTCGCGAACATTGCCACTTCTGGGTCTGTGCTTCACAGCGATTGCTGTGGGAATCGGCGTTTACACAGCATTTGTTTTTCGCGCTGGGCCAATTGATTCTTTTTCTAAAACCCCAGAGCAGTACATGTCTATTTTTGGACATCGCGTATTACGAACCGATTTTTTGTATCTCGGCACATTGACACGATCGACAGGACTCTTTCTTGGTGCGGGACTTGCAGCGTTATGGAGACCGTGGTCTCTGCGACGCGGAACTGCTGCGTCAAGAGCAACGGTTCTTGACATTATTGGAGTTGCATCCCTTGTTGCCCTTGCAGCAATGTGTTGGAAATTTAGAGAAGTTGTCACGACAGATGCAGGTACCGAAGGGTACGCATTGTTGTATCGCGGTGGTCTGATAGCTGTGGGTATTGCAACGGTGCTTGTAATTGCAACCGTGACTCATCCCCGATCATTGTTAGGTAAATATGTGATTGGCACACCTGTCTTGGTGTGGATTGGAAAACGTTCGTATGGTTTATATCTGTACCACTGGACTATTTTTCAGATTTATCGAAAGAGTGCTGGGACACCGCTGGCGTTGAAAGAGTTTGTGGCATTGATGGCTATAACGCTCGTTGTTACTGAAGCGTCGTATCAGTTCATTGAGATGCCAGTCAGAACAGGTAAAGCTCGTAAGTGGTGGAACTCGTGGAGATCACGTGGCGGCACAAAAGGGCCATTAGGAATTGCACTTGCATTCACATCTCTTATCCCAATATTTGCAGTGGTTTCAATGGCAACAGCAAAAGTTATTCCGGATGCCATCACTGCTGGGCTTAACGAAAATGAAGAAGCGATTACGCCTATTCCAACCGCAACAACGACAATAGGGACTAGTTCTACATTGGTTCCATCTGCCAGTACGACTGCGCCTGTTCCCAAAGGCAAGATCGATGTTCTTGCTGTTGGAGACTCCGTAATGTTGGGGTCAGCAATAAAATTAAAGTCGTATGGCATAACGGTCGATGCCAGTAAGAATCGGCAAGTCCTTGATGTATTACAGATTTTCAACTACTACAACTCCACGAAAGAACTTGGCGACAATGTAGTTATTCATCTCGGTACAAACGGCACAACGCGGGCCTCGTTGTTCAATAAAATTCTCAGTCCGCTCAATGCGGTGAAGCGGGTGGTTGTTCTCACCTTGTGGGTGCCTGGCCATGGTTCGATGGATACGAATAACAAGATCATCAACGACCTGCCTCTCACTCATCCCAATGTCATTATTTTGGATTGGTATTCTCTTGCCAAGTTGAACCCAGGATGGTTTGGCTCAGACGGTATTCATCCCAATGCTGTTGGCCAGGACAACTATGTGGCGTTTATTCTGCAAGCCCTTGGCCGCTAAGTACCCATTCTGCGTATTTTGTGAGCGCTGTGGTTCGTGTCTACGCTTGGGGTTATGAAATCCCCAGTACGTATCGCCATCACCGGAGCCGCTGGCCAAATTGGCTACAGTCTCCTTTTTCGTATCGCTTCAGGAGCCGTGTATGGCCCTGATCAGCCTGTGATCTTGCAGTTGCTTGAGATCACTCCAGCTTTGGGTGCTCTTGAGGGTGTCCGCATGGAACTTGAGGATTGTGCATTTCCATTGCTTGCTGGAGTGGTCGGCACTGACAATGCCGAGGTTGCTTTTGGCGATATTGATGCTGCTTTTCTCGTTGGTGCGATGCCGCGAAAAGATGGCATGGAACGCGGTGACCTGTTGAGCGCAAATGGTGGAATTTTTAAACCACAAGGCAAGGCCCTCGGTGTTGCAGCAAAGAAAGATGTGAAGATTCTTGTTGTGGGTAACCCTGCAAACACGAATGCTTTGATCGCAATGAACAACGCCCAAGGTCTTGATCCAAGCCGATTTACCGCAATGACTCGTCTCGACCACAACCGCGCCATCAGCCAATTGGCAAACAAGCTTGGCAAGCCGGTTACATCAGTAAAGAAGATGACCATCTGGGGCAATCACTCAAGCACTCAGTATCCCGATCTGTTCCATTGTGAAGTCGATGGGAAAAATGCTGCGCAACTCATCAATGATCAGGCCTGGCTTGACGGTGAATTTATTCCCACTGTCGCCAAGCGTGGAGCAGCGATCATCAAAGCGCGTGGGTTGTCATCAGCAGCCTCTGCAGCCAATGCAGCAATTGATCACATGAATTCATGGGTTCTTGGAACCCCAGAAGGGGACTGGGTCTCGATGGCTATTCCATCAGATGGCAGCTACGCAGTTCCAGAGGGTCTCATTTCATCATTCCCGTGTGTGTGTAAGGACGGAAAATACTCCATCGTTCAGGGTCTTGATATTGATGCATATAGCCGTTCCAAAATTGATGCAACTGTTGCCGAGCTGATCGAAGAGCGCGACGAAGTTCGCAAGCTTGGTCTGATCTCGTAAATGTCGCGTATCACCAACGAAATCCACGTCCAAGAAGACGGCTGCTGGTACACGAGGGCCAATTGACTGGGACAGATCCAAACCAGCCGGCATGGGTGCTGTCTGAGACGTCCGAGTTTGTCTGGGCCGGGGTTCTGTTTTGGCTGCTCCTGATTATTGTGCTCGTCATGCTGGCACGATGGTTGATTGCGACGATGGGTTGGTCCATGCCAAGGCGGCGGCTCAGCGGTCAACGCCTTGGCCGAATTCGGTCTAAGGGTTCACATCAGTCTTAGGGGCGCTCATAGTCCGTTTTAGCGCGAACAGCCTCAAAGGCAATAGAGAGGGCTGCGAACACTCCTGTGGCTTCTACGAGCCTTTGAGTGTCTCCTGAGACCCGGATGTGGCCTTTTATGAACACCTCTTGGGCCGACAGTGTTGAAGTGGCAACGCCAACGGCTGTTTCCCATGATTGTTCGAGGCGGACGTGTTCTTTAGGGGCTGGACCAGCACCAAATCTGACATTGCCGTTACCCACTTGAAGGTGATAGGTGACAGTGCCATCTGGGGTATCTGTAACTACCTGGGTGACCCCAATGTCCTGCGTGTGCGCAAGTTGGGCGAGCGATTCGCTTGCAGTGACTTGAGAGTGCATCGCTTCGATCCATTCAAGGCTGAGATATCGCATGTGATTAGTGCCCTTGAGTGTTTTTGCGATTAGTTCGCCAGTGGTGAACAACTTCGTAAACGACTGGGAGAAGTGAGACGGCAACGATAACAATCACCGCAATTTCAATATTGTCTTTCACAACATTGATCTGACCAAGAAAATATCCAAGGAGGGGTAAACCAGCACCCCATAAAAGACCACCCACGATGTTGAATCGTACAAATGTCTTATATTCCATCTTGCCGACGCCAGCCAGAACTGGGGCGAACGTACGAACGATGGGAACAAATCGAGCAATGACAATGGTCCGCGGTCCATACTTATCAAAAAACTTTTGAGCTTTCACCACATGTTGAGGATTAAACAGTCGTGATTTTGGGCGGTCAAAAAGTGCTGGTCCGATTTTTTTACCGATGACGTAGCCCACTTGATCGCCAATAATCGCCATCGAAACAGATACAAGGATCACCCACGGCAATGGGGGAAGAATGTTGTTACCGGCACTGCTTGCTAGAAAACCTGCGATAAAAAGTAACGAATCGCCAGGCAGGAAAAAACCAATCAGTAATCCTGATTCGGCAAAAACAATTGCTCCAAGAACTAATAACCCTCCGTTAGATAAGAGGTTTTCGATATTGAATAGAGCAGCAAACATGGTCTAAAACTTAGTCCAATACAGTCAAAAGGCCCGAGCATTACTGCTCGGGCCTTTTGGTAGGTATTTATTGTGCAGGTGCCTTCGGCATCGGCGCAGCAATTGTTGCGCTCTGACGACTCGATCGCACTACAGATGCAATGAGCACTGCAGATGCAGCTGCTGCGATAAGCAACCGTTGAGTGGTGTTGTCTTGTGAACTAATGATCGCAGGAAGCATCAAAAGTGACACAAGGTTCATCACCTTGATCAGCGGGTTCAGCGCAGGACCAGCAGTGTCTTTGAAGGGGTCACCAACAGTGTCGGCGATAACAGCAGCCTTGTACTGCTCTGATCCCTTTCCGCCATGATGGCCATCTTCGATGTACTTCTTTGCGTTGTCCCAAGCACCACCAGCATTACTGAGATAGTTAGCCAAGAGTTGACCAGTCAAAATGACAGCAGCAAGGAAGCCGCCCAATGCTTGCCAGCCAATACCGAAACCAACAATGACTGGTGTTAACACTGCAAGAAGAGCAGGAGTTGCAAGTTCACGCAACGACGCTTCTGTACAGATGTCAATAACCGGACCATATTCAGGTTTCTTTGTTCCTGCCATGATTTTCCCATCAGCAAACTGCTTACGCACTTCTTGCACTACGACACCAGCGGTACGGCTAACTGCACGAATTGCTAAAGCTGAGAACAAGAACGGAACTGCACCGCCAATGAGAAGGCCGATAAAGATTTTGGGATCTGCAACATTGATTGCAAGCTCTGGCAATTTATAGACGCCGTCACCCAGGTTTGTGACTGTCTTAGAAAGAGGTTCGCCCATTTTGTTGAGTATGTTTGCACCTGCAGTTTCAATGAATGCTGCAAACAAAGCCACAGCAGCGATGACTGCTGAACCAATTGCGAAACCCTTTGTGACGGCTTTTGTGGTGTTTCCAACGGCGTCAAGTTTTACCATGATCTTTTGTGGTTCACCATGGAACTCTCCTGACATTTCTGCAATACCTGCAGCGTTGTCAGACACGGGCCCGAACGTATCTTCAGCCACGATCACACCTGTTGTTGCCAACATGCCCATGCCACACAAAGCAACGAGGTACAGCGAGAACGTGAGATTGCCGCCACCAAGTGTAAGGGCAGCACCAATGGCGATTGCAATTGCAAGTACTGCGTACACGCTTGATTCAAGCCCAAATGCTGTACCAGACAATATTGCCGTTGCCGGACCTGTCTCTGTAGATTCTGCGATTTCACGAACTGGTTTGTGATGCGTTGCCGTGTAGTACTCAGTGAGACGACTGACCAACTGTGCAAGCACAAGCCCAACTGCCACTGCGCCAAATACGCGCCATCCTGCGCCACCTAGAAGAGAAATCTTCTCCCACTCACCTGGTTTGATGTACTTGCTTCCTTCAACGGCCTTATCGTTGCCGACATAGGTCATTGCCACAGCAAAAGTACCGATCAATGTCAGTGAGCCAGCAACGAGAAATCCCCTGTTGATTGGCTTAAGTGCATCTGTTTCGTCTTCTTTTGCTTTTACTGCAAACACACCAAAGATCGATGCGATCACGCCGATAGCTCGGGCAGCGATTGGGAACACGAGTCCCATCGCTGGGTTCAAGCCGATTGAGTTGAATGCTGCAACACCAAGAATGATGGATGCAACAAGCGTGACTTCGTAGCTTTCAAATAGGTCGGATGCCATTCCTGCGCAGTCGCCAACGTTGTCGCCAACGTTGTCAGCAATTGTTGCTGGGTTGCGTGGGTCGTCTTCTGGAATTCCAGCTTCAATTTTGCCAACAAGGTCGGCTCCCACGTCGGCTGCTTTCGTAAAGATGCCGCCACCCACGCGCAGGAAAAGCGCGAGTAACGATCCACCAAAGCCGAATCCGACGAGCATGACGCTTGATGTGTTTTGGAACAGCATGATGATTACGGTTGCGCCACTCAGTCCAAGACCAACTGTGAACATGCCGGCAACTCCGCCAGTTCGAAAAGCAACGTCGAGGGCTTTTGGCATTGACCCGGTAAGTGCCGCTGCTGCTGTTCGCACGTTGCCACGCGTTGCCAGTGTCATGCCGATGTACCCGGTGAGACCAGATGCAATACACCCAATAACAAATGCAACGCTTCTCCATATGCCCGCTTCAAAAAATGAGAGCGCTTGGTCACCGTTTGACTTGTTGATTTCAGTCGACGTTAAAAATACGATGATGACCAACGGAACCAAGATCATCGCGATGGTCTTGAACTGGCGCTTCAGATATGCCGAAGCGCCTTCCTGGATCGCCAAAGCAATTTCTTTCATTTTCGGCGAACCTTCGTCCGCCGCCATGACCGAGCGTGCCAAGTAGAGCCCCACAAGGATCGCGAGAACGGCCGATGCGGCTGAAAGCCACAACACCGTCCATTCGCCACCCTTGAGTACGAACTCTTGGTATCCGCCTTCAGCAGCAATAATTCCCGACACGAATGGTCTCCTAGCAAGTTTGTGGGGCAATCCAGATTGGATGCCCGCGTAAGTGGATCAGGTCAACAGTAGTGAATAGAGACACGCTGCGACGAAATGGTGGGGAAATAAAATTAAAGTTGTTATTACGGTGGCTTGTCGGGCTACCGTTTCACCTGCAGTTGCATTGTCAGATGGAGTAGCTGGCAAGGAGTCCTCATGGCACAAGTCGTTACGAACAAGCGCGGTCCGGTCTCTGGGACCGCTTCTAGGCCAGGCAAGCGGCGCCCTTTTCTGATTGACCTTTACTCCACGGCAATGGGCAAAAAGTATGTAATGGCGGTCACGGGCATCGGAATGATGGGCTTTGTCCTATTCCACATGATTGGCAACCTCAAGATGTATCTCGGTGCAGTCCATCTCAATGAATACGCCGAGTTTTTGCAAATCCTGCTTGTTCCACTCCTGCCGAAGGGGGTCATGCTGTGGATTTTTCGTGGGGGGCTAATCGTGATGCTGATTTTGCACCTACATGCTGCATGGTCGCTAACTGTTATGAATCGTCATGCTCGGCCCGTGAAATATCAGAGCGCTCGTGATTATCAAGTCGCTAATTTCGCAAGTCGTACGATGCGTTGGTCGGGCATAGTGGTCTTGGCGTTCATTATTTGGCATCTGGCCGACCTTACTTTTGGTGGAGTTAACCCGCATGTTGGCACGATGACCGCGGTTGGAGCGCACCCCGGCGAGCAAGTGAAAGATGTCTACGGAAGTGTGATCTACTCGTTTAATCGAACTCCTGTTGCGTTGTTCTATGTCTTTGCCAACATCTTGCTGGGTATTCACCTATTCCACGGAGCGTGGAGCCTTTTTCAGTCGTTCGGCTGGAACAACCCACGTTTCAACAAGTGGAGCCGTGGTTTTGCCACGGGTTTTGCCACTGTTGTCGTTGTCGGCAACGTTTCATTTCCCATTGCTGTTATGGCCGGCGTTGTCGGCTGACTCTTAGAAAGAAACTTACATGAGCCTTACAGATCAACTCTTCGCCCAAAATACGGTGCAACTCAATAGCAAGATTCCTGCTGGAGCAGTTGCCGACAAATGGGACACGTATAAATCCGACATGAAGTTGGTTAATCCCAATAACAAACGAAAGTTCAAAGTCATTGTTGTGGGTACTGGTCTGGCTGGCGCATCAGCTGCAGCCACGCTTGCTGAACTTGGATACCAAGTTGATGCATTTACTTTCCACGACTCGCCACGTCGCGCTCACTCGATTGCTGCTCAAGGTGGAATCAACGGCGCAAAGAACTACAAGGGTGATGGCGACAGTGTTCATAGATTGTTTTATGACACTATGAAAGGTGGCGACTTTCGTGCCCGTGAATCAAACGTGCATCGTCTTGCTCAAGTAAGTGTTGACATTATCGATCAGGCAGTGGCCCAAGGTGTGCCATTTGCACGTGAATACGGTGGATTACTTGATAATCGTTCATTCGGTGGGGCACAGGTCAGCAGAACTTTTTATGCACGTGGCCAAACTGGTCAACAGTTATTGCTCGGTGCATATCAGCAATTTTCTCGACAAGTCGGCCTTGGTGGTATTCGTTTGTTTAACCGCACAGAACTTATTGATATTGTCGTTATTGACGGACGTGCGTCGGGCATCGTTGTACGAGACCTCGTCACAGGTGAGATCACATCTCATGCTGCTCATGCAGTAGTGCTCGCTACTGGTGGTTACGGAAATGCGTTCTTTTTGTCAACAAATGCAATGCAATGCAATGTCACTGCAGCATGGCGCGCGCATCGCAAGGGTGCATTGTTTGCCAACCCTTGTTACACGCAGATTCACCCAACCTGTATTCCACAAAGTGATGACTCACAATCAAAACTTACGCTAATGAGCGAGTCGTTGCGAAACGATGGCCGCGTGTGGGTTCCAACAAATGCAAACGAGACACGTCTTGCTCCTGAAATTCCAGAAAATGAACGAGATTATTATCTGGAACGGATGTATCCATCCTTTGGCAACTTGGCACCACGTGACATTTCTTCGCGTGCCGCAAAGCGAGCAGTCGACAAAGGTTTTGGCGTAGGCCCACTGAAAAATGGCGTGTATTTAGATTTAGCAGAAGCCATCACTCGTCTTGGTCGTGATGTTGTGCAGGAGCGATACGGCAACTTGTTGGACATGTACGAGCGAATCACCGGCGAGAATCCATATGACCAACCAATGCGTATTTATCCAGCATCTCACTACACAATGGGTGGTTTGTGGGTTGACTACGAACTGCAGACAAATATTCCAGGTCTGTATGCAGCGGGTGAAGCAAATTTTTCCGATCACGGAGCAAACCGTCTTGGTGCATCGGCATTAATGCAGGGATTGGCCGATGGTTACTTTGTGTTGCCGTACACAATCGGTAATGAACTTGCCCCGTTGCTCAACAAACCAATTCCTGGTGTTGATCACCCTGAGTTCAAAAAGGCTGAAGGAGAAGCACGTCAGCGCTACAGTGCGTTTCTTGCAGTTGGTGGCACTAAGTCGCCCGACTACTTCCATCGCGAACTCGGAAAACTTATTTGGGAATACTGCGGAATGGAGCGCACCGAGGAAGGATTGCAGACCGCGTTATCGGAAATTCCGGCGCTGTATGACGAATTTAAAAAAGACCTTAGTGTCACTGGCGACGGTGAGAGCATGAATCAGACACTTGAAAAAGCTGGTCGCGTTGACGATTTCTTCCAGTTGGGGATGTTGATGTGTCGTGATGCGCTCGACCGCAAGGAGAGCTGCGGTGGTCACTTCCGCTCTGAATACCAAACTGAAGAAGGCGAAGCACTTCGTGACGATGACAATTACTGCCACGTGTCTGCATGGCAGTGGGGTGACGATCCAATGAAGCCGAATCTCAACGTTGAGCCACTCGAATTTGAAGAGGTCCATCTCGCAACTAGGAGCTACAAGTGAGTAACAAACTAAAAAACATCACGCTAAAAATCTGGCGGCAAGCAGGACCAGAAGTAAAAGGAAACTTTGAGACTTACGTCGTCGAAGAAATCACGGATGAGGCATCGTTTCTTGAAATGCTTGACATTCTGAATGATCAGTTGGTGTCACAGGGGAAAACTGCAGTGGTCTTTGACCACGACTGTCGTGAAGGTATCTGTGGAACGTGTTCGTTGATGATCAACGGCCAAGCACATGGGCCACAACGCGGAACAGCAACATGCCAATTACACATGAGGCAGTTTTCAGATAACGCAACTATCACCGTAGAGCCGTGGAGAGCAGCAGCTTTTCCAATTGTTAAAGACCTCATGGTCGATCGTTCATCTTTTGATCGAATCATTGAGTCGGGTGGCTATATCACCGCAGAAACAGGCGGAGCGCCGGACGCAAACCTTATTCTTATCGCGAAGCCAATTGCCGATGCGGCGATGGACTCAGCTGAATGCATTGGTTGTGGAGCATGTGTTGCTGCTTGTCCAAATGGTGCTGCCAATCTATTTACAGCTGCCAAAATTGCACACCTCAATCGCTTACCGCAAGGCCAGCCAGAACGTTTCAGCCGAGTAGAGGCAATGGTCGAGACCATGGATGACTACTTCGGCTCCTGTACCAACCACGGTGAATGTGAAGCGGCCTGTCCAAAGGAAATCTCAGTCGATGTGATCGCACTGATGAACAAGGATTATCGCAAATCAAAGTTTGTAAACCGTAAGGATCTAGCCCGCAAGTAAGGCTGTCCACTGTAGGGAACTGAGGTGCCTCGGGGTACTCTCGTTTTATGAGTGTTCTTCCTGAAGTACCAACGTCCCTGCCAATAACGCTTGGAGCGTTACGGGCATCAGGATGGCAGTCAATTCCGATCAAAGAGGAACTGCGCAAAAATGCTGTACGCAACATCTCAGAAGGTAAGCCGCTTTTTGAAGGTGTGTTGGGGTATGAAAACACTGTCATGCCGCAACTTGAGAATGCTTTGCTTGCTGGACACGATGTTGTGTTTCTCGGAGAGCGTGGGCAAGCAAAGACACGAATGATTCGCTCCCTTACAGGTTTGCTTGATGAGTGGATGCCGATTGTTGAAGGATCTGAAATTAATGATGATCCATACAACCCAGTCTCTCGTTATGCCCGTGATCTTTTCGCTGCACAAGGTGACAACACGCCGATCTCTTGGGTCCACAGGAGTGAGCGTTACGGTGAAAAATTGGCGACACCTGATACGTCTATTTCTGATCTCATTGGTGAAGTTGACCCCATCAAAGTTGCAGAAGGTCGCTATCTGTCTGATGAATTGACGTTGCATTACGGCCTTATACCGCGCACGAATAGAGGAATTTTTGCAATCAATGAATTGCCGGACCTTGCTGAACGCATCCAGGTGGGTCTGCTCAACGTTCTGGAAGAACGAGATGTGCAGATTCGTGGATACAAGATTCGGCTTCCACTCGATGTCATGTTGGTTGCTTCAGCAAACCCAGAGGATTACACAAACCGTGGTCGCATAATCACGCCACTGAAAGATCGTTTCGGAAGTCAGATTCGCACTCATTATCCACTAGAAGTGGAAACTGAAATTGAGATTATGCGACAAGAAGCTCGCCCAGCATCTATTGGTGATGTGAAAGTCACGATGCCTGAGTTCATGGAGCAGATCATCGCAACTTTTTCGCATCAGGCAAGAACAAGTAGCTATGTCAATCAGCGAAGTGGCGTCAGCGTTCGCCTATCGGTGAGCAATATTGAAATTTTGAGTGCAAATGCCATACGGCGGGCATTGCGTGCTGGCGAAAAAGAAGTAGCTCCACGTGTGAGCGACCTCGATTCACTTGCCGCTTCCACGAGTGGAAAAGTTGAAATTGAATCTCTTGAAGAAGGTCGTGAAGCAGGAATTCTGCAGCAGTTGATTTCTGCAGCTGTGCTTACGGTGTACAAGCAGGTTGCACCTGGCGAGATGATGCGCGATGTGATACTTGCTTTTGAAGAAGGTGCAGTTGCCCATGTCGGCGAAGACATCCCCTCTGGCGAATTGATTGCCCTCGTGAAAGCTATTCCTGCCTTGCGCCCACCTGTTTTGAAACTGACAGACGGGGTTGAATCGCCGGCCATGATTGCAAGCGCCGTTGAGTTCATTCTTGAAGGACTGCATCTGTCTAAGCGCCTCAACAAAGACGCATCAGGATCAAAATCGACGTACCGCTCGAAGGGTTAGGTCGGCTACAGCACGAACGGTGTACGAGTCCACAGTTCACCCGTGTCATTGCGTGCGGCATTGGTGGCTTCGCCCGTAAGTGCCACAACGGCAATTGCCTCAGGTAGACCCCGCAGATGAAGCGGGATATGGGGCACCGCCACGACCCCCTCGGGAAGTGTGTCGGTCTGCTCTGCTGGCATGAGGATCTCAAACGGCTCAGCAGCGTCGCAGAGGCGCGCAGCCAAGTTGACGGCCGTACCTATGTAGTCGTCGCCTTCAAACAGCAGAGCGGGTCCTGAGACCATCCCAATGCGAATACTAAGAGGAGCACAGGCAGTTACGGAACGTTTTTGAAGCTCAAGGGAAAAAGTCACTGCATCACGCTGGTCTACTGCCACGATCATGCAGCCATCACCAAGCCACTTAGCGATCCGAACACCAGTTTCAGAGGCCACGTCGCGAGTGACGGCCCTCCAGGAGGAAAGCAGACGCCCCGCGGCATCGTCGCCGTTCTCTGAGGTGAAGTTGGTAAAACCCGAGATATCGACGAATACAAAAGTTCTTGGTACGCGCATGTCAACTACCACCTTAGAGGGCTAGGTTGCCCTTAATGGTTGCGAGATTCACTTACTCAAAATGGGATGGCACACAAAAGGGGTTCAGCCTCGATGCTGAAGGCATTCTTGATCAATTGACAGATGATTTGCTCTATCACGGCGACCTTAATTCTGCTCTTCGCCGTCTTATGCGAGAAGGGATGACGGATAAAGATGGAAACCAAATAGAAGGCATTCGCGACATGATGGAAAGAATCCGTCAACGCAAAAAAGAATTAGAAGAAAGCGGAGATTTAGGTGGCGTGTACTCCGAGATCGCCGATGCACTGAAAGACATCATCGACGAAGAACGCCATGCTGTCGAAAATGCGGTGCGAGACGCAGAAGCATCTGGTGATGAACGCCGAGCAGAGACAGCGCGCGATGCAGCGATGGAGCGTAATTTCCGCTTAGACATGATGCCTGATGATCTCGCCGGGATGGTTAAAGAACTGCAGAACTACGAGTTTGAATCAAAAGAAGCTGAACAACGCTTTGAAGAGTTGCTAGAAAAACTTCGTCAGCAAATGATGCAACAAGTTGTAGATCAAATGAGCGAAGGTATGCAGAATATGTCGCCTGAGGACATGGCTCGGATGAAAGACATGATGGCAGCGCTCAATGCAATGATTGAAGCCCGCGAACAGGGCGAGGATCCGCATTTTGAAAAGTTCATGGAACAATTTGGTGATTTTTTCCCAGAGAACCCACAGACCCTCGATGAACTATTAGAACAAATGGCTCAGCGGATGCAGCAGATGCAAGCACTGATGAACTCGCTTACACCAGAACAGCGCGCACAGATGCAGCAGTTGTCGGATCAGTTAATGCAAGACATGGATCTTCAATGGCAGGTGCAACAACTTGGCCAAAAATTGCAAGGGATGTTTCTGCAGCAGGGATGGGAAGAGCAACACAATTTCCGTGGTGAGCAACCAATGGACATGCAGCAGGCAATGGCTGCAATGGCCGAAATGGGCCAACTTAGCGAAATGGAAGGCATGTTGCGGGAGGCTTCGAACCCATCTCAGTTAGCTGAAGTTGATATCGATTCGGTTCGAAACTTATTGGGGGACGAAGCAGCCGACTCAATGGAACGCTTGGCTGAGATGACCAAAATGCTTGAGGAAGCTGGCCTGATCAACCGTAAAGATGGTCGGCTTGAACTGACCCCACGCGGCCTGCGCGCAATTGGAAATAATGCACTACGCGAGTTGTTTAGCAAATTGTCGAAAGACAAGTTCGGGCAACATCGGATAAATCAAGATGGCAGTGGTCACGAGAGAACGTACGACTCGAAGCCGTATGAATTCGGCGATCCATTCCGCCTGGATTTGCAAAAGACCATTCGCAATGCACTCTCCCGAAATGGAACAGGTACGCCTGTGAAGTTGAGCCAAGAAGATTTTGAAATTGAAAGAACAGAACACAACACACGTTCTTCAACAGTTCTCATGATCGACTTGTCGATGTCAATGCCGATGCGTGGAAACTTTGTGCCAGCAAAAAAGGTTGCGATGGCCCTGCATTCTTTGATTAGTTCACAATTCCCTCGTGATTATCTCGGTCTTGTCGGTTTCAGCGAGATGGCTCATGTGATGACCCACGAGCAACTGCCAGAGGTCAGTTGGGATCTGGCCTACGGCACCAACATGCAACACGGACTAAAACTCGCTCGACAATTGTTGGCTCGCCAAAGCGGCGACAAACAGATCATCATGATTACCGATGGCGAACCAACGGCACACATCACTCAATCTGGACAGGTGTTTTTCAATTATCCGCCCGTGCGAGAGACGATCGAAGCCACACTGAAAGAGGCGATGCGGTGCACGAAGGACAACATCATGATCAATTCTTTTGTCCTCGATGCAACGGGACCATTGCGTCGGTTTATGGAACAAATGACCCAGATCAACCATGGTCGAGCTTTTTTTACAAGCCCAGAAACGCTTGGCGACTATGTTTTAGTCGACTTTTTAGAAAACCGCCGCAGAACATCTCGCGCATAATCAGCTCTATTCGAATTGTCTCAACGGCAACGGAGCGGCGTTTCCTTTACCCATTTGCATTTTCTGTAGAAATTTGCCAGAATGACATTGCTGTAATTACATAGGCGCAAGTTGATGTCCTTCGGGAGTCACTCGGGCTTCTACTGAGGGGCAAAAAGATATGCACGGAGATTCTGAAGGTTTAAGCCAAGAACGTGGCTGGCAAGACCAAGCCAACTGTCTCGGAGTTGACCCAGACCTCTTTTTTCCAGAGCGTGGTGCAAGCACTCGTGAGGCCAAAGAAGTCTGCAAAGGTTGCGTTGTTCGCGGTGACTGCCTTGAATACGCACTTGGCAATGGAGAAAAGTTTGGTATCTGGGGCGGCTTGTCCGAGCGTGAGCGTCGACGTCTTCGTCGGTTGCGGGCCCAAGATGGTCGTCGCATCGTCAACGGCTAACGAGCTATTGCCGCTTGGCCAAGCGGCTCTCAATCGTTTTTTCAACAGAGAGATCTAGTTCTTCCCAGCGGTGTCTTGGAATAGATGCCAGCACGTGGGCAGGGGCTAATCCAACAAGTTCTGCATGATGAATTTTGGCGTGTTGGGCAACGGCGTCATACACATCGCTAGGACCTGCTTGGTGAAGTGCCACTAGGTTCACGCTGACTTGGGTCATCAATCCCACCTGAAGCCCAAGAGTGCGGATTGCTGCAGTACGTACAAGTGCTGCAATCTTTTTGGTAGTGGCAATGTCCACATTTTCCAGCCACAGGTTGTAGGCCACCAGCGGTTCTCGCGCACCCACACAAATTGCCCCTGCTGTCGGGTGCGGCGATTTCTCCCCCGTGTCTGGCATTAGTTCTGACCAAGCCAAGCGCCGAATGTCGGGCAATGTGCGCTCTGGTCCGTACAAAAAGCAGGGGATTCCTAACTGCTTGCTAGCCCATTGGGCAAATGCATCTCGCGCTTGGATGGCATCATCCATGGTCGAACCCACAAGGGGAACAAATGGAACTACATCAATAACTCCCAGCCGTGGATGAACTCCGGTGTGGGTCTCAAGAGTGAGCAGGCTGGCAGCCAGCGCCACCAACTCTCGTGGCGCGGTAGGTCCAACAAGTGTGAACACACTGCGATTGTGGTCAGAGTCCGTATGGATATCCAGTAGGTCCTGGCTAACTGATAACGCCAACTCCTCGAGAAAAGAGGTAGAACGACCCTCGCTGATGTTGATGACGCATTCAAGCACCCCTTGTTCATACCAAAGATTGAGGCCATCCTGCTACCGTCAAGCACATGGTTTCATTTCTTCAGGGCCCTGAGCTCATAATCGTTTTAGTTATCGCGCTTGTTTTGTTTGGTGGTTCTCAGCTACCAAAATTTGCAAAGAACTTGGGATCTGCTCAGAAGGAATTTAAAAAGGCCATGGATGAGAGCAAGTCAGACGACCCGCCAGCATCTGATCCCAAATAATTAATGGGCAGGCTCACGATGAGCCAATAATCAAACGGTGATGCCGCGACGACGCTTAAGAATTCTGCGACGTTCACGCTCGCTACAACCACCCCATACACCGTGTTCGATGCGATCGGTGAGTGCGTACTCAAGACATGTCTGGCTGACTGGGCAGCTTTTGCAGATGGCCCGAGCCCGATCAACTCCCACTCCGTCGGACGGAAAGAATGTTGCTGGTGGATAACTGCGGCAGTTGCCGTTGGCCATCCAAGCTGTTGGTGAGTCATCGAATGGAACGGCTTTTGCAGTTTCGATGGTGACTTTAAGTGTGTGTTTCATGGCTCTCCTAGCTGCACTCCATGATGAAGTGATTTCGGTTCAGTGTCAGTTTTGACGCTGTGTCATGGCAGGAAGTTCCCTGCACTTCAAGTCAAGCATGGATGGATCAGAGGTGGGGCATTTTTTAGTCAAAGATTGAGTAAGAATTTTATTATCCACAGGACAGTGCGGGCATTTAGTCAAAATAGCGCTCCATTGAGGCCCAAAAGCGCCGATAGGATCTACAACGTTCGCTAACCACCTAGATCATTGCTAACTGCAATTATTTGATTCCGGAGTCACCATGTCAGATACCCAGGTCACTGAAGCCCCTAGGGCTCATGCCCGCATCGTTTTCCTCGGACCGGTATCTCCTCATTGGGAGGTGTACGGCGATTACGGCGACCAGAACGTCCTCGATGAATTCCGTGCCCGTGTACTTGCGCGCTTGGTTTTGTTGCCACGCGATGACCCGCAGTTTCGTCGCAATATGGCCCGCATTGTGAGAGATGCAGAGCGTGAACTTATTTCCCTTGAATGGGACATGGGTGATCCGGACTACGAATACTGATCTTCGTGATTACGTCTTTTGATTAGCCTTAGCAAGTTATGAGTCGGTTGTTTGGTAATCGTGAACTGAGCTGGTTGGACTTTGATGAACGTGTTTTGTCGCTAGCGACTGAGACATCTATACCGCTGCTTGAGCGTTTGAAATTTTGTGCAATTTTTGAAAATAATCTCGATGAATTTTTTCAAGTACGTGTTGCTGCTCTGAAGGGCCAAGTTGCAGCGGGTGTGCATTCCCATTCTCCTGATGGATTATCGCCAACACGTCAACTCAGAGAGATTGCTCGCCGTGTTGAACAACTAGTCAACGAGACCGAACGAATCTTGAATCATGAACTGTTGCCGCAACTGGCTATACACGGAATTACGCTTTGTCGGATCGCTGACCTAACACCAGGTGAGATCACATCGTTGTCAGAACTGTTTCAGCGGAAGTTATTCCCTGTTCTCACTCCGTTAGCAGTAGACCCCGCACACCCATTTCCGTACATCTCAAACTTGGCACTCAGTTTGGGGGTGCTCGTGAAAGATCCTGACTCTGGAGAACAACGCTTTGCTCGTGTCAAAGTACCAACGTTCCTCAAGCGGTTTCATGAAGTGTCAGAGGGTCGATTTATTCCGATCGAAGATGTCATTGCTCTCAATATTCAGATGTTGTTCAGAGGGATGGACATTGTCCATGTGAGTGCATTTCGAGTAACCAGAAATGCAGACTCAACTCTTGAAGACGAAGATGCAGACGACCTCCTAGTGGCTGTGGAGATGGAACTACGCCGACGGCGATTTGGTCGGGCTGTGCGATTGGAAGTAGTTCGTGGAATTGAACCCGAAGTTCTTGACATACTGTTAGAAGAGCTCGAATTGGAACGCAGCGACGTGTCATTCCACTCAACACCTCTCTCGCTGTCATCTCTATGGGAACTTCATGGCCTTGATTTTCCTGCGCTTAAGGACACTCCATGGCGGTCGGTCACTGCGGGTCGACTAGCTGCTGCAGATGGAAACAACCAGTCGATTTTTAGCGTGCTTCGGGATCGAGATCTGTTGGTGCATCATCCGTATGAGTCATTCTCGTCGTCCACCGAAGAGTTCCTTGATCAAGCCGCAAATGATCCACGAGTTCAGGGAATCAAAATCACTTTGTATCGAACATCTGGTGATAGCCCAATCGCTCGCAGTCTTATTCAGGCTGCAGAAAATGGAAAACAAGTTGTAGCCCTTGTGGAATTGACTGCCCGATTTGACGAGGCAACAAATCTGAAGTGGGCCAAAGAACTAGAACGCGCCGGTGTACATGTGGTGTACGGCGTTATCGGCTTGAAAACGCACTGTAAGTGTGTCCTTGTTGTGCGCCAAGAAGAATCAGGACTTCGCCGCTATGTGCATGTTGGAACCGGCAACTACAACTCCAAAACGGCTCGTACTTATGAAGACATCGGACTGTTTACCTGCAATGAAGAGGTGGCCGAAGATGTGTCGATGTTGTTTAACCACCTCACGGGGTTTAGTCGACAAGAGGAATATGCACAACTGATTGTGGCTCCTCGTTACCTTCGCCCAGAAATAAAGCGGTTGATAGAAAAAGAGACTGGGTACGGAACTGATGGCTATATAACGATGAAGATGAATGCGCTTGCTGATCCGCAGATTGTCGAATTGTTGTATGCCGCGAGTGACGCTGGCGTAAAGATAGACCTCATTGTCCGTGGAATTTGTTGTTTACGTCCGAGTGGAGATAACTCTACGATTCGAGTTCGTTCCGTGTTGGGGCGCTATTTAGAACATTCGCGCATGTATCGATTCGGGCATGGTGATTCTCGAAACGAACCGGTGTATTACATCGGTTCTCCGGACATGATGCCTCGTAACTTGGATAAGCGCGTTGAGGTGTTGATCCAAGTACAGCATCCTAAGCATCGAGCATGGATCGATGAAGTCTTTGCGACTCTGTTGGCTGTTGACGTTGTTGCTTTTGAAATGGGAAGAGAGGGTGACTGGCATCGAGTTGGCCCCGCGGAGTTCACGCCAGCACACGATGCCCAAAGTCGTATTCACCAATGTGATTCCGAAACTCAATTGCGCCTCGGTATTCCAATTTTGCCGACATAACCATGAAAATCAAGTGGGAATCTATATTTTGAGTTGCAATGGAGTTAAATGGTTTTATTACCAGAACAGACAGGGGTCGGCTAATGGATGAATTACGCAGAGGTTTTCACCAGCAAATAGACGGAGTACGTTCGGAGGTAATTCGACTAGCAGCGATGGTGATTGAAATCATTCCCCGCGCAACTGCAGTCTTGCTCAGTGGTGACTTGGATGAAGCGAATGCACTCATTGAGTCTGATGATGAGATTGATTCCATCTCGATTGAAATAGAAGAGCAGTGCTACAAGTTGCTTGCTTTACAGGCCCCAGTAGCAGGAGACTTGCGGCAAGTTGTCGCAATTGTAAAAATGGTTGCGGATATTGAACGGTCTGCTGACTTGGCAGTAAATATCTGTAAAGCTGCTCGACGTATTTATGGGCATGATCTTGATCCTCGTTTGCGTGGTCTCATTTCACGAATGAGCGAGCAGGCTCAACAACTCTTTGTAGCTGCCCTTGAATCATTCGAAGAAAATGACGTTGCAAAGGCAGCAGCGCTAGATGATATGGATTCATTTCTAGACAGTCTGCAGCGTGAATTCATTCAGGCAATTTTTGAGAGTCACTCGGAAAATACCATTGATCTTCAGGTTGCGATTCAGTTAGCAGTTGTCGCACGGTTTTATGAGCGCATTGGTGATCATGCAGTGAATCTTGGAGAACGTGTTCGTTATATCGTCACCGGATGGCTACCGGGACATAAAGGAGCCAATCGATTCCGTGGAATCAATGGTGCAGATGATACGGATGAGGTCCCATTTCCGAATCCTCCAGCGTCTTAATTCTTGAAAACGTGACTAGGACAATATGGAATATCTAGTCGGAATAATCGTGCTCGGTGCGACAACATTTCTCAATCTTCGGATTTATCAGCGCAGTCGAAATCATTTTGCCACAGATAAAACTAACTTGAGACTAGAAACTGTGCCAGAGGCAGCACCTGTTGTTGATTGGAAAGCAGCACTTGATGCTTTGCCGCTCGGGGTCGTCACCGTGGCACAAGATGGTGTCGAAGAATTTAGAAATCAAACAGCTACATCTATGACTGGTATTCGACACGCAGATGTCTTAATTAATGCGGCTGTTAAACGAATGATCGGGCTGTCGTTGATGGGTCTAGATTCACAGGAGCAAGTACAACTAGCAGGACCACCGCAACGAGTTTTCGTGGTGCGGGCTCTCCCGTTAGGCCAGGGTGGTGCAATCGCTATGATCGAAGACATCACCGAAAGATGGATACTTGATCAAGTAAGAACAGACTTTGTCGCGAATGTAAGCCATGAACTTAAAACGCCTGTCGGCGCAATGTCTGTCTTGGCTGAAACATTGGAGGGCGAAAGTGATGATCCGATAGTTCTTCGACTTGTCAACCGAATCATCATTGAGTCTGAACGTATGTCACACACAATTGATGATCTGCTCGAATTGTCTCGAATCGAAATGGGCGGTGAGGTAGTAAATACTGAGGTGAACCTCAATGAAGTAGTGCGTGAGGCCATTGAGCGAGCTGCCCCCGTTGCGTTGCGTAATGGAATTACCATCGACTTTGACCCATCAGATCCTTCTCCAGTATTGATGGGCGATTTCTTCCAGTTGGTCTCGGCAGTGGGCAACTTGGTTGATAATGCGGTGAAATATGGTGAAAGCGACGGTGGAGTTCAAGTGCGGGTCATTTCAGAAGGTCAATCGATCAAAATTGAAGTGCAAGATCATGGCATAGGTATTCCAGCGGCGAGCTTGGAGCGGATTTTTGAGCGCTTTTATCGGGTTGATCGGGCAAGAAGCCGAGGAACTGGCGGAACGGGACTCGGGTTATCGATTGTGCGCCATGTTGCCACTAATCATGACGGCGAGGTGAACGTTAGGTCACGAGAAGGCGAAGGTTCGACCTTTTCCTTACTTCTGCCTCTCGTAGGCGCTCCACTATCAGGCACGATGGGAACTAATGATGAGCGCAGATAATCCGACAGTTTTAGTAGTCGAAGACGAGGAGTCTTTTATTGAAGCCCTAAAAGTTGGCCTTAAACGTGAAGGTTTCAACGTGGAGATTGCCCGTGATGGACTTCAGGCACTTGAGATGTTTGACATTGTGAAACCGGACCTCGTTTTGCTTGATGTGATGCTGCCCAAGATGTCAGGGATTGATGTATGCAGACAACTTCGCAAGAAGACTTTGACGCCGATAATTATGGTTACTGCTAAGGGCGCAGAAATAGACACAGTGGTAGGGCTTGAAGTTGGCGCAGACGACTATGTGACAAAGCCGTACAGGCTTCGTGAGCTAACGGCTCGGATGCGTGCGGTGTTGCGTCGCGTGCCGCAAGAACGTGGAGGAGAATTGTCGTCGTCCACACTTGAAGTAGGTGACGTTGCGCTTGATCCGGATCAGCATGAAGTCGTAATCCGTGGAGAGACTCTGGCGTTACCCCTGAAAGAATTTGAGTTGCTTCATATTTTGTTAGCAAATTCTGGTCGTGTTCTGCCACGTGAGACTTTGATTGATCGTGTATGGGGAAGCGACTATGTCGGAGACACCAAAACGCTTGATGTCCATATCAAGCGATTGCGCTCAAAAATCGAGGACGATCCAGCTAATCCAACGCGAATTATCACTATTCGAGGGCTTGGATACAAATACGACAAGCAGCGCATCGCCTAATATTCGTTGGTGCGATCACGACGGCCCACCCGAATGGTGAGTGGCCCTGGCTTGCCTCCTGCCACACCATTTGTGCGTTTAACCCGCGTCCATGCGTTGATGACAGCAGGCGAGACCGCGATGGTGGTTGCATTAGCTGACTCGCTTTTTCTCTCGATTAGTCCGGACGCGGCGCGGACAAAGGTACTTTTATTTCTGGCGATCAGCATGGCGCCATTCGCTGTAATAGCACCCGTCATTGGGCCCGTCATCGACAAAATTCGTGGAGGGCAACGCGTGGTTGTCATGTTGGTAGGAGTTCTTCGATCCATGGTGCTGATCGCAATGGCCATGTCACTTGATTCCCTTCGGCTCTTTCCGTTGGCGTTTGCAGCACTGGTACTTGGTAAAACGTATGCAATTGCCAAATCTGCGCTGGTCCCAACAACTGTGCCAAATGAAGATCTATTAGTGGAGGCCAATAGCAAATTGGGCCAGGTAGCCGGAATCACAGGGTTTATCGTTGCAGTTCCTGCGGTTCTATTGCAGTTTGTCGATACGCGGGCGACGCTTGCTCTTGGGGTGGTTGCTTTTCTCGGAGCTGCTCTCAATGCGCGCCGTTTGCCGGCGACGGTTGTTGCAGAATTTCCGGCACAACAGATTGAGACAGACGAGTTGCATCTTCCTGTGGTTCTAAGAGCAGCCAACTCAATGCGTTTATTGCGAGGATCTGTTGGTTTTATGTTTTTCCACCTTGCCTTCTGGTTGCGAAAAGAAGTTGCAGGGACTGCATGGTTTGGATTTGCTCTGGCCATGTCGGGCTTGGCAACTCTTGGTGCAAACTTCGCTGCTCCTCACATCAGGCGACGGATGAGCGTTAAGTCGATGTTGCTCGGTGCCTTAGCGGCTATTGCAGTGGCAGGCGTTTGCGCTGCTTGGTACAACAGAATTGTTGGTGGAATATTGCTGGCAGCTGTCGTTAATGCTGCGGCTGCACTTGGTCGACTTGCCTTTGAAGCAACTGTCCAAAGTGGCGCCCCAGACGCCAATAGAGGTCGTGCCTTCGCCAAGTTTGAAACCCAAAATCAGATCGCTTGGGTGATTGGTGGGTTAGTTCCGGTGATCCTTGCTCCGGATGGTCGTTTCGGTTTCGCAGCCATTGGATTTATCGGAATTGTCGGAGTGGCATTTTTTCTCCGCTCAGGCAAAAGTATTACTGGATCTCGATCCGAGCAAGCCATAAACCGGGTGCGTCGATCTCGTTTGGAGTAGGTAAATTTTCAGCTAACTCTACGAGACTCGGCAACACCTGTGGTCCTTGTCGCTCCACCACTCCTGAGATGAAATCTCGACCACGTTTCTGTTGGTCGCGTGACACAGTGATTCCCAAAAGCCGTTCTACGAGTTGACTGCTATTGGTGGCATCGATTCGGCGACGGCGTACAGCTTCAGAAATTGGTGAAGACGCACCAAGCAACTTGCTACTAACTGCGTCAACGACAAAATCGATATATCCCCAGACAGCAGCGATATGAGCATCTAGCAATGGGGCTATCGCTTCTTGTTGCGCTGAACGTGTTGCGCCCATCAATACCATTGGGTCCGAAAAAAGGTTTTGGATGCCGGCCAGAGAGTCGGGGTCTTCTGGGTCGATCTCGCTCATTACATTCATGAGGGCATCGGGATCTGGGCTAAAGGCACAGACATGCTGACGAACAAGTGCAGTCAGCCCATTTTCGATTGCGGGTGCGGCCAGAATGGCATGGGAAGACAATTCGTGGATGAGCACCCACATCCGCATATCGTCAATTGGGATGCTCCAGTCATTTGCGAAAGTATCAACGCTTGACGACACGATGAGAATGTCGGATGAGTAGGGGCGTGATAGAGGAAGGTCGTACTGGCCTAATGCGTGTTGAGCCAAAGATCCAACCATTGATCCAATAGACATGCCCATCATCGCTGGCGCCATCATCGCCGAAAGATTTCCGAGCATGGCTGAAAGTGGGTCTGAGTTTTCCTGATCTAGTTCTGCAGGTTTATTGAGGGCAGTTGCAATGTCTGTGAACAACGGGCGAAAATCTGTGAGTGTGCGTTGAGCCCACCTGGCACGAGACGTTGTAAGAATTTCGGTGTGCGTATCTCGAGGCCCTGTAGAGAGCGTGGAGATCTCGCGGACATGACGGTCGGCGATTTTGGCCAAAGAGTTGAATGCCAAACGAGTGTGAGTATCAGGTTCTGGATCGGGTGTGTCTCCAACAGCCCCAAGCTGTGCAAACTGCGTAGCTAAATCCCAGTTGAGTGGACCTTGTTGTGACATGGCGCGCATCATGTCATTGAAAAAGGGCAGTCCACTAAAGGGGTTTGGGACACTGTCGCTGGGATCATCGCCGGTTGCCATGGGTTCAGGCTATTGCACAAAGTTAAAGAAAAGCAGGCGAAAAGTCACGGTGGTGTCGGCATATTTGAACTCATGCTGCGCAGACAATGTTGAATAACACTTTGAAATAGTTCGATAGGCAATAACCATGAGGAGTGTGAATGTCGTAGTGCGATTCCGATTATCTTGTTCTCACCACTTGTAGCCAATGCGATTCCAGAAAGTGTTTGGGATGTAGTAATTGGAAGCGCTTTTAGCGGAGAATTATTTGTAGAGATTCCGATTTCTGCTGACAACACATGATGCCCATCGGCATTTTGGATCTGCATGGAATCCAAGGCCTCTAGCTTGGCCCGTTTGTCGCTGGTTAATAGATCAAGTGAAGATAATTCTGTACTAGATGACACGCCTCTATTCAGCAGAGCCAAGCCAACGTCGTGATCGACAAAGCACACGGATAGTTTCTCGGTGGAGCCATCAGGGGTAGATATCCAGATCCCATGAATCAGATCAACGTAGTCTGTGGCGACTGCAATTAGTCCACTTCCAAGAGTCAGAGCAGACGTGGTTCCCTTGCGTGATGAGACGGTAGTCAGTGCACTGACCGCAAAATTTTTGACTCGTTGGGGTGTGGCTGTCGCAGTTGGTGCTTCCTCGGTGTACTCAGACATGCCTTTGGGAACTGCTACGGCCAATACTGCGACAGATGCCAGAAGGCTTGAGATTGCTACGACGATGGTGCTGCGACGACTGAGTGGTGGAGGAGTGGCTGCAAGCTGAAGTTCTGCGCGTTGTACAGCTGCCTTCTCAGCGGGATGTCGCCAGTCGCGATCGGTTGGGGGAAGTGGCGCGGAATTGGGGATATCAAACTCATCGTTGCTCACAAGAAAGAGACACTAACGCTCTCGAGGGATCTGGTGTTGTCGCCACCCAGATCATCTTGGCGACCGATATCTGAGCATCGGCATCGGTACTGCTCGGCAGAGTACGATACAAGCATGGAAATGCTTCCAATTGGAGATAAATGGTGCGAACTAACAACCTCTGAACTACCAATTGGTGACATTTACCAGTGGGCAGTGAGACCCGATTGTGGAGCTGTTGTCTTATTTTCTGGAACTGTGCGAGATCATGCCGACGGCCGAGACGAGGTGACATCACTCGACTATGAAGCGTACGAGGAAGCTGTGATCCCAGCGTTTGACAAGATTGTCGATGAGGTTCGTCGTCGCTTTCCCGACGTGAAACGGGTAGCCATTCTGCATCGCACTGGACGAATCATGTTGAGCGAGTCCTCTGTAGTCGTGGCTGTTTCTTCTGCTCATCGACCCGTTGCCTTTGATGCTGCACGTTTTGCAATTGATGCATTGAAAGAATCAGTACCGATCTGGAAAAAAGAAAACTGGATTGATGGTTCTGATTGGGGAACGAATGCGAGCGAGATTGTGACACCGAGAGATGTTGGCGGCCGACTTTTATGATTGCGCTTTCGATAATAACTTCTGTGTTTGCCTTGCTTGCAGCGATATCAGGAACATCACTGTTGGTGCTCGTGTACTTAGATAATCGAAAGAGTCGTATTGATGATGGAATTGCTCGTTTTCAGAGGCACATTGATGCATTATCAACAGAGTCTCGACGTAGTTCAGTGAATCGTAATAACTTGGATGACACGTGGGGTCGCTAACTTGATGGATTCATTTTTTTTTGATGATGGGGTGAATCATGGCGCGTGACCTAGCAATTGACCTTGGGACAGCCAACACACTGGTGTATATGAAGGGCAAGGGGATTGTGCTCAATGAACCCTCTGTGATTGCTGTAAACCGTCAATCGGGCGAGGTGCTGGCCACTGGGCATGATGCGTGGGACATGATTGGTCGTACTCCGAGTTATATCGTGGCGGTGCGGCCTTTGCGTGGCGGGGCCATTACAGACTTCGATCTCACTCAACGGATGATTCGGCTGTTGTTGCAGCGAGTGGGTGTTTCGAGATTTACTAGACCAAAGGTGGTCATCTGTGTGCCGTCAGCGATCACCGAAGTAGAACGACGCGCGATGACCGATGCGATAAGGAGTGCCGGTGCCTCTGATGCTCAACTCATTGAGCAACCGATGGCTGCTGCTATTGGTGCCAACTTGCCAATTGATGAACCAGTTGGAAATATGGTGATCGATATTGGTGGTGGGACGACCGAAACTGCTGTTATTAGTCTTGGTGGAGTTGTTGCTCTTGAAGCTATTCGAGTTGGAAGTTTTGATATTGATGCGGCAATTCAGAACTATGTGCGACGCGAGCATGGTGTTGCGATCGGCGAAAGAACTGCTGAAGAAATAAAAATTCAGATTGGCGCTGCCGAGCCAGGCCCAGAAGACCGAAGTGCGGATATTCGTGGTCGAGATCTTGTGACTGGTTTGCCTAAAACTGTGCGACTTACTTCTGAAGAAGTTCGTTTTGCTATTGATGAGCCTGTTGCGGCAATGGTGCTATCGGTGAAGCGGTGTTTGTCGAAAGCGCCACCTGAATTGGCTCAAGATTTTTTAACTCGCGGTATGTTTTTAGTTGGTGGGGGTGGAATGTTGCGTGGATTAGCGCAACGAATTGAGCGCGAGACTGATGTTCCGGTACGAATGTCAACTCAACCACTAGAAGCAGTAGTGCTCGGAGCTGGTCACTGTATTGAGAATTATCAAGCCCTGCGTGGCATGTTTATGGGAACTCGTCGCTAGGTCTTACTCGTTTGATCGAACTCGGATCAAACCCTCTTGGACCACTGTTACTGCCAGATGGCCATCGTGGGTGTAGATGGATCCGCCAGCTAGTCCACGCGAGTGAGATGTTGAAATTGCATGCTGGTCGTACAGCAACCAGTCATCTGCGCGGAACGGACGATGAAACCACATGGCGTGGTCGAGGCTTGCCATTTGCACTCCACCTTCATTCCATGACATTCCGTGAGGAAGCAACGTTGTATCAAGAAGGGTCATGTCACTTGCATACGTGACAATGCATGCATGAAGAACAGGATCGTCAGGTAAAGAACCATCTGCCCGTAACCACACTTGTTGACCTTGGGCCGCGACGCCGTTGCGTCCCATCGGGCCACCATCCACATGGCGTTGATCTATCGGGCGAGGCCTGTCGTACCATTCACCCATCTGTTCCTTATACGGCTCCATTCGCTCTTTGAATGTGGGAAGCGTTTCTGGCTCGGGAACATTGAGTGGCGCAGGAATTTGCCAGTCAAGGCCCGGTTCTGCGGAATGGAAACTGGCCTGCAGGTTAAAAATAGCTTCACCATGCTGAATAGCAACGACTCTGCGAGTGGTGAAACTACGCCCATCTCTTAGTCGATCAACTTGATACAAAATTGGGGCTGACGGATCACCTGGACGCAAGAAGTATGCATGGAGTGAATGCACAAAACGCGCTCCCTCATCGACGGTTCGCGATGCTGCCACTAATGATTGCCCAGCGACTTGTCCGCCAAACACACGCACTCGATTTTCTTCTGGTGAAGTTCCACGAAAAATATTGACCTCAATGACTTCAAGATCGAGAATTCGCAATAGATCGTCAAGAGGTGCTGTCATGGTCTCCATAGTAGGGTCGAAACATGCCACTTCTGACTCTGGAAACACAGTGACTCGATCTGTGATGAACGAACAATTGCGCGATCGCGCACTTGCAGCGCAAGGTTTTATGCCGCCTGCTGAGGGTGATGCACTGTATTGGGCTGCAATTGATGCTGCACATGCAGTTCCACGCCGGCCCTTTGTTGAAGTGGGCTCATATTGCGGGCGTTCAACAGTATGGCTTGGTGGTGCTGCTCGTGAGAGTGGCGTTGCCCTGTTTGCTGTTGATCATCATTTCGGAAGTGAAGAAAATCAACCAGGGTGGGAATGGCACGATGAAAGCCTCGTTGATCCACGCACAGGACGGATGGATACGCTTCCATTTTTTCGTGCCACAATTCTTGACGCTGGTCTTGCTGACGTCGTGGTTGCTACGGTCGGAGATTCACCAACGATTGCCCGCAACTGGGAGACAAAATTATCGTTTCTCTTTATTGACGGTGGACACGGTGTGGAACCAGCAACCCGTGACTATCAATTATGGACGCCGCATGTTGCTGTCGATGGCACATTGGCAATTCATGATGTATTCCTAGATCCAGCCGATGGCGGCCGTGCTCCGTATGAAAATATTTATTGCCCAGCGATTGAAAGCGGACTGTTTGTAGATATTGAGACCATTGGCTCGTTGCGACTACTGAGGCGTGTTTAGCCGTGTTGAGACGGCGGGTACTTTCAAGTGCGCATTGCGACGCACCATTGGCTGAGTAAACAAAGTTGAAGCAGGTGACCCACCACTAATTGCATCGGCTGCCAAAATAATGGCTGCAGCGGTGTATGCGCTGTACTCGTCTGCAGGAAAGTGAACAATCATTTTGTCTGGGTCAGTTGGGTACGCAATGCCAGTCCAATATGCGCCATCGTCGCGTCGGTGGGCCGTGGTCCACAGCAGAAGTTCTTTTGCTGTCTCGCGGTCACCAATGGCGCAATGAGCAATTGCGCATTCGCTGGTTTCGGCCGCAGTGACCCATTGTTCGTCGTTTACACATCGCACGCCACGATCGTCAAGGATGAACTTATCCCAACCCTGAGCAAGGCGGGTTTTTGCTTGTACGCCTGTCATCGCGCCTGTTAGCACTGGGTAATACCAGTCCATTGCCCATCGTTCTTTTGACTCAAAGGCGGTGAGATCTGTACAGATGATGCGATCAATGATGTCAGCAGCCGTAGTCCATTCAGGCTGTGGATCATTGAGGAGATCACCAAGTGCAGCCCCGCAACGCAATGCATGACGAATACTTGATGTTCCAGTTAGTAACGAATAGTCCCACGGTTCATGATCCATCTCACGTGCCCACAAGATGGTGCCGTCATGGCGACGCATGTCCATCACCCAGTTCAAAGCAGATTTCACGGTTGGCCACAATGCGCTGACCGCTTGTGTGTCTCGTGTGCACAGCCAGTGTGCCCATACGCCTGCTGCAATGTATGCAGTTACGTTTGTGTCAAGTTTTGATTCTTCTATAGAGGAATCTGGTAGGTAGTAGTTAAACCACCAACCATCGGAATGCTGAATGTCAGCGAGCCAGCGATACGCAGAAAGTGCGGCATCGGGGCGGTTCATCACGTCGAGGGCCATTGCAGTTTCTACGTGGTTCCACGGATCACAATGCCCACCTGGGTACCACGGGATCATGCCGTTGCTGAGTTGCAATGCTTGAATTGAGTCTGCGGTGCGCGACAGATCAGCTGTTGACAAGATGCCGGGCAAATGGGGCATTGAGTGCTTGGTCATACTTGTGCTCCGACACGTGCTGGCTTGGTGGAATACACGATCAAGCTTTTTCCGAGCAATGGGCTGAGTGCTTTTTCTGCAATTTTGAGGGAGCGTGGCTGGGTCATGATGTCCCACTCCAGAAATTTTCGATACTTGGCTACAAGTGGATGATCATTATTAGTAGGGCCGACAGCACATTTAAGCCACCAATATGGTGAATGCAGTGCGTGGGCGTGATGGCTACCGGTGACTGTGAGTCCGGATGAACGTAGTTTTGCCTTTAGTTCAGTCTCGCTATAGATGCGTACGTGCCCACCAACGCTGATTGGTGCGTGGTACTCCTCTGACAGCATCCAGTTAATTTTTTCTGGCCACCAAGTTGGCACAGTGACACCAAGAAAGCCACCCGGTTTTAGAACGCGAAAGAGTTCCGCAATTGCAGTGACATCATCTTGAATATGCTCGAGCACTTCTGATGTCACGACGCAGTCGAAGGTGTTATCATCAAATGGGAGTTTGGTTGCATCTCCGCGTAGCACTCCACCGTAACTAGAAGCAATAATTTCTTTGGCTGCGATCATGCCACCAAAAGTTGCACGGGTCGCTATGACTTCGTCCATGGCGTAGTCGAGAGCAAAAACAGTGGCCCCACTACGAGCAGCCGCAAATGCGTGGCGACCAAAACCAGCGCCTGCATCAAGAAACAAATGTCCGGGGCGTAGACCAAGCCGATCGAAGCGAATGGTAAGCATCGTTTACCCCTGCCTCTTTTTTGTCTGGTTGTGGGGCATTGCCAACACTTCGCGATATTGCTCAACGGTCAATTGGGCACAATGTTTCCAACTCCATCGTGAAACAACACGCTCGCGACCTGCTTGGCCGATACGAGCGCGGAGTTCGGCGTCGTCAAGGCCGCGCGCAATTGCAACAGCAAGCCCAGCAGCGTCACCAGCCTTGCACTGCAAAACAGTGTCATTGTCTGTTCCTGTCACTTCAGGAAGTGCGCCGCCATCTGTTGCGACAAGACAAATACCAGTGCTCATTGCTTCAATTGCGGGAAGACTAAAACCTTCGTAGAGGCTTGGAACAACAGCGAGTTCAGCTTCTGCGTATAACTCAACAATGCGCTCATCGGTGACGCCTGAAACAAAATCGATATACGGCATGAGTCCAAGCGATTCAATCAGATCCATGCTCTTGCCGGGGCGTGGCTTGCCGATAATCGTGAGACGCAGATCTCTGGTTGTGCGAAGTAATGCCATGGCTTCCAACAGATAGGACAATCCTTTAAGAGCAACATCCGCCGACGCAGTAGTGATGAGTCGTCCCGGTTGACGCTGTGTATTAGGCAATGGCTTGAAGATATCAGGGTCTACACCAACAGGGACAAGACGCATACGATCGAGAGAGACACCCATATCTGTGTGAATATCTGCGATCGAGTTTTGGCTTACTACAACGATGCGTGGCATCTTGCTCGCCACTTTTCCTTGCATCTTGACGAAGGAGTACCAACGACTAACAGAATGCCGTTTCCACCGATTAGGGGCGTGACTCATCTCTAGTTCACGATCTTTCGTGATTGGGTGATGAAGAGTGACGATTGTTGGAATCAACTTTTCTATTTTCAAAATATCCCAACCAAGACACTGATTGTCATGGACGAGATCAAAGTCATTCACGCGAGTTTGTAATGTGCGGTATGCGCGCTTGGAAAATGCGAGTGGTTCTGAAAACTGACCCGTGAGGTAACGAGCAGTTTCAACAACATCTGGCCATGTCTTCATTTCCCAATATGCAGGAAGACGACCTGGATAGTTGTCATTGAAAATGTCGAGGCTTGGAAGTTTGTGCAATGGAATGCGATCGTCCAAGACGGGATATGGCTGCCCGCCGAACACTTCAACAGAATGCCCGAGGTCTACAAGGGCTTTAGTGAGGTGCCTGGTGTAAACGCCTTGACCGCCAACATGAGGCTTTCCTCGATATGTCAGGTATGCAATCCGAAGTGGGCCGTTGAGATCGGGTGCCTTTTGCATAGGCGTTAGAGGCTAACTGGGAGCCACCTGTTTGTTTCTGGAAGCACGTCGAATCAGCAGTCCCAGTCCAATGATCAATGACCATATATAGGGTGCATTCCCTAAGCGAGAGTAGAGCGTGCGCCCCGAGCGCAAGGAAATAGTGCGCTCCAAGATTGCTGGATCGCTAATTGAAGTTCTGTCGTACACAGTTCCGTTCGGATCAATGAATGCACTAAATCCTGTGGGTGCTGCTTGTACAACCCACCTATCTTGTTCGCGTGCGCGTAGACGTGCTGTTGCAATTTGTTGTGTTTGAAGAATGGACCATGTGTAACTCGAACCATTCGTCGGATTGAAGATCACTTGTGCTGCGTCCTCAATTCCCTCATTGACACGGCCACTAAAAAAAATCTCCCATGATATTGCTACTGATGCGCGAATTTCTTGTTGACGAAGTGGAATGTCTAGATAGGCGCGCACTATTCCAGGTTTTGCATCACGCGGGACAAGTTGAGTTGGTGCGCCTAGAGCCGTGAGGAGTGAACGCAGCGGCATGTACTCTCCAAATGGCACACGACGAACCTTGTCGTATCGACTCGAGATTCTTCCTTCAGGAAGAACCACAACTTGGGCATTTGTAAACTGATCAGATCCATAACGTTCTGTAATGCCAACGACAAAAGGGACGTTTAGTCGCCGTGCTTCTTGCGTGATGGCCGTGTGCTCTTGACTATCAAAGAACAGCCCCTTTGCAGAGATGTTGACTACGTTTTCAGGCCACAAGACCATGTCGCGAGTGGTGTCTGGTGCGAGAGTGCGTGTAATTGTCAACGCGGCATTGAATGCTTCTCGTGGGTCTGTATTGATGGCATGAGTTCCTTGCTCACCACCACCTTGCACGACAGTGATCCTGATGGTGCCCTGTTGCGATGTTGTGTTCCAGACGTTCGAAATAAATAGCAGACAGCCCACAATTAACACCGCACGAAAACGACGTTGGGATAATGCAAGCCACAGAGCAACAATGGCAATTCCTATTGAGCCGATGAGTGGTGCCAGCGAACCAAGTGGGCCCGATATTTGTGCAATACCAAGTGTCGCAAGGGGGACTCCTCCGAATGGCCATGACATGCGAAATATTTCGGCTAATCCATGACAAATAATGAGCGCTGCTGCATGACGTGAATCGTGTGATGGACTAATTCGCCCGGCGACAACAGCGGCTATTCCATGTAGAGATGAAAATAGAACTACTGCAATGAGAAATCCTGGTGCCGTGAGAAACCACATCCACGCCATTGCAGGAAGAAACCATCCGAGACCAAAAATAAATGCTGTACGAAATGAAGATGTAGCGCGGTTTTTGCGGGCGAGCGACCCGTACAAAGCCAAGCCAATAAAACTCAAAGGCCACCATCCCCACGGCGGTAACGACGCTGCTATGAGCAGTCCAGATACAAGTGGACCAATGATTCGACGCATCTAGTTATTGTTCCAGAGTTGCAAGGTGATCAATAATTGCCTTGCTTGCTGCACGACCTTGTTGAATGCAGGCAGGAATACCGATACCTCTGTAACTTGCTCCTGCGAAAACTATTCCGGGCGCGTTTGCATGTAGTGAATGTTCAAGTTCACCAAGGCGTGCAAAATGGTAAGGCCTATATTGCGGGAATGATTCCACCCAGCGACTGATCCGAATTTCAGATGGAACGAGATCAATTCCGAGATGATGTTTCAAATCTGCTAGTGCAAGATTGACCAGTTTGTCGTTATCAAAATGCATCACATCTAGACCATCGCGTCCAAGTGAGATACGAAGTATCTTGGAACCATCTGTTGGATTCCAGTGGCGCCATTTATTGGAACCAAACGACACCGCTGATACCCACCGCTGATCTGGCTTAGGTACTAGGTAACCACTGCCTGTGAGATGGGCTGGCCACAGTTCTCCAGGAATTGCCATTGTGATGAGAACGACCGATGCGTGCTCCCATTGCGCAAGAATTCCGGCGGCGTGGGGCTGAAGTGATCTGACGAAGTCCGCACTGTGTTTAGCAGGAGTTGCAATGACCACTGCGTCACAGGACTCAACACCAGCATCGCTGACAACGTCGTATCTCGTCCCAGTTTTTTCAATGTTGGTAACTTTTTGCGATGTCTTGATCTGGCCACCAAGTGCAACAACACGTGCAGCAAGAGTGTCGATAAGTGCGCCCAAACCGTTTAGCGGCGTGGCAAAGATGGGGCCAGTAGGTGCTTTGGCTGCCTTGGCACGAGCTTTTCTTGCAGCAAACAACATGCTACGTTCGCCCGTCAGAGCAGCGATTTGGGGAACGGCCGCAATACTGAAGTAGTCAGTATCTGCTGCATAAATGCTTCCGATAAGTGGGTCAACGAGCCGTTCATGAATCTGATCACCAAATCGTTTGCGAACATATTCACCAATGCTGTCGTTGTCGTCTGTTCGTGGAAGAAGTGGTTCAAGTGCGGCACGTAGTTTTCCAAGAGGCGAGATGAGACCTGATCTTGCGAATGAACTAACTTTGGCCGGAACTCCCATCATGAGATCTCCTGGAATATCGTGGAGGCGGTTGTGCCACACGTATGCGCCACTGCTTGCAGGAAATGTAAGTGAGTCACCCATACCAAGTTCTGTAGCTAGTTGGGTTGCAAACGGAACTCGCACCAAAAATGAATCTCCACCTTCGTCAACTGCAGGAAGACCAGCAAATGGAGTTGTTCGGATGAGCCCCCCAACGCTTGTAGAGGCGTCAAGAACCGTGACATCAATTGGTACAGGGGATTGTGAAAGCAGCGCGTACGCACTGGTGAGCCCAGAAATACCGCCACCGATAACGACAACGTGATGTTTGTGACTCATACGTGGACCACTCTAGATGCGAGTGCCGCCATGACTGCTTGATTGTTGTTCACACATTCAGTTCGTGCAAATGCAATTCCAAAGGAGGCAGCTTTGTTTGCTGCTTCGATATCCAGATCGTAAAGAATTTCTAAATGGTCGGCGACAAAACCACATGCCGACACCAGGATTCCGTCAATTGGTTCGTCTGTTTGACGAGTTGCTCCAGCACTTTCAATCACGGCGAGAATATCTGGCCCAATCCATGGCTCTGGTGTGCGTCCCGCTGATTGCCATGCGATCGACCACTGTGTCCAGCGCGCCAGACCAGCTCGTTGTGCTACCAGTTCGGCGGTCGCGCGGAGTTCTTCTGGGTACGGATCGCCGGCATCGATGATTCGTTGGGGAAGTGAGTGTGCGGTGAACAAAACTTTTGTGCGCTCTGGCATCGTGGTCAGTTTATTTTTCATATCTGTGGATAGAAAATCAATGAATGCGTCTTCGCGAGCCCATGAGTCGATACCGAGCACTTCGATGTTGTGAGGTACAGCTGCCTCGCGAACTCTGCCGATGTATTGACCAATGGAGTATGAAGAGAAATGTGGGGCAAGCACAAGTCCAACGATTCTTTTGAAACCGAGAGCAGCAACTTCATTAACTGTTTCTTCGATGAATGGCGATGCATGCTTCAACCCAAGGAATACTTCGTATTGGTTATTGTCGAGACGGTCAAGTTCACTCTGTAGAGCGTCACGCTGTGCTTCTGTAAGTTGCTTCAAAGGTGATAGTCCACCAATGGCCTCATAACGTGACGTGAGGTCTGCGAGTTGCTCTGGTGTTGGCGCACGACCGCGACGAATGTCGGTGTAGTACGGCAATATCTCTTCTGGTGTTCGGGGGGTTCCGTATGCCATCAGCACGACCGCTGTACGGCCGGCGTTACTGATGCTCAATGTGTGGTGCTTTCGTGTACCAGTGCGACGATTTCAGATAACACGCCAGGATCAGTATCTGGCTGAACTCCGTGACCAAGATTGAAAATATGTCCAGGGTGCCAAGCATTGTCGGCCAGAACTGCAGTAGCGCCAGCACGAGCAAGATGTGAGCCGGCAAGAACAAGTGCAGGGTCGAGATTGCCCTGCACGACAGTATTTGGTCCGAGTCTCTGACGCGCATTTGTAATTGACGTGCGCCAATCAAGACCTATGACAGAGTTCCCAACACTATTCATCGACTCAAGAAGATGATCGCAACCAATTCCAAAATGAATGCCAGAAACTCCTGGATGTCGCAGAGCAAGTTCAGAGAACACAGCAGTCGTGTGAGGCTTAACAAAAGCATCGTAATCGGTACGGGAAAGTGCGCCAGCCCATGAATCAAATAACTGAAATGCTTCTGCGCCTGCAGTGAGCTGTGCAGAAATAAATTCGATGGAGTGTTGTGCGAGTCGTTCCATGAGTTCGTGCCACAACACTGTGTCGGAGCGCATGAGATATTTTGTATTTTGGTATGTCTTGCTCGGACGACCTTCAATGAGGTAACTCGCCACAGTGAAAGGTGCTCCGGCAAATGCCAGCAATGGAACGGTCAGTTCTGCGACAACTATCTGAACTGTTTCCACAACGTAGGACACGTCATCGACTTCGAGTGGACGTAATCGGGCCATGTCTGCGCTCGTGCGAAAGGGGTGGGCAGCAACGGGTCCCGTGCCGGGTGCGACATCCATTCCGAAACCAACTGCATGTGCTGGAACAACGATGTCGCTATACAGCACTCCTGCATCAACTCCGTGACGGCGCACTGGTTGCAATGTGAATTCAGCAGCAAGTTGGGGCTGTTTGATTGCCTCAAGGATGCTGCCTTCTCCGCGAATCGCGCGATACTCAGGAAGACTTCGACCTGCTTGACGCATAAACCACACAGGGGTATGGTGCGCTCGTTGTCCTTGAGCGGCGGCAAGAAAGGGATCAGCAGGGAGGCTTGTCATGGTCTATGTCTACTTGCAACGAACTCGTCCACGCAATGTGGAAAACGCAAGGGTGAATGAAACGGAGCCAACAATGGCAGTTGCAAGGAAAGCCTGACCAATCGCCCGAGAATCCCACCCGGTCATGATGAGAGCCCGCATTCCAGCCAATAAATAGGTGGCTGGGTTGTAATTAGCAGCAGTACCGAGCCATCCGGTCATTTGTGCCTGGGGAACATAAGCAGTGGTGAGGAATGCAAACGGGAAAAACAACAAGAAAGCGTTATTCACTGCAATTGGGTTTCCAGTCTTGAGGGCAATGGCATACGAGAAGCCGGTAAAAGCAAGTCCCCAGGTTGCTGCAATGAGAATGAATACAAGCATTCCGAGAAACCCAGTGGCAAATGAAACACCAATAATAAGACCAAGAATAATGACAGGGATTGTCATGATCACCACAAGCGATAAGTCGGCAATCATTAGACCAAGTAGCAACGTAGAACGGCTTATAGGTGTGAGCAGTAATCGATCCATATAGCCATCTTGAATATCGATCACTAGAGAACCAGCACGGGATACTCCGGTAACAGCAAAGATCACCGAGACAGGCAATTGAAATGCTTTGAAATCAAAACCATTGCCGATATTCCCTTCAACAAATGTTTGTAATGATCCAATATTGACAACGAGAAAAAACAATGGAATAAACAGTGCAGGTATGACTGCGGATCCATCGCGCGCGGTATCACGCAAGGCTCGTCGAGCAACAGATGTCAAATCTCGCACAAATCCGGCGCGACGAGCAAGCAGCGGAGCAATAGAAGTTGTGGTCATGTCGTTGCAACCTCTTGCATGCGTGTGCCAGTGGTTTCAAGAAATACATCGTCAAGTGTTGGAGTGCGCATAGTTAGCTCGAGTACATGAACGCCGGCATTGCTTAGTGCAACAGCTATGGGACTAAGCGATACTGAACCATTGGCGACGCCGATCACGATGCTGTCGCCTTTAGCTTCGATGTGATCTAAACCAGAGAGTGAGCGCAATGCGAATAGTGCTTTGTCGGTATCATCGCGTGATATACGTGCCAAAATCACGTCTGCGCCGATCGAACGTTTTAGATCAGTAGGAGTCCCTTGAGCTACAAGTCGACCTCGAGCGATAATTCCAACCCTGTGAGCGAGTTTGTCGGCTTCCTCTAAATATTGAGTAGTTAAGAAAATCGTCATGCCCATTTCAGTGTTAAGTCGACTGACCTCGTGCCACACTTTTGCTCGACTCACGGGATCGAGTCCAGTGGTTGGTTCATCGAGGAACAACACTTCTGGTTTATGGACCAAAGCCGCAGCCAGATCGAGACGGCGTTTCATGCCTCCTGAATAAGTGGACACAAGGTCGTCGACGGCATCGCCGATATCGATTAACTCAATGAGGTCATTGATTCGCTCTTTTCGACGAGCCGAGTTCAACCCATAGAGACGACCCTGCATGTCGAGAATTTCGCGACCAGTCTGTTTTGGATCGAGAGCTACTTCTTGCAGGGCAACTCCGATGCGCAGTCTTACGTCTTGGGTTTGTTTTTGTACATCAAATCCAGCAACGGTGGCCGTACCAGATGTTGGGTTGAGCAATGTCGTGAGCATCCGCACCACAGTCGATTTTCCAGCGCCGTTTGGCCCGAGGAAGCCGTAGATCTCACCAGAAGTGATGGCGAGATCAATGCCGTCAACGGCGCGGTTGCTGTCAAAGGTGCGCACAAGTTGCGTTGCAGTGATCGCAAATGTCATGCGGTCAACGCTATCGGCGGTTGCTGTCTGGCATCTGGCGCAATTGGGCATCGATTCGTGCAATACGAGTGCGCGCTGGTGGGTGAGTGGTAACCAATCGATCTCTCCAGTGGGATGCGCGTTCGCCGTGACCATTGTCAAGAACGATCCGCAGTGCATGGCGTAATTCCTTGCCAAAGCCCATCTTGACGACAAGTTCGTCTGCCTTGAACTCGGCTCCTTTCCCAACAAAATTTCCGATGTATTGAGACAGCGAAATCATGGACAAGAAGAGCCATGAAATAATCGTGATGATTCCTGAAATAGTTTTCCCGAATGCGCTGGCGGCTACTGACTTTGACGCAAAAGTATGGGTTGCTGCGTCGGCAATGTTTTGTAAACGAAATCCAATATGAGCAAGCACGATAATAGGAAGCGTGAGCCACTGACCGATAGTGAGTGCAACTGTGTGCATGCCGAGATGGTGACTCAGTTCATGGGCGAGAACGCCACGGAGGTCTTCATGGCTGAGATGTTCAATTGCAAAACTTGAAACGACAACTAAGTGACCACCAGATGCAAAAGCGTTTAATTCATCTGAATCGATAACAGCAAGAACGAATTTCCCTGCTGGGATGTGATTGGCCTGGGCTACGTCGAGCCACGCTCGTTGCATTGAATCTCGTTCAGATCTTGTTGGCGTTCGAGCTCCAAGGAGTCGTTGTAAAACAACTCGTTGTACTGACCGGATGAAGAGCAGTCCTGCAAGCAAAAGCCACAAAATGGCGAAGACGGGATATGGGACATAGAAGAACTGAACAAGGATCCACCAGAATCCTGCGATTGCAACGAGCCAAGCGGGAACGAGAGCGGCAAGAGGAGCAATGGCTGCCACTGCGTACCCGTCGACTTTGCGTTGTCTTTGGAGTCGGTCGGTACGGGGCATGGGTACCTAGTCCAGCAGTAATAAGGCTCAGCGTCAATTACCCAAGCCGATTGAAAGAGAACTCCTCACCTACACTGACCAAGATGGCAGGGTCACGAGATGAACGCATTGAGGCGCGCGAGCGAAATCCCAAATGGAAAAATGTGCCTCTTCGCATTGAAATGAGCGAGTGCATCAATTGTGATGCCTGTTTGCGAGCCTGTCCGACCCAGTTTGGTGCAATCTTTAATGTCGCCACTGAAGTTGTCATTCTTCCCGAGCTATGTAGCGGATGCGACAAGTGTTTGCCGGTGTGCCCTGTTAATTGCATTTATCCCTTTCCCGAATGGGAAGGTGTAAAGGTGCCTATCGAATGGTGGGAAGAGCCGGGCACCTCAACAGATCCGTATCTGTAAAAATTTAGAATGAGGCGTGTAATGACATCAGCAACAATTCCTGGCGCAGAGCCATTTACCCATGTTGGCAACAGCGATATCGGGGTATTGGTGCTGCATGGTTTCACGGGTAATCCTGGCTCGATGCGTGGACTTGCTAACGCATGTGCAGATGCAGGATTTCACGTTGAACTTCCACAATTGGCTGGACATGGCACGGCGATGGCCGACATGATTCCGACTCGTTGGGTTGATTGGTCTGATGATGCAGAAAAGGCATTTCAAAAACTCAGTGCTCGCACTAAGAAAATTATTGTAATGGGATTGTCAATGGGCGGATCACTCACATTGTTTATGGCTGCCCAACATCCAGAAGTATTAGGAATAGTGTGTGTGAATCCGGCAACACAGCCCCAAGCAGATGAAGTGGTAACCATGATTCAAGAAATGATTGATAGCGGAACCGAGACAACGGATGGCATCGGCAGCGATATTGCAGATCCGACTGCGATAGAAACGGCATATCCAGGTATGCCACTTGCTGCACTTCTTTCGTTTCAGGCCGACGGGCTAAAACCACTTGCACAGCGTTACGCAAGTATCAAGATGCCGTTGTTGTTGTTTACGTCGCTACAAGATCATGTTGTACCGCCAACAGATTCAGATCACCTAATGGCTGAGTATGGTGGATCAATCGAGCAGATCAAGTTGGAGCGCAGTTATCACGTTGCTACCCAAGACTTCGACAAAGAACTCATCTTTGAAAAATCTGTTGAGTTTGTTCGTAGCGTCACTGCATGACATTCCTCACTGTTATCTCGGCGATCCCAAGCCCATCTTCTGGGTCTATTCATCTCGGGCCATTAAAACTCAATGCCTATGGTCTCATGATTGCCCTTGGTGTCATCGTGGCGGTGCGCATTGCCGGGCGGCGTGCTGAAAAAGCTGGCGTTGGTACAACCGAAGATATTTCCTCAATTGCAATGTGGGCGGTTCCTGCCGGAGTGTTGGGCGGTCGCGCCTATCACGTGCTCACCGACTACGAGCGGTTCCAGGGCCAGTGGTTGGATGCATTCAAAATCTGGCAAGGTGGTCTTGGTATCTGGGGTGGCGTGGCAGTGGGGCTGCTTGTTGGTGCATGGCGGGCACGCGTTAGTGGGCTTAATGTGCCAGCCATACTGAGCGCAGCAGCACCAGCTATTGCCGTAGCCCAAGCCATTGGGCGATGGGGCAATTGGTTTAATCAAGAACTTTTTGGGGGTCCAACTACACTTCCATGGGCACTTCGTGTGTCTGCTTCAACAGCTAAAAAGGCTGGGTTTGAAGCCGGGACCACGTTTCATCCGACCTTTTTGTATGAATCGCTCGGGTGTCTGTTGTTGGCCTGGCTCTTGATTCGTCTGGAAAAGCGCATCAACCTACGGCCTGGTCGGCTTGTTGCGTGGTACGTCATTGGCTACACGGCGATGAGATTCTTCATTGAAGGCTTGCGAATTGACCCTTCTAAGCAAGCAGCCGAACTAAGGCTTAATCAGTGGGTATCTATAGCCGTGGGTGGCCTTGCTGTCATCTTTTTGGTTGTGGACGCTCGGCGTTCGCGAGTGGAGCCTCCAGCGTCTACGGTCTTTGACCATGAGTGAATGTTTATATGAATTCCGCGAGCCCGGCATCGGGCTCATTACCTTTAATCGCCCTGATCGTTTGAATGCATGGACAGGACCAATGGGAGCACTGTATTTCCAGCATCTCGACACAGCCATGGCTGATCCAAAAGTTCGTGTTGTTGTAGTCACGGGTGCAGGCAAGGGTTATTGCGCAGGTGCCGACATGGGCACACTGCAAGCGATCCCATCTGGTCCGCGTGATGACAAAAAAGAAAATAGCGAGAGCAACATTCTTGATGGACGGATGCAAGATGAGATCACTCGGATGCCTAAGCCAGTGATCTCGGCAGTTAATGGTGCAGCAGCTGGTCTTGGAATGGTGCAGTCGTTGATGTGCGATATTCGTTTTGCTGCTGACACAGCCAAATTTACAGTTGCGTTTTCAAAGCGCGGCCTTATTGGCGAGTACGGCATCTCGTGGGTGTTGCCGCGTCTTGTGGGCCAAGCCAATGCAATGGATCTCATGTTTTCATCACGAGTGATCTTTGCCCAAGAGGCGTACGAGATGGGCATGATCAACAAGGTTGTTCCTGCTGACCAACTTATGGATGTGGTCATGGCGTATGCGTCAGACCTAGCAATGAATGTGTCGCCATCTTCAATGGCAGTGATGAAGCGTCAGGTGTACAACGACTACGACCGCGATGTCTCGACTGCCAGCAAAGATGCATTGCGCCTAATGGCACAATCGTTCACTCGCACAGACTTTAAAGAGGGTGTCCAGAGCTTTTTGCAAAAGCGTCAGGCTGAGTTTCCTCCCGTGCATCCCAACGCCTAGAAAAACCACTGAGCCGTCGCACCGATGGGCTCGTAGGCTTAAGCCTCGTGACTCAGCCCGATTTTTCTCTTTCCGCAGCCGATGTCGCCAAGGTGGCCCGACTAGCGCGTCTTGATATAGATGATGCTCAGGTAGAGCACTTTACTGAGCAACTCGCCAAGGTGATGGGCCATTTCAGCGATATTGATGCACTTGATCTGTCATCGGTCGGTCCAATGACCCAGCCTTATCCGTTGGTCAATGTGATGCGCGACGATGTTGTGCAACCTTGCCTCGACACGGATGAAGTTCTGGCAGCTGCTCCGTCGTCACAGGACCGCAGGTTTCGTGTTCCTCCAATTATTGGATTGGACGACTGACCATGGCAACTATTCCAACAACTGCTCTTGACATAGCGCGCGCTATCGCTCAACAGAAAATCAGTGCTCGTGAAGTAATTGAACATCATCTTTCAGTCATTGATGCTCGTGAGTCAGAAATTCACGCATTTAATTTGGTAACAATTTCGCAAGCACGAGCCCATGCCGATGCGATCGATGCCGATATCGCTGCTGGCCGTCCCGTCGGTCCACTTGCAGGCGTTCCGATTGCACTAAAAGACAACATGTGCACGCACAACATTGAAACTACGTGTTCGTCCCGCATTCTTGAAGGTTGGAAACCACCGTATGACGCAACCGTCGTGTCACGCTTACGAACTGCTGGTGCGATCATGATTGGTAAAACCAATCTTGACGAATTCGCGATGGGGTCAAGTACAGAAAACTCGGCATTCGGCCCGACCCGTAATCCACGTGACATTTCACGTGTTCCTGGTGGCTCGAGTGGTGGCTCTGCAGCGGCTGTTGCCGCGGGATTTGCGCCTGTAAGTTTGGGAAGCGATACGGGCGGAAGTATTCGTCAGCCTGCCGCGTTGTGTGGTGTTGTTGGCGTAAAGCCAACATACGGACTCGTCAGTCGATATGGGCTTGTTGCGTATGCAAGTTCACTCGACCAGATAGGTCCGTTTGCAACAACTGTTTCTGACGCTGCACTTATTACGGAAGTCATTGCTGGCCACGATCCAATGGATTCCACTTCTATTCCGCTGCCGTCGCCTTCCTTGCAAGAAGCAGTCACGGCTGGTGTTGTCGGAATGCGTATCGGCAGGGTGACAGATTTACCAGGCGGAGCAGAACCAGAAGTTATCGCGCGGCTTGATGCAGCGTTTGCGGTACTTGAAGCAGCCGGCGCAATTATTGTTGATGTGCAGTTGCCAACCTTGTCGTATGCGCTCACCGCGTACTACTTAATTGCACCAGCTGAGGCAAGCAGTAACTTGGCTCGGTACGACGGAGTGCGATACGGGCTTCGTGTTCCTGCCAACGACACAAACGCAATGTATGGCGCAACACGAGCCGCTGGATTTGGCGATGAAGTTAAACGGCGGATCATGTTGGGTACGTATGCATTATCGGCTGGCTATTACGACGCATATTATGGAAAAGCACTGAAAGTACGTCGCCTTATTGCGCAAGATTTTGATCGTGCCTATGAACAAGCAGATGTCATCCTTACTCCGACGTCTCCCGTTGTTGCATTCCCATTTGGTGACAAAGTTGATGACCCGATGTCGATGTACCTCTGCGATATTTACACCATCCCAACAAATCTGGCAGGGCATCCAGCAATGAGTGTGCCATTCGGTACAGGTGCTCACGGAATGCCAGTTGGTATACAAGTACTTGCGCCGGCACTCGCAGAACACGCAATGTTCCGTGTTGGTGGAGCACTTGAACTTGCAACACTAGGAGGCTCACGATGAACGATCCACTTAGTTCAGTCGTTGCAACGCAAGAAATGATGTTGCCTGGTGGTTGGGAAATGGTTGTTGGTCTTGAAGTGCATGTTGAGTTGGCAACAAAGACAAAGTTGTTTAGTGGCTCTCCGAACCGATTCGGTGACGAGCCCAATACAAATATTGACCCAGTCACTCTTGGTTTGCCAGGTGCATTGCCTGTTCTAAATCGGCAAGCAGTGGAACTAGCGATGCGCATTGGAATTGCTTTGAATTGTCGAATTCAGCCGTGTATTTTCCATCGCAAAAATTATTTCTATCCTGACATGCCCAAGGCCTATCAAATAAGCCAGTACGACATTCCTTTGAATATTGACGGTTTCTTGGTATTGCCAAGTGGAACGCGTATTGGGGTTGAGCGTGCCCACTTGGAAGAAGACACGGGCAAGAGCACGCATGTTGGCGGTGCAACAGGCCGAATTCGTGGTAGCGATTATTCACTAATTGACTTCAATCGTGCAGGAGTGCCGCTTGTAGAAATTGTGTCGCGTCCTGACATTCGTACAAGTGAACAAGCAAAAGAATACGTTTCTGAATTACGCGCCATTCTTGAAGTGATTGGCGCATCAGACGCCAAGATGGAAGAGGGTTCCATGCGCTGCGACGCAAACGTGTCGGTGCACAAACCAGGAACGCTATTTGGCACTCGGTGTGAGATCAAAAATGTCAACTCAATTCGGGCGCTTGGACGAGCAATCGACTATGAAGCTCTACGCCAGATTGACATTCTCGACAATGGTGGAACAATTCGCCAAGAAACTCGACATTGGGATGATGCAGAGGGACGAACTCATACATTGCGAATCAAGGAAGATGCTGATGATTACAGATATTTCCCAGAGCCAGATTTAGTACCCCTTGACCCAGACCAAGCATGGATTCAATCTGTAAAAAACAACTTACCGATGTTGCCAGCTGCGCGGCGCACTGCTCTATCCGAACTCACGGGTTACGATACTCGGTCTGAAGCAGTCATTGTTATTGTCGAACGGGCTCAACACGACTATGTCCGATCGGTTGTCTCTGCGGGCGGAGACGCGGTTCGTGCGCTTATTTATGTGCAGCAGTCTTTTGCAGATCAAGGCCCTAATCCATCGATACCTGCTGGTGATATCGCTGTCCTCACTTTGTTGGAACGCGATGGAAAATTGTCGGCTACTCAGGTAAAAACAGTGCTGGCAGAAATTGTTGCAAACGGTGGTGGCGATGCTGCGGCAATTGCTGCTGCTAAAGGTTTTGAGGCAATGGATAACAGTGCCGTTGAGGCGATGGTGGATGAAGCGATTGCTGCAGATCCATCTGCTTGGGCAAAGTATCTTGCAGGCGACGAAAAGGCTTCAGGAGCCATTGTGGGTCGGGTTATGAAGGCCAGCAAAGGCAAAGCCGACGGCAAGGTTGTGGCGGCCATCATGCAATCACGCCGCGACTAAGCCTGCGTACGACGTGTGGCGTACTGTTTGTCTATGGACTTTGCGATACCGGACGACATTCAAAAAACACTGCAAGAACTTGATGCCTTTATAGAGGCCGAGATTGTTCCGCTTCAGGCTCAAGATGACAACGAG